>Ga0315314_1002127_pt1 | contig 16653 bp, 17 predicted proteins | sample TDP9_MG_FD_203631 | JGI IMG/M metagenome (GOLD analysis project Ga0315314, IMG submission 203631) | Freshwater sediment microbial communities from Lake Towuti, South Sulawesi, Indonesia - TDP9 | ecosystem: Environmental > Aquatic > Freshwater > Lake > Sediment | place: Indonesia: South Sulawesi...
GCCGAGATACAGAGGGTAGTTCGGCATGAGATAGCCCACCACTTTGGTATTGGTGATGCTAGACTGAGGCAGCTTGAAAAGGGCGGAGACTGACCTTTGGAATCTGCGCCAGAGGCTTGACCATGTAGTCGCCCTGGGAGACATAGCCAAACTCGGTGCGGTAGTATTCCTTGGCGCCAACCCCGCTTAAGATGACCATCCATCGGGCTTGGAATATATTGGCAACAATTTGCTCAGCTTCTCTCATTAGCGCCTTACCTAAACCCTTATGCTGAGCTGCATTTGGGTTCCGCCGGGTAAGAGAAACCTCAGGACCATATACATGTAGTTCCCTTATTATGGCTAGATTTCCGTTAGTTTCCAGCCCTAGACTAGATATAGACTGGGATTGAATCCTCATCCGCAACAAGCCAAACAGCGTTTCGTTTTCATCCTCAAAGGATAGGAAAATCTCTTTACCCCCTGAAGCTTCATAGTCCATTCTTACCAATCGGGGTTCGCCTATTTCCCAGCCAGTCTGTGCCCGGTGACCATACTCCCGACACCTGATGCACCTACATTCCCTACCTTGCTCCTTCATACGCTGTTTAGCTACATCCCGGAGCGAGTCCTTTAGACCACCGACGATAAACTTGGATGGGATGTCGCGTAGCACCCTTGAGATTCGGACATACTTGGGCACAATAGACTTAATCTCAGCAATCAGGTTAATCATGGTGTCATCATCGTAGGGCTGATAGCGCCCATCCCGATACCACTCCTCCAGTTCGGTGCCAGCCACCACCATGGTCGGATATAGCTTTAAGCCATCCGGTCTAAACTGATTATCCTCAAATAGCCTTTTAGATAGCTCTAGGTCAATTTCCGGGGTTGAGCCAGGTAGTCCTGGCATCCAGTGGTAATGCACCTTAAAGCCATGTTCTTTGAGTAATGTGGTGGCTTTAACTACATCGTCTACGGTGTGCCCTCTTCTTGTCAGTCGGTAGATTTCATCATCCAGGGTCTGGACGCCGAGTTCAACCCTGGTGGTGCCAAACTCAAGCATCCTATCTATCTCTTCCTGCCCACACCAATCAGGTCTGGTCTCTAGGCATAGCCCGACGCAACGATGGTTCGCCGTTTCATTAATTGCCTTTGCTTCCGCTAATGTCGGCGATTCCTCACCATTCAAGGCATCAAAGCAGTCCTTAATAAACTGGTATTGGTAGTCCTTGGGGAAGGCAAGAAAGGTGCCCCCCATGATTATCAGCTCAATCTTATCGGTGGGGTGTCCCATCTCGGAGAGGGCTTTTAATCTTAGCTCAATCTGTTTCTTGGCATCATAGCCACATTCCCTGCCTCGTAACACCGCTGGTGATTCAGGGGTGTAGCTCTGAGGTGTAACCGGGTAGGTAGGACAATAGATACATTGCCCCGGGCACTTCAGAGGCAAGGTCATCACTGCTATCGGGGTTACCCCGGATATTGTCCTGGTAATTTTTTTCATTGTATACTCAGTTTAGCAGATTTAGACTAGTAGTAACAACCTAACTATGGGGAGCGAAAGAACTACGGGGGAATAAAAGAACTATAGGGAGTGGAAGAGGGGCTTCGCCCCTCTTCCTAAAAATCTCTCCCCCTCATGATAGGAATACATATCCATATCATGGAGAGTCAAAGAGAGGCGAAGCCTCTCTTAAATAACTAAGTCCCCTTCCCCTCAAGGGGAAGGGGATAAAGGGGATAGGGTGACTAGAGATATATTTAATCAGATAGCCCCAAGCTGGTATAACTTCAGGCATTGGTCTATATTCCGTAGTGAGCTAGAAGCTTTGGCACAACGGTGGCAGAAGGGCAAGCTACTTAACCTTGGTTGTGCTCACGGTCCCGACTTTTTACCCTTTAGCCAAGGCTTTGAATTATATGGGGTGGACTTTTCTACCGAGATGTTAAGGTTTGCCCGAAAATACTCCCAAAAATTCAACCTTGTGGTAAACCTAGCACTGGCTGATGTTGGCTGTCTTCCCTATTCTGACCACACCTTTGACTGGGCAATTACCGTAGCTACCTACCACCATATAAAAGGCAAGCAGGAGAGGCAAGCCGCCCTGGTTGAGCTGAGGCGAGTACTAAAGCCGGGTGGTGAAGCCTTTATCACCGTATGGAACCGCTGGCAACCCAGGTTCTGGTTTAAGCCAAAAGAGGTAGCCGTGCCCTGGCGGACAAAGGACAAGACCCTATACCGCTACTATTACCTTTTCTCCTACCCCGAGCTGGAAAGGCTGGTAAGGAGGGCTGGCTTTGAGGTGCTTAAATCCTTTCCCGAAAGCTCCTACCACTATCCGCTCAAGTTTTTCTCCGGAAATATATGCCTGTTGGTGAAGGCAAAGTAATTCTATTGACATGCCTATAGACATATTGTTAATAATTTGGTTTAATTAATAAACATTAACAGGTGAGGAGTAAGAAATGGATTTTTTTGGTGAAGGTAATCAGTGGACGATTATAATACCGATAATTATTCTCATCGTATTAAGTGTTGTTATGAGGCGGCGCCGACCAGCCGAAAAGACAGAGCCAGAGATAGTTGGCAGTCTGTTTCTTGACGTAAATGAGAATCTGAGGCTTATGGGAAGGTTCAGCCTTCAGGGGCGTCCCAAGAAATTTAGGACCGATAGCTGGAAGAGGAATAGTGAAAAGGTAGGCTTTCTGGCTCAGTCGCTACGAGATACCCTGTCCCAAGCCTTTGCCCTGGCTGAGGATTTCAACCAGCGGATAGATAGAGCCAGAAAGGAACGGGCAAGCGTTTATCTCACTGGCATTGATGTGCACAGACTAGAAGCGCCGTTGACCGAGAGCAAAAAGGGGCTTGAAGAATGGATTAGAGCCAATATGCCACTTGATACCGGAGCTGGACGGCGTGGCTGTATGGGAGGCTGAAGCGGGAAAGGAGGTAATAGTGAAGAAAAAAGTAGCTATTATGACTGATACCACCAGCCAGATGCCTCAAGAAATCGCCGATAAGTACGATATCAAGGTGATGCGATTATATATTACCATAGAAGGCAAAACCTATCATGAAACTGAGGTAAATCTACCCCAGTTTTATCAACAATTGCTTCAAATAAAGGAGACAGCGAAGCTTCCCACCTCCTCAAGTCCCTCTGTAGGCGACTTCTTAGAAGCATACCGAGAGCTAAGCCAGAAGGCGGAGGCTATTTTATATATTGGTCATAGCGCCAGGCTTGGCATGTCACCTAATGCGGCGCGGGAGGCTAAAAAGATGGCTGAGGAAGAGCTACCCCAAACTGCCATTGAGGTAATTGATTCTGGCACTGTTTGCGGCTCCCTGATGCTTATTGTCTTGGAAGCCGCTAGAGCTGCCGCCGCTGGCAAGAGCTTTGCCGAGGTAGTTGAAGTGGCTAACAACATTAGAGCCAAGGTCAAGTATATTCTCCTGGCTGATAATCTTGATTACCTAACCAGCGGAGGCAGGATACTTGACGGTCGTGCCTGGTCAGAGGCTAAGGTCAGCACCAAGGCACTTCTGGAGACGGATGCTGCCAAAGGGGTAATACATACCCCTCTAGCCAGGTATGGAACCAAGAGGAAGGCGGTGGAAGGGTTGCTGGAGATAATGAAGCAGAGGTGCCAGGACAAGAAACTTCATGTAGTGATAACTCACATCAATGTGCCCGATGAGGCTGAAGAGCTAAAGAAGCGGGTATCTTCAGAGTTCCAGTGCGTTGAGTTTTATGTTACTGGAACTTTCCCGGTAGTCGGTAGGCACACCGGACCCGGGAATCTCTTTCTTTGCTGGTGGAGCGAAAACTGAGGCGCCTTATGGTAAATCGATGGGGGTTTATATCCCCCCATCGATACCAATAACCTGCCCGGTGATATAGCTAGCTCGGTCGCTGGCTAAGAAAGCTACCAACTCGGCAACTTCTTCTGGTTTGCCGAAGCGCTTTAACGAACTCATTGACAGGATAAAGTCCTTTCTTTCTTGGGGCAGACTCTCGGTCATATCAGTCAGAATAAAACCGGGGGCTATGGCATTGGCAGTTATATTCAGTGAGCCTACCTCCCTGGCTATGCTTTTGGTAAAGGCGATGATGCCAGCTTTAGAGGCGGCATAGTTGGTTTGCCCGGGGTTGCCTAGTATTGCGGCGATAGAGGCAATACTGATGATACGCCCCCATCGCTGTTTCATCATCGACCGCAGGGCAAACTTGGTGCAGGTATACACCCCCCTTAAATTAGTATTAATGACATCGTCCCAGGCTTCATCGGACATCCTTAGTAACAGGGTATCTCGGTTAATGCCGGCATTATTTACTAAAATATCAATCTTACCCCACTTGTCAGTCACTTCCTGCACCATCGCTCTTACCGCTTCGCTGTCTCTGACATCGGCTTCTACGGCAATGGCTTCTCTGCCCTGACTTGTTATGGTGTCAACTACGCTACTGGCGGTCTCTTTTGATACATCGTTAACCGCCACTTTAGCCCCGAGGCTTGACAGCTTGAGGGCAATAGCCCTGCCGATGCCCCGAGCCGCCCCAGTTATCAGCGATACCTTACCTTCAAATTCTAAAGACATCTTGCTATTCCCCCTTAAATCTCCCTAAGAGGTTGTTTATTAACCTCACCCCCTTAAACCCCCTCTCCTTCTCAAGGAGAGGGGAAAGAGATTTTAGAGAGGGGCAAAGCCCCTCTCTTACCTACACTCCCCCTTCCCTGAAAGAGGTAGATGAAGTCCTTGCATAAGGGGGTCAGGGGGATAGGTTGCTAAATAATCTCTCTAAAGCGTTTGAAAACCAGGCAGCAATTTTGCCCGCCAAGACCAAAACTGTTCTTTAGGCAGACATTTACCTGTGCCCGGCGAGCTACATTGGGTACATAGTCCAAATCACATTCTGGGTCAGGGGTCTCGTAGTGGATAGTTGGCGGGATAATCCCATTCATTATAGTTAATACTGCAGCAATAGACTCGACAGCCCCGCCAGCGGTTATCAGGTGCCCGAACATAGACTTATTGGAGCTTATCGGGATTTTATATGCCCTGTCTCCGAAGACCATTTTGATGGCTTTAGTTTCGCAGACATCATTTAGCTTGGTGCTGGTGCCATGGGCATTAATATAATCAACCTCTTCAGGTTTTACCCCGGCATCTTGGAGGGCAGTTCTCATAGCTATGGCTTCAGCATCAGGGTGGGGGGCGGTTATATCATAGGCATCATACGTCCAGGCTGCCCCAGCCAGCTCAGCTAGAATTGGTGCCCCCCGCCGCTTAGCATGCTCGTAGGTTTCTAATATCATTACCCCTGCCCCTTCCCCATAGACAAAGCCGCTACGGTTGAGGTCAAAGGGTCGGCAAGCCTTATCAGGGTCTGGCTCCTGGGATAGAGCTCCCAGCCGGCTTATGGCGGCTATAGTCATCGCCTCTAGCGAAGCATCAGACGGAGCGGCTATCATGACATCGGCATAGCCTAAGCGGATGAAATTTAGGCAAGTCCCTATAGCATCAGCGCCACTGGCGCACAGGCTGTTGACACTGGTATTGGGTCCTTTAGCCCCCAGCATTAGTGCTATATGTAGGGATACGATACTAGGTGCTGCCTTAGTAAAAAACAACGGGTCAATCCTTCTTGGCCCCCGCTGCTGAAGCGTTTCCCACCCGCTGGCGATAAACTCACATTCCAGCATATAGGACGTAATAACACCTACTCGCTCTGGCTGCTCCTTACTCATATCCAGTCTAGCCGATTGCATTGCCTCCTTGACCGCAGGGATGGCGAAGTGTACCGGCCTTCGAGTGCGTTCAACGGTTTTTATATCCATATATTTTGTTGGGTCGAAGCCCTTTACCTCGGCGGCTACTTTTACCGGGTAATTAGTAGCATCAAAATGGGTAATATAATCAATGCCTGATTTTCCAGCTACCAATCCTGCCCAGAACTCGTCTATATTTAACCCCAGGGGGCAAATAACACCCATCCCGGTAACTACTACTCGTTGCTTGTCCAATGTCCTCCTCCTTTACTCATAAGACCAAAAGGTACTAGTGAAGTACCTCCGTCAACGATAATTATCTGTCCTCGTATCATGAAAGCCTCCTCACTGCACAGAAAGGCTACCACATTGGCTATATCTTCAGGGGTTACCAGTCTACCCGCCGGTGTCGTTTGCCACGCAAAGGCATCTCCCAGTTGCTCCTTTGCTATCCTGGCATAAAGCATGCCGGCTTCGGTGGTGACCAGCGAAGCCGCCACGGCATTAACGCAGATGTCTTTAGCGGCTAGCTCTATGGCTAGATAGCGAGTCAAAGCCTCAAGGGCAGCCTTAGATACCCCTATTGCGGTATAACCTGGCAATACTAGGTGTGAGCCTAAGCTGGTGACAGTAACTATTTTACCACCCCTCCCCTCCATAAGCTTTACCGCCCGCTGAGTGCAAAGTAGGAAAGCCTTGGCATTAATGTCCATCGTCCAATCCCAGCCTTTAGTATCCAGGTCTAGAGCCGAACGAGGCATACCTGAGGCGGCATTGTTAATGAATATATCCAGCCGACCAAAGCTGCTACCGATAATATCAAACATCTCATTAACCTTTTCTGGGTCGCCGACATTAGCCTTAATAACCTTGGCAGTTACCCCCAGAGTTTCAATATCCTTAGCCGTTTGTTCCGCAGCTTGGCGACGGCGAAAGAAATTGACAATGACATCAGACCCTTTCTCAGCTAGTTTGAGGGCTATAGCTCGGCCGATGCCACGAGAACTACCAGTTACTAACGCTACCTTACCTTTAAGCATTGCCTTTCTTCTTGGCTACCCGAGCTTCCATATAGGCAACAAAATCGCCGAAATTCTGAAATTTCTGGGCGTCCTCGTCGGGGATTTCGATACCAAATTCGTCCTCTAAAGCGACAAGGACTTGAACCATGTCTAGGGAGTCGGCTTTCATATCTTTGAAGGTAGTGGTCGGGGTAAGAACTTCTCGCTCGCAATGCACAATCTTAACAATAGTATCTTTAATAGTTTCCTCAATAGCCGACATAATAGCTCCTTTCACAAGTTGATGTGTTTTTTAATCTTGGTTAGCTCAGATTTTAAACAGCTCACCACATCCCTCTCCACCGCCATCTTGGCTTGAGCTATTTTTATAGTAACATCTGGAGCTCGACTATGCCCATGTATTTTCAACACGATGCCGTCGACCCCCCAGATGAGACCACTACCGACTATACTATCGGGCAAGGAAATTGATGCCACTAAATCCTTAACCTTGCCCTTTAATAGGCGGCTTAGTACGGGGTAACTTTTCATCTTATTTTTGAAATAGTCACCGATAATTTTAGCTCCACTCTCACTAAATTTAAAAATGGCATTGCCAACAAAGGCATCACAGACAATAACATTAGCTTGTCCGGTAAGGATTCCGCTACCTTCTACATTGCCGATGAAGTTCAAACCGCTCTTTTGTAGAAGAGGGTAGGTCTCCCGAGCTAATTGATTGCCCTTACCCTCCTCTTTACCAATATTTAGCAGACCTACGGTGGGATTGGCAATATTCAGAAACATTCTGGCGTAGACCGAACCTATGATAGCAAAGTTCAATAGATGCTCTGGCTTGCAATCAACATTGACGCCTAAGTCCATAATTATTGTATTTGGAGCAATATTGGAAAGAACCCCGCCCAGTACCGGACGGTCTATCCCGTCTACCATACCCAGATACTGTATGGCACTGGTAACCACGGCGCCAGTAGAGGTAGCCGCAACCATGGCATCTGCCTCTTTTGTCTTCACCAACTTGGTGGCTATGGCTATAGAGGAATTGGGTTTGCGGCGAACCGCCAGAGCCGGGTGTTCCTCCTCTTGGATAAAGTCATCAGCGTTGATGCAATGGATGGGTAAACGGGAGGTATTATATTTGGCTAGCTCTGATTCTACCGTAGTGGTAGGACCAACCAAGATAATCTCTATGTTGCCCTTCTCGGCAGCCCCAACTGCACCCTTGACTATCTCACCAGGGGCATAATCACCACCCATAGCATCTATGGCTATCCTTACCCTCTGGTTGGCTCCTGCCATTAAACATCTCCCTCCCTTATAGTATTAGCCAAGCTTAACCACCGCCCCACCGGTAATCACCGTTTCTCCCTTTTGATTACAACTCTCTATGCTACAATTGACGTGTGGGATGCCCTCTTTATATTCAATGGAGTCAATCTTGCCACTGGTGGTTATAGTATCGTTGGGTCGAGCTGGTGCTTTAAACCGTACTGAAAGCTTGCCCCCCTTAAGCCAGCTTTCACCAAAAGTCTCGGTCATCATCTCTGACATATAGGCTAGAATGAGCATACCATGGGCTATGGTGCCACCAAGGGGGGTTTGAGCGGCAAAGGCCTCATTTACATGGATGGGGTTAAAATCCCCGCTCGCCTCGGCATACCGGTTAATACCCTTCTGGGTAATATGCTTTACTATCGAAGGTAAGCTATCTCCTTGGTGTATGTCTGATAGTGCCGGTTTCTGGTTCAAAGCTGGTATTCCTCTCTCAAATTTCTAAGCTGGTATAGCTATGGTAGCTTTTCCAGATAAGACCCTTTCCTTGTCTTGGTTCAGGGCGTTGATTTCAAGCGCTAACAGATGCAATCCACCCCGCTGTACTTTTTGGGCTACCTTGCCGCTACAGCTTATGGTGGTTCCGATGGGCACTAACTTTAGGAACTCGAACTCCTGAGCGGCGTGTATCGCACCCTTTGGCACCGAGAATGACTGTGACAGTGCGGTCATAGCGTAAGCAGCTATAGCTAAAGGGGGAACAATCCCCGAGGTTAGCAAATGCTGTTGCCCACCCACCGCTTCCAGATATTTAGCAATAACCGACTCGGTCAAATGATAACTAGTCGATGGAAACTCATAGCCTACGACTAATTGGTCAAAACTTGTGGATAGCATTTTGTATCTAATTCCTCGCTATTTAAAGCTAGTCTTAACAGCGAATACCACCTTTACAGTGTTGTAACTATAAAATAACATTTCGCCTAATGTCAAGAGCGGGACTAGTTTGGTAAAACCCCGGTGGGGTCGGTAACTATCGGGCAAGTTGGTACAGGGCAATCCCCCATTTTTGGGCGTGGGCTTTCTTTAACAGGTTCAGGCGTGATTGGAATGGGGCTGAGGTAATATCTTCAATGGACATTAATATAGCGTCTTCCTTGTTGTCTGTGTAGTAGCCACGGCGAAGTCCTACTTGAGTAAAACCATACTTGTAATACAGGCTCTGGGCGGCAATGTTAGAGGCACGGACTTCAAGGGTAAGTTTATGGGCGTTTAGCCCTATAGCTAGGTCGATAATGGATATAAGCAGCCGCTCCCCTATCCCTTGGCGACGGTGAATTCCACGCACGGCAATGCTGGTTATATGGGCTTCATCAGCCATAATCCAGAAGCCGGCAAAGCCGAGGATGTATTGTCTACCTGGTGAAGGCAGCTCACTGCTGAAGGAGGGCTCATATTTAAACCATCGTCTCACCCTAGATGCCGGTTTGGAGGAGCCTTTCTCGGGGGCAACTGTTGCCTCGGACTCATCGCTTATTTTACTGTCATCACAGGCTACAATATAATGGGCTAGCCAGTTTTGTAACTCCCGCTCGTAGTCCACCGGAGGCCACTCGGTAGGGAAAGCCCCGCGGTCAATCTCAGTGACTTGGGGAATGTCCTCCCTACGCATCAGGCGCACATAATAAGACAAACTCTTACCCCTGGAAAAATCTTTCAGTCTTAGCATTATTGTAACACATTTTATTGGGTTAGACTTATAAACTATCTTTTTCTCGTCTATTTCGTTATACTTAATGCACAGGATAACGCCATCATTGCCGGTAAACAACGGGGGGTTGTCAGGTGCAAAATGAGGAAAGCCTCGTTCGCTTGGCACAACAGCGCAGCGAACAGGCTTTTGCCCAGTTGTATGAAGCGTATTTCGATAAGATTTATCGCTATGTAACTCTCAGAATAGGGGATAGGATGGAGGCTGAGGATATAACTCAGCAGGTCTTTCTCAATGCCATCAAGGCTATCTCCTCTTTCAAGTGGAGGGGTATTCCCTTTTCTGCCTGGCTGTTCCGTATTGCCCACAACCAGGTGGTTGACCACCTGAGAAGGAAAACAAAGCGGGCTACTGTTTCTCTAGAGGAGTCTCTAGTCGCCGGCGATTATGACCCACAACTAATAGCCGAGCAGAGGCTAGATATTGAGAGGTTACTGGTAGCAACCAAGAAGCTGACACCGGCACAGCAGGAGGTGATATCCCTTCGCTTTGCTGGTGGGTTGCCTATTGCCCAGGTAGCCAAGATTATGGGTAAGAGTGAAGGGGCGGTTAAGGCGTTACAGCATAGCGCTATAGTTGCCCTGCGCAAAATATTTTTGGTGGCATAGTACAAAATGAAGAATAGTGAGTTTGAAAATATCCTGGACGAGTGTCTAGATAGACTGGCTAGGGGCGAGACTTTGGAGCAGTGCCTTCACAGCTACCCCGAGCAGGCAGCCCAGCTTGAGTCTCTGCTTCGGATGGCTCAGGCAGTCAGCAAGGCATCAGCTATTTTACCTCGCTCTGAGTTTAAGGCTAGAGCCAGATACGAGTTTCGTTCGGCACTCCAAGCAGAGGCGACTAAGAAAAGGCTACCCCTATTTGGTTTGAAGCGGCGATGGGCAATGGCGTTAATGGTAGTTAGTATTCTCTTATTAGCTGGAGGCGGGATAGCGATGGCAGCCAGTAATAGTATGCCTGATAGCCCTCTTTACCCGGTTAAGCTAGCCACTGAGCAGGTACAGTTAACACTAACTCCATCTGATATGGGTAAGGCAAGGTTATGCACTATACTGGCTGATAGGAGGGTTGCCGAAATAATCTGTATGGCAAATAAGGGAGACGTCCGGCGAGTAGAGCTCGCCACTGAGCGTTTGGATAAGCGTCTGGGAATGCTGGCAATATTGGTCTCAGCCCAGAAAGAGGGTGAAGGTGCCCCAAAGGTGATGATGGCACTGCCACCAGCACCTGCGCCGCCTGAGGAGGCTCAGGTTGAAGGTGGTGTCCCGGCTGAGGCTAACGGTCGGGCTGAATTGAGGAGGGTGGTGGAGCATTGTGCTGCTGCTCACCCGGCGGCTCTTCGTGCTGAGCTAAAGAAAGTGCCAGCATCGGCAAAGTCCGCTTTGCGCCGGGCAATTGCCGTTTCGGAAACAGATTATGAAGAAATCCTGGCTGCCCTGGATTAGTCTGAAACTTTTTAGGAATTACCCCAATACTAACTAAATGGCAAATTTTCCGTTATAGTTTAAGGGAAACTTTAAAAGGAGGTAGGAGATGAAAAAGAAGTGGTTATGGGCTATAGGTCTGGCGGCAGTGGTCTTCCCGATAATCGCTTTGAGTGGCTGTTTTGTTGGTGCTCCAGGTCCCGGTGGTCTAAGGTTAGCCAATGTGCCCTCGTCTCTACAGGTCAACTGGGGAGGTCAACAGGAAGGGATTTGGGTCAACGGGGAAGGTAAGGTGACGGCGGTTCCTGACATCGCCATCTTAAGTTTGGGCATTGAAGCCCAGGAGGCAACGGTAGCCGAGGCTCAGACCAAAGCCTCTGAAGCTATGGATAGGGTGATGACCGCGCTAGAGGATAATGACGTAGCTGAGAAGGACATTCAAACCCAGTATTTTAGCATTCAGAAGGTAACAAGGTGGGATGAGGAAAAACAACAAGAAATTGTCATCGGCTACAGGGTAACCAATACGGTAACCGCCAAGATAAGGGATATAGACAAGGCTGGTCTCATCATTGATGCCGTAGTTGTGGCTGGGGGAGACCTCACCCGGGTAGATAACATAAGCTTTTCTATAGATGACCCGTCAGCCTATTTGGAAGAGGCGAGAGAAAAGGCAATGGCTGACGCTGGAGCTAAAGCCGAGCAACTAGCCAAGCTGGCTGGGGTCAAGCTAGGCAAGCCAACCTACATTTCTGAGAGTAGTTATTTGCCCTCTCCTATTTACCCGAAGTTATACTATGAGGGGGGAATGGCGGCACCAGCACCAGCACCAGTGGCGCCACCAATCAGCCCGGGAGAGATGGAGGTTACCGCTAACGTTCAGATAACCTATGCTATTCTGGAGTAATGAAGATAAATTTGGCGCAATGCGAGGAGGGGTAAACGATGAAAGTACCAAAGATAGCTAGCGTTTTAGCGCTTGCTGTTAGTTTGGTCTTAGGTCTATCATCAGCGGCGCTGGCGGCTCCCCCCAATTGGGCGCTGCCTCAGGCGGGCAATATGCTACCTGCGTTGTTGATAGGCGAAGTAGTTAGCGTTGATGCAAGTCAACAAATCTTTGTCATTCAGTCTGGGTGGTGGGAGGTTACGGTATCAGCTGACAGCGAAACTCAATACTATAAAGCGGCAGTCCCGGCGAAGGCTGTCCCTCTAGCCAAACAACTGGTGGAATTAGGGCAGGAGAGCCAAGGAAAGCCAGGGCTTCGGGGGTGGCTTCATTCCCTTGTCGGAAAGGCTGGCTCATTCTTTAGAGCGGTGGTGCCTTGGGGTGCTCGTGGCTTAGTCAAACACCAACCGGAGCCCGGAGAGCAAGGTCAGGGGGCGCCGGGGCTGGGGGGATGGCTTCGTCCCTTCGGTGAAGAGGCTACTTTTGGTGATATTAGCGTCGGTTCTCAGGTAGTGGTGCGGGCGGTACCGGGGGATGATAATCCATTGGCTAAGCTGGTCATTATTGTTGAGCCAACTGGCTATAGACGCATTGTGGGTACAATTAGTGATATTTCCTTAGCAGGTAAAACTATCACCATAGCCCCGGATGATGGTGGCGATGAGATTGTTTTAAGTTATGACGAGGAAACTTGCTTTATCCTGCGTGGCATTGCTGGGCTTGAGGAGGGACAAAGGGTGCGCGCCATTTATGATACCGAGGATATGACAGCTAAGGTAGTGTTCGCGCCGGTAGAGACTGACTGACTCATTCAGTAAAGAGGGCAAGTACTCAGTAGAGGGAACCTTGGTAACAGGTTCCCTCTTGTTTTTGTCCTAACCGGGGCAGAAGAAGGATAATAGCTAGAAGCCAAATTCTACTGCTCATTTTGCCATAGGGTTGGCTGAGTTTTTCCCTTATTATAGGGTAGGCTGAGGTGTTGATAAGCTAGTGGGGTGGCTAATCGCCCACGGGGGGTTCGCTCAAGGAAGCCCAATTGTAAAAGGTAGGGCTCGTAGACCTCCATAATAGTATCAGCTTCCTCACTGATTGAGGCGGCAATGGTATCCAGTCCCACCGGACCACCGTTAAACTTGTCAATGATGGTATGTAGCACCTTGTGGTCAATCTCATCCAAGCCGATGGGGTCGATTTCAAGCTTGTTTAGTGCCTCAATTGCCACTGATTGGGTGACGATACTATTTGCCATCACCTGGGCATAGTCTCTGACTCGTTTGAGCAGTCGGTTAGCCACGCGGGGTGTGCCTCTAGCCCGGCAGGCTATCTCCTGTAACCCCTTGGTTTCAGCTTCTACCTGAAGAATGCGTGCCGAGCGTTTAAGGATGGTTTCAATAGATGTCTGGTCGTAGAAATCAAGGCGGTAGACAGCGCCAAACCGGTCTCGGAGGGGTGGGCTAAGCAAGGCAAAGCGGGTAGTGGCGCCGATGAGGGTAAATTGGGGCAGGTTTATTCTTAGGCTCTTGGCACCGGGACCCTTGCCTATAATAACATTTAGGGCAAAGTCTTCCATAGCCGGGTATAATATCTCTTCTACTGCCCGATTGAGGCGGTGGATTTCATCGATAAACAGTACGTCCTGACTACGGAGATTGGTTAAGATGGCAGCTAGGTCTCCAGTGCGTTCTACTGCTGGGCCTGAGGTAATCTTGATGTTGACCCCCATCTCAACAGCTATAATATAAGCCAGGGTAGTTTTACCCAGACCAGGTGGGCCATAGAGTAGTACGTGGTCTAATGCCTCGCCCCTGCCCTTGGCAGCGGTCATGGCTATATTCAAGTTGTCCTTGATTCTGGCTTGCCCAACGAATTCATTAAGGCGCCGGGGTCGAAGGCTGGTATCAAGCGATATGTCATCAGCACTGCGTTTACCTGATATAATGCGTTCTATTTTAACCTCACCTCCCCTTGGTAAACGACCTTATTATACCACATCTTGGCTCAGGTCAGCTCTTTGCTGGGATAAAATTGAGCCGCCCTAATTTGATTAGGGCGGCTCATTATTAAGTAGCGTTGCCGGAAGACCTAGATAGCTAGCTTCTCTTCATCTCCCTCGCCAGCTTCCAACTCCGGCACTTCCTGATAAGCTGGATAGCGGGCTGGAATCAGCTTACCAATAATTACATTTTCCTTAAGTCCAACCAGTCTATCTATCTTGCCACAGACAGCGGCTTCAGTAAGCACTCTGGTGGTCTCTTGGAAGGAGGCGGCGGCTAGCCAGCTATCGGTGCTCAGTGAGGCTCGGGTTATACCCAGCAATACAATATGAGCCGTAGCTGGTTCACCCCCCTCAGCCAGTACCTTGGCGTTAATGTCTTCATAGCGGAACCGGTCTATTAGTTCCCCAGGCACTAGCTCGGTGTCACCTGAGGAATCAACGCAGACCTTGGTCAGCATCTGATGGACGATAGTTTCAATATGTTTATCGTTTATGTTCACCCCCTGAGAGCGGTAAACCTTTTGAACCTCGTCAACTAGGTATCGCTGGACTGCCTCCTTACCCAGGATGTGAAGTATATCCTGCGGATTGATGGAGCCATCGGTAAGTTGTTGCCCTGCCTTTATTATGTCTCCATCTTGAACCCGAATATGAGTGGCAGCCGGAACCACATATTCCCGCACCTCTTCCTCCTCGTATTTGATGGACAATTGTCCATCCTCAATAACTACCTCACCGGTGACACGGGCTAGGATAGGTTGAATTTCAGTAGTTAGGGCTAGCGACTGGGGTGTAGCTTCAACCTCAGGTGGAGAGGCTAGTACTGACCCTATATCTACCCACTGACCATTGTCCACCATAACTTGCCAGCCCGGGGGCAGTGAATATTCATCACGGAATACCTCAGAACTGGTAATCTTAATCCTTTTCCCCTCCTCATCATCAATCACCTCAGCTACCCCATCTATTTCTGAGATGAGGGCTTGAACCTTGGGTGGTCTTGCCTCAAAGAGTTCTTCTACCCTGGGTAGACCGCTGGTGATATCAAGTCCTACTACGCCGCCGGTGTGGAAGGTGCGTAGGGTTAGCTGGGTACCTGGCTCGCCGATGCTCTGAGCAGCAATTATGCCTACCGCTGTGCTGAGCTCAACTAGGTGACCACGAGCTAGGTCTCTGCCGTAGCACTGCTGGCAGGCGCCCTGCCTAGATTGGCAGGTAAGGGGTGACCTGACATGAACCTTGGTTATCCCGGCAGCAATGATTTTATTGGCTTTCTCCTCGTCAATTTCTTCATTATGGTTAACAATGGTTTCTCCAGTGTTGGGGTCAACCACTTTACTAGCTGCCAATCGACCGATTATTCGCTCGGCGAGTGATGGTAGCCACTCCCTTTCTTGCGGTTCAGAGAGCCATATACCTTCTGTAGTACCACAGTCCTCCTGGCGGATGATAATATCTTGGGCAACATCAATGAGGCGTCTAGTGAGGTAACCACTCTCTGATGTTCTCAAAGCAGTATCGGCTAGTCCTTTGCGGGCACCATGGGTGGAGATAAAGTATTCCAGAACACTCAGCCCCTCACGAAGGCTTGACTTGATAGGAAAGTCAATTATCTTCCCTGAAGGATTAGTCATTAAGCCCCGCATACCTGCTAACTGCCTAATCTGGGAAATGTTACCCTTTGCCCCTGAGTTTGCCATCATGTAAACATCGCCATAGCGGTCAAGGGTCTCAGAAATGGTGTCAGTAATCTTGTCGGTAGTCTGAGTCCATACCCCCACCACACCGCTATACCTTTCGTCCTCAGTGATTAAGCCGCGATGATATTGGTTTTCAATAATGGTCGCCCTTTCCTCCGCCTCTTCTATTAGCTTGGGTTTGCTGTGGGGAACCTCAATGTCGCTCATAGCAATGGTTGCCCCTGATTTAGTGGCATAATGGAAGCCAAGTTGTTTGAGGTTGTCCAGTAATACTGCCATATCTTCATTGCTCAGTAGCTTATTGCAACTGATTACTATTTGCTTTAGGATTGACTTATCAATTACTTTGTTGTGGAAGCCTAGCTCCGGGGGCAAGACTTCGTTAAAGATGATGCGACCAGCGCTAGTTTTAATCCGCTCACCTGTTTTCTGGTCCCTGACCTCAATCTCGGCTCCAAGGTCGATAGCGCCAACTTCGTAGGCAAGCCTTGCCTTTTCCAAACTGCTAAAGATTGTGCCTTCCCCCTTGGCTTTGGGTCTAATGGTGGTTAAGTAGTAGCAACCGAGAACCATATCTAGGGTTGGGGTTACTATTGGCTCACTACAACTTGGTAGCAGCATATTGTGGATGCTGAGCATCATCTCCCTTGCCTCTTTGACGGCAGCTTTAGACAAGGGGATATGGACTGCCATCTGGTCACCATCAAAATCAGCATTAAACGCAGCACAGACTAGGGGGTGGAGCTGGATAGCACTACCATCAATGAG
>Ga0315314_1002128_pt1 | contig 16651 bp, 9 predicted proteins | sample TDP9_MG_FD_203631 | JGI IMG/M metagenome (GOLD analysis project Ga0315314, IMG submission 203631) | Freshwater sediment microbial communities from Lake Towuti, South Sulawesi, Indonesia - TDP9 | ecosystem: Environmental > Aquatic > Freshwater > Lake > Sediment | place: Indonesia: South Sulawesi...
GAGGTCCTGGGTCAACGCAACCTGGAATCCGGCCTTCTCCATGAGCCCTGACAGGATCGGGGCAAACATGTCCATCTGATGGAACCGGAAGTTGTTGTTTCCGAGAACCAGCACCCTCTTACCCAAGTCGTTCAACCTCCAGACAGATCTCGGAGTAAGCGACCACTCCATATTTATTATAGTTGCTGTTAAATAAAATTTTGTGGCCGACACATTGCCAAGCTTCTCCCGTCACCCTCAACCCCGTCCACAACACCGAAAAAGGTTCAACGCCCTCGCGGACAAACTGACAGGGAGGGTCCGCCAGTCGAACTTGCAATATCGAACTAAATACCATAAGATTTAATTGAGGCGGTTGATCTATATTAAAAGTGTGTACCAAAAATCGGGGTGTACAACTCTTTGAACGGGCTGTTCAAAAGCATTGCATTAAGTACGGGCTGCCAACCCTATTCAGTAGGAAGGAGCTGCGCAGGAGTTTGAAGAGAATGAGAACTCGTGAAAAGGCCTGCTTAGTGCTTTTGGTGACGATAATCATGCCCTCGATCCTCCTTGCGCTCAACGTTGCGCCGGTCATGGGGCCCGAGGAGTACGTGGGCGTCCTCTACTTCCACCGGGAAGACGCCTCCAATGTCACCTACTCCAATGTCACCTACGGGGCCTATAAGAAGACTATGAACACCTCCAGTCCCACGTTTCCCGCCGACAACCCCGCGACAATAGTCCTTACGACCAACAAGGCGCTTGTCTGGTACAGCTCCCCCATTCCGGACGACGTGACTTACCTCTCAGGCAACTGGAACTTCAGCTTCTGGTACACGGCGGACGCGCCGGTCAGTGTGGCGGTCTTGGTCGCCTGGTTCAACGAGTCGGGGGGAGGGCCGGCGAATCAGATGATCATCAAGTGGACCGGCGACAACAAAATTAACCTCACTGCCAGTGCAACACCGACGGAGGTCAGGCTCTCCCAGAACCCGGGGTCCTACACGGTGTCCGCGTATAACTGGCGGCTCGGGGCGTGCATCCGGAACACGAACGCCACCCTGACGGTCTACTACGACTGCGCCGGGCGTGAGAGCCACATAGAGGTGCCCGGCGAGCTGCTGCCCGACGTGACGCCGCCCGTGGCCGAGGCGGGCGAGGATCAGACGGTCAAGCTCGGCGAGGAGGTCTTCTTCAATGGCTCGGCCTCCTACGACCCCAACGGGAGCATCGCGAGGTGGGACTGGGACTTCGCGGACGGGACCAACGGGACTGGCATGCTGGCCACCCACACATACATGACTCCCGGGGTCAAGGTCGTCACCCTCAACGTGACAGACGCAGCGAACAACACCGACATCGACACCGTGAACATCACCGTGCTGGACGAGTGGACCGAGAGGCCCAACGTCACCCTCACCTTTCCACCACAGTATCCAAACGTCATCGTCCTGGGCTGGGATGGGGCCCAGAGGAACCACGTCTACGAGATGCTGAACCGGGGCGAGCTGCCCCACCTCCGGCAACTCTTCACTGAGGGGGTACTCGTGAACAACACAGTGCCCGAGGGGGCCTTCTTCACCACCAAGTGGCCCGACCTCAACAGGGACCACGCCACCGACACCAAGGCCGGCTGGTGCCAGTTCAACACCGGGTACACCGCCAACCTGACCGGCGTCTACAGCAACGGGAACTTCTCCGAGATACCCGACGGATACACGGTCTTCGAGAGGGTGAAGGCCTTCTTCGGTGGAGACATAGTTACCCTCTTTATCACGGGTAAGTATACACCTCTGGTCGCCAACCTCGACCCGGGAACCCCCTACACCAACGCCCGCCCCGAGATCGACGTGTTCAACGTCTCCCAGCGCCCCTACTACGAGACGGGCCCCGTCATCTACCAGGCCCTCAACACCTACGGGACAGGGCACTACTACGCCTTCCTCCACTTCCGCGAGCCTGACCCGGAGGGCCACAAGAACGGGGAGAACTCCCCCCAGTACGAGGGCGGCATCCGGGCCGACGACATGTGGCTAGGAACCATCGTGGCCCAGCTGAAGAGGCTGGGGGTCTACGAGACGACCTACATATACCTCGTCGTCGACCACGGCTTCGATGAGGGGAACACGAGCCACTCCAACGCCCCCTACATCTTCCTGGCCACCAACGACCCCCTCATGCCCTTCTACAACGACACCTGGCAGTGGGATGTCGCCCCCACCGCCCTCCGCCGGGCCGGCCTAGACATCTCCCAGATCAGTCCGCCCCTCACCGGCACCCCGCTGGTGCCCCCCCACGCGCCGATTAAGCCCCAGGTGGAAATCGGGGAGACCATGGACATCGACGTCATCGCCAAGAACCACGTCGACACCAACCAGACCTTCAGCGTCACCCTCCGCTACGACGAAACGGTCATCGGGGTGCAGACGGTCACCGACCTGCCACCGGGGGTGAGGGTCAACCTGAGGTTCACCTGGAACACCACAGGCGTACCCCCGGGAAACTACACGATAACCGCCAACACGACGCTGGCCCCGGACAGCTTCGTGGGCGGCACCGTGGCCCTCGTGGTTCCCCCGCGCGTCACGGCCTCACTCCCCTATGACGCCTCCGCGGTGTACTCCGATGATGCCGCCTGCAGGTGGCACGTCAACGTCACCGTGCTCGTAGAGAACGAGGGCGCCGAAACCGAGAACTTCACCGTCACTGCCTACTACGACGGCAACCTCATGAACACGCTGCAGGGCAACCCGCAGACCGTCACCAACCTGGCCCCGGGAGAAAACACCATCGTCACATTCACCTGGAACGCCACCGGCGTGGCCCCCTGCAAATACAAGTTCATAACCAACACCAGCGACCCACTCTACCCGGGATACTACATACCCTACAACATCTCCGCCAACGTCTCCAGCCCAGCCCTCGGCGAGACCATGTGGCCCGGCGGAAACGTGACCGTCCGGCTCCCCGGCGACGGCAGCGGCGACGGCAGGGCCACCGGCAGCGACCTCGCCATACTCGGCAGGAGCTGGTACAAGAACTACCCCAACACCGGCTACGACTGGAGGGCAGACTGGAGCGGCGACGGCCAGTGCACCGGCAGCGACCTCGCCATCCTGGGCAGGAACTGGTACAAGCAGGCCGAACCAGCCTGACCCTCTGCCTATCGCCGACGCGCACCAAAGGGGCCCGTAGACACAGCAGCCAAAGCGACGCCGGATAGGGCCAACGTAGCCCCTCTCACCCTTTTTTATCGGGCAGATTCCCGCAGACGAAGTGAAACAGGGCTTTCCGGTAAAGGAATTTTAAATCCCCCTGAATGCTCCCTCAGCCACCCCCCCAAAAATCCACGGAAAGGTTTTCACGGAGAACAGGTCCAAGGGCGTAGAGCAGGCTGATGGAGGTGAGGAGGGTTGGCTTAGGGCTCCTGGTCTGGGGGTCCGTATGGCCCCTACGTATTACTCGGCAGCCGCCCTCCACAACCAAAGATACAGGAACGCCATAGAAAGTGACTTTCAGGTCGTAAAGCGTGAGCTTGAAAAGCCGGGCGGGTCTCAGACCGGAACGGTTCCTGAGCCTTCAGGGAAGCGAGGAGTTAGTAGAGCTAAATACCATAAGATTTAATTGTCTAGGTTGATCTATATTGAGAACATGTATTCAAAATCGAGTGTACAACTCTTTGAACGGGCTGTTCAAAAGCATTGCATTAAGTACGGTCGCCAACTGTATTTAGGGGCGGAGTTGGTTATAGGAGGTTGGACGGTGTGAGGACGCGTGGAAAGGCCTGCCTGGTGCTTTTGGTGACGATCATCCTGCCCTTGATTCTCCTTGTGCTCAACGTTGCGCCAGTTGAGCCTGAGCCCGGTCCGGGCCCGGGCGCCCTCTACTTCCACCGGGAGGCCGCCCCGCTTGAGGCCACCTACGGGACCTACAAGAAGACCATGAACGCCTCCAGCCCCACTTACTCCTCCGGGAACCCCGCGACCGTGATCCTGACCGGAGGAGCCCAGGAGTCGCTTGTCTGGTACGGCCCCGCCTTCGCGGACGACGCCATTTTCCCCTCAGGCGACTGGAATTTCAGCTTCTGGTACACGGCGGACGCGCCGGTTAACGTGGCCGTCCTTGTCGCCTGGTTCAACGAGACCTGGGGAGGGCCGTCTGGGCAGGTCATCGTCGGGTGGACCGGCGTCAACAAAATTAACCTCACCGCCAGTTCAACACCGACGGAGGTCGTGCTCTCCAAGAACCCGGGGTCCTACACGGTGGCCGGGGGGTGTCGGCTCGGGGCGGTCATTAGAAACACGAACGCCACCCTGACGGTTTACTATGACTGCGCCGGGCGGGAGAGCCGCATAGTGACGCCCGCCGTCGACGTGACGCCGCCCGTGGCCGAGGCCGGCGGGGACCAGACGGTCAAGCTCGGCGAGGAGGTCATCCTCGACGCCTCGGCCTCCTACGACCCATCCAACGGGACCATCGTCAGCTGGGATTGGGACTTCGCGGACGGGACCAACGGGTCCGGCCTGCTCACCACCCACACCTACATGACCCCGGGAGTTAAGGTGGTCACCCTCACCGTGAAGGATCTGGCGAACCTCACGGGCACGGACACCGTGGACGTAACCGTGCTGGATGAGTGGACGGATAGGCCGAACGTCACCCTCACCTTCCCACTTCAGTACCCCAACATCATCATCATGGGCTGGGACGCGGCCCAGAGGAACCACCTATACGAGATGCTGAACCGGGGCGAGCTGCCCAACCTCCGACAGCTCTTCACCGAGGGAAGACTCGTCAACACCACCATCCCCGAGGGGTCCTTCGGCACCGTCGGGAGGGACCACGCCACCGACACGAAGGCCGGCTGGACCCAGATACTCACCGGCTACTCCGCCAACGTGACCCGCGTCTTCAGCAATGGGAACTACTCTGAGATACCGGATGGCTACACGGTCTACGAGAGGGTCAAGGCCTACTTCGGAGGCGAGAACGTCGCCACCACGCACATCACTGGCAAGTCGACCCATGTGTCGGCCGACCCGGGCTTCATGTACTACAACGCGGTTCCGGAGCTCGACGTGGTCGACATCGTCCAGCGTCCCGCTTACGAGACGGGCCTCGTCGTCCACCAGGCCCTCAACACCTACGGGACAGGGCACTTCTTCTGCTTCTTCCACTTCCGGGAGCCCGACAAGGAGGGCCACGGGTACGGTGAGAACTCGCCCGAGTACGAGGAGGCCATCAGAGGAGACGACAGATGGCTCGGGACCATTGTGGCCCAGCTGAAGAAGCTGGGGGTCTACGAGACGACCTATATCTACGTGGCCGTCGACCACGGATTCGACGAGGGACTGACGAGCCACTCCAACGCCCCCTACGTCTTTCTGGCCACCAACGACCCCCTCATGCCCCCCCACAACGAGACGTGGCAGTGGGATGTGGCCCCCACCGCCCTCTGCCGGGCCGGGCTGGACGTCTCCCAGATCGACCCGCCCCTCACCGGCACCCCACTCGCACCCCCCCACGCCGTGGCAAAATCCACGGTGCGTGAGGGGGAATTCGTGGACCTCGACGTCATCGCCAAGAACCACGTGGATATTCCGCAGACCTTCAACGTCACCCTCTACTACGGCAACGAGACCATCGGGACGCAGGCCGTCACCGACCTGCCCCCGGGTGCGAGGGTCAACCTGAGGTTCACCTGGAACACCACGGGCGTCCCGAGTGGGACCTACACGATTACCGCGAAGACCAGCTTGGCCCCGAACGTGTACACTGACGGAAACGTGACGGTCGTGGAGCGTGGGCCAAGCACTCTTTACTTCCACCGGACGGATGCCCCGCCCGGGCCCACTTATGGAACCTACAAGAAGGTCATGGACGCCTTCAGCCCCACGTTTCCCGCCGACAGCCCTGCGACGATAAAACTTCCGTCCTCCAAGTCGATCGTTTGGTACGACACCTCGCCCCTCGCGAATGACAGCTTTTTCCTGCCCAGTGAGTGGAACTTCAGCTTCTGGTACACGGCGGGTCAGTCCGTTAAAGTCGAGGTTCTGATCGCGTGGTTTGACGAGGCCTGGGCCGGGCCGAACACCATCGTCGGATGGACGGGAAACCAGATAGTCGCGCTTGGGGCCACCCCCACACCGGTAGAGTGCGTACTCTCCAAGCCGATATCCTGGAAGTACGTGCCCGCGGGAAGCCGGCTCGGGGCGATCATAAGGAACCCGAGCGTCAACATGACGTTGACCGTGTACTATGACTGCGTGGGGCGGGAGAGCCGCATAGAAGTGCCCGGACTCGACGAGGCCCCCACCACGGCCGAGGCTGGTGCGAACCAGACGGTCAAGCTCGGCGAGGAGGTCTTCTTCGACGCCGGCGGGTCCACCCACCTCGGCTTCATCGACAGCTATGAGTGGGACTTCGGCGACGGGGCCAACGGAACCGGGCTGGTGACCACCCACGCCTACACGAGCCCCGGAACCTACACCGCCAACCTCACCGTGCACGACCTAGCCGGCCACGTCTCCTCCGATACCCTGAACGTCCACGTGCAAGACGTACCCTTCGAGAGGCCCAACATCACCCTCACCTCTCCACCCCAGTACCCGAATGTTATCGTCCTGGGCTGGGACGGCGTCCAGAGGGACCACCTCTATGAGATGCTGAACCGGGGCGAGCTCCCCAACCTCCGGAGACTCTTCACCGAGGGAATTCTCCTCAACACCACCATCCCCGTGGGAACCTTCAAGGTCGGGAGGGAACACGCGACGGACACCAAGTCCGGCTGGGCCCAGATCAACACCGGGTACGCCGCCAACATAACCGGCGTCTACAGCAACGGGAACTTCTCCGAGATACCGGATGGGTACACGGTCTTTGAGAGGGTGAAGGCCTTCTTCGACGAGAATATCGTCACCGCCATGATCACGGGGAAGTTCACGCCCCTCGTCGCCAACCTCGACCCGGGAACCCCCTACGCCAACGCCCTCCCAGAGATCGATGTCTTCGATGTCGTCGGGCGGAAGGCCTACGTGACGGGCGCCAGCATCTACGAGTTCCTGAAGACGCACGGGGCGGGGCACTACTACGCCTTCTTCCACCTGGCAGACCCAGACAGCGCGGGCCACGGGTCCGGTGAGAACTCACCCCAGTACGAGGAGTCCTTCAGGACCTGTGACGAGTGGCTCGGAATCATGGTCGCCCAGCTCAGGATGCTCGGGGTCTACGAGAGGACCTACATCTACGTGACCGCCGACCACGGCTTCGACGAGGGAGGCACAGGCCACAGCAACGCCCCCTACATCTTCCTGGCCACCAACGATCCCCTCGTGCCTTTCAAAAACAACACCTGGTTGTGGGATGTGGCCCCCACCGCCCTCTGCCGGGCCGGGCTGGATGTCTCCCAGATCGATCCGCCCCTCACCGGAACATCACTCGCGGTACCCCATGCCGCGGTTAAGCCCCAGGTGGGAATTGGGGAAACTGTTGAGATCGACGTGATCGCCGAGAACCACGCCGAGTTCCCGATCTCCGAATTCGGCGGCGGGAGTGGAACCACGCGGGTCTACGTGAAACCGCCGTCCCTCATCGAGCTTACACGCATAAACGAAACCTTCACGGTGAATATCTGCGTCGAGAACATCACCGACCTCTACACATGGGAGATCGGCCTGGATTGGAGCCCCACCGTCCTAGAGTGCACCGACTTCCGGGAGGGCCCCTTCCTCCAGATGGGAGGCTCCACCACCATGATTGAGGGAACCATCAACAACACTGCGGGGAGAATCTCTCCCCCCTACGCCTGCACCCTGCTCAGCCCGGCCCTGGAGGGAGTCGACGGCAGCGGAACCCTGGCGTACGCGGACTTCCGCGTCAAGGACGACGGGGAGGCCTGGATAAACTTCACGGCCGAGACGAAGATGTGGGATTCCTCCGAGTTGGAGCCCCAGCCCATTCCGGTGGACCTGCAGCCGGCATCATTCGTGTTACCGCCCACCGAGACCTTCAATGTCACCCTCCGCTATGACAACGAGACCATCGGGACGCAGGCCGTCACCGACCTGCCCCCGGGTGCGAGGGTCAACCTGAGGTTCACCTGGAACACCACGGGCGTCCCGAGCGGGACCTACACGATCACCGCCACCGTAAGCGGGTTCCCGGAAATCTACGTCCTCGGCAACGTGACCGTCTGGCCGGTCCTCCTGCACGTCGCGGTCTCGCTTCCATACGGCGCCTCAGCGGTCTACCCGGGCTGGGGGTCGCACCCAGAGCCCGAGAAGGGGGTGAACGTCACCGTGACGGTTGAGAACCGGGGCACCGAGACCGTGGACCTCACGGTCACCGCCCACTACGACCACAGCACCATAGGAAGCCAAGCCGTTACCCTATACGCTGGGGAGAACGCCACCCTGGCCCTCGCCTGGAACACCACCGACACAGACCCGTGCAAGTACAACTACACGGGGGGGTACTACGTGCCCTACGCCATAACCGTCAACGTCTCCAGCCCAGCCCTCGGCGAAGTTACGTGGCGCGACGGCACCGTGACTCTCCGGCTCCCGGGCGACGGCAGCGGCGACGGCTGGGCCACCGGCAGCGACCTCGCCATCCTCGGCAGGGCGTGGTACAAGAGCTACCCCGAGGCCGGCTATGACTGGCGGGCGGACTGGAGCGGCGACGGCATGTGCACCGGCAGCGACCTCGCCATACTCGGCAGAAACTGGTACAAGAGCGCCCAACCGGCCTGACCGCTCTGCCTATCGCCGACGCATACCAACGGGGCCCGTAGACACATCAATCAGGTGACGTCGGATTAGGGCCAATATCCTTTTCCCACCCCTCATTTATCGGGCAATTCCCGCAGAAGAAGCGGAACAGATGCTTCTCGGTAGAGGAATTTGAAACCCCCTGGATGCTCCTTTGGTCAAAAAATTCACGGAAAGGTTTTCACGGAGAACAGGTCTAAGGGTGTAGAGGAGGCTGATGGACGTGAGGAGGGTCGGCGTGGGTCTCCTGGGGGCCGGCTTCGCCGCCGAGTTTCACGTGAGGGCCTACCGGGAGATCCCGGGCTCGGAGGTGGTCGCCGTGGCCTCGAGGACGGAGGCGAGGGCGAGGTCCTTCGCGGAGAAATGGGGAATCGCCCGGTCCTACCACGGAGAGGACGCTACCGGGAGGCTCTGCGGGGACCCCGGGGTGGAGCTCGTGGACATCACCTACCCGAACTTCCTCCACCGGGACGCGGCGGTCGAGGCCGCCGAGGAGGGCAAACACGTGGTCTGCGAGAAGCCCCTGGCCCGAAACCCCCGTGAGGCGAGGGAGATGCTCGAGGCAGTGGAGGGGGCCGGCGTGATCCACGGCTACGCCGAGGACCAGGTCTTCATGCCCCAGCTGGTGAGGGCCAGGGAGTTCGTGGAGGGTGGAGCCATTGGGAGGGTCTTCTGGACCCGGTCCCGGGAGGCCCACTCCGGGCCCCACTCAGGCTGGTTCTGGGACCCCGACCTGGCCGGGGGAGGCGTCCTCATGGACATGGGCTGCCACTCGGTGGAGGTCGCCCGCCGCCTCGTGGGCGAGGACCCGGTGGAGGCCTTCGCCTGGGGGGCCACCCTGGTCCACGAGACCCGGGCCGAGGACAACAGCCTCCTCTGCCTCCGGTACCGGGGCGGGCAGCTCAGCCAGTGCGAGAACAGCTGGACCGCCCACGGGGGGCTCGACCTCCGGTGCGAGGTCTACGGCAGCGAGGGCGCCGTCTTCGTGGACGCCACCCGGGAGACCGGCATCCGGGTCTTCACCGTGGCCCCCGAGGAGAGGGTCGGCTACGTGGTGGAGAAGGCCGAGGCGAAGAGGGGCTGGATGTACCCCACCTGGAGGGAGCACGAGGTCTACGGCTACCTAGCCGAGCTCCAGCACTTCGTCGACTGCGTGGCGCGCGGCGAAAAGCCCACCGAGACCTTCCGCGACGGCTACACGGTCAACCTCATCCTCGACGCGGCCTACCGATCCATAAAATCCGGCAGATGGGAAAAGATTCCGGAGGCCACCTAAGCCCCTGTCCTTACCCAGTTAAAATCATTTGGGCGAATCTTTCGGCGTCCTCTCCCATGGAGACGTTGTTGAAGAGGCAGTAGACGCTGAGTCCCTGGGCCTCCAGGCCCCGGAGCTTCTTCAGGAGCCAGCCCAGGTCCTCGTCCGTGTACCGGTAGTAGTACATCCTGTCGCCGGGGGGCCTCCCGTGGAGTCTCAGGTAGGCAGTCCCGCCCGAGAAGGCGACGGGGTCCCTGGCGAAGGGGTCCACGCAGTGGGTCAGGCTCAGCTCCGCGCAGAGGCTCCTAATTTTCCCGTCGGTCCAAGAGGCGCCCCGCGGCTCCCAGGCGATGTTCAGTCCCCCTCGCTCGATCTCCGAGAGGAGCCTTCTCATGTTCCGGATGTTGCCCTCTGTGGCCCCGAACCTGGTCGGGCACTGAATCAAACAGACCCTAGCGTCCAAGACTCTGCAGATCTCCCTGGTCCTCTCCCAGGCTTGGAAGACCTCCTCGGTGGGCCTCAGGAAGCCGTACCGGTCCTGCTCCCCGGGGCCGACCTCGACCCCCGCCCTCCTCCAGGTGGGGCTCGTCGGCGGGTGGGTGATCGCCTGCCAGGCCTTCACGGCGAACTCGAAGTCCCCGGGGGCCTCCGCCCTCCACCTCTCCGCGGTCTCCACCCGGGGAAGCCGATAGAAAGTGCTGTTCACCTCCACCAGCCGGAACCTTCCAAAGTACCTACTCATCCCACCGGGAAACCCGCAGCACCCAACCCGGATCAACTACAGTCCCTCCACCTTCCGCCGCCTTCTCCCCTTACCCTTGCGAGGCAACCGAACACAAGCTACACCAAGAACCGTGGTACATTAGGGGTCTCCGTGTAGAGGCTCGTTAGTGGTATATTAGGGTTCGCGCCTGTATTCCCGTTTCACAGGAAGAGAGCTGCTGTTGAGGAATATGCCCGGGGAGGATGGAGAAGACTGGCTATATAAGAACCGCCTACTATACGAGCCTTCAAAGGAAGCGAAGGAGGTACAGGGGATTCGGAAGGTTGAGACCCTCCTAGACATAGACATCAGGGAAGTCTTGGAGAGGGTTGAGAGAAAGTACAGGTTGAAGTTGCCCCGAAAGGTGGTCACGGTGGACTACGGAGACGACGTGGGCGACCTGTACGTGAGGTTTAAACACGCGAGGCGCATGGAAGGGGAGCCGACCAAGGATGGACAAGCGATCTTACACTACGATGAAGATAAAAACTTGGCCGCGGTGGAAATTCTGGACATAACAACCCTCTGAAGACCCCTCAAAACACCGGGATTTGGCTAAGCATACGAACTCCCAGCCTGGGGCAGATAGTCGCGGATCCTTCGGGCTTCACACCGGAACATCCCCTGTTCCCCGAGGCTACTCTGTGGGCTCCACCCTTGGGGCTTTCCCCTCTCGCCGCAGAAGCGGGTGATGTACTCCACGGCCACCCGCGCGGCGCTGGCCAGCGTCTCCTCGGGATGCCCGGGACCCCACAGACCAGTAACAGGACGTTCCAAGGGTTCCCGCCGGAAGGCTAAGCCTCCGATTAAGCGGATTCAGGTACCATTCCCCTCTTAAGGCCCTGGAATGTGCCTAGACTCCTTCTCGATCCACATTCACTCCACACACCAAAATACTTTAATACTTTATATAGAGAGCATACTATTAATGGATCTTGATGTGTTAAGGACTGGATTAAAAACATGGCGTGAGAGAATCACGATCTGAGAAAAAAGAACGGGAGTAAAGTATGGCCTCGTGTATGGCAGGTTTCAAGGGGTAAATAATATACTTAGTTTAGGAAAGTTCTGTCCTCGAAAACCAGCTGAAGTTTGTCTGAAAACTAGATTCTCAGTCAAACTTCAATTTCTCCGGAGATAACTTGGCATGATTAAGCTGGGGAACCTCCAGGCGTTGTAGAAGGCCCCCGCTCCATTTCCAACGAAGGTCTTCGGTCGATCATAAGCCCCAAGTATGGCGCTCTTCGCATTGTGAAATTATAGAGTTGGGCGTAATAGGTTGCGCTTTTTTGTATGAGTTTTGCTTGCCAAACAAAGGCGGTTTTCCATCGTTTTGCAGTTATTAAAATGATGAGAAAGTTGATGAGGTTCAAAATCCCAGCAACGAGGCCATATACCAAGATGATGATACCAAAGACCAAACCGTATATAAAGCCAATCAGACCAATTAGCAAGTTCCACAAAATTCTCACGAACAGTTCAAGGCGCGAGGCCCTCTCATCGAAGGTGATGACGGCTGTTTGAACTTGATAGGATATGGGGACCTCGGCTACTGCAGGTGGTGACAATGGCACAGTTGCGGGTGGTGAGGGCGCGGTTGGTGGAGGCATTGGTGACTGTGACACGGCGGTCAGGCTCTTTCCACAGAATGAGCAGAAGGTTGCGGTTGGGGGCGCTTCCTTACCGCAATTAGGACAGTATGGCATAAAACTAGTTCACTTCTCAATATAAAAAACTTTCGCTATCATCTATCATCCTAAGATGGAAAGAACCACTTAAGACTCGTTAAAGCAGTGGGCTTTAAGCATTATTCTGGGATGGGCTTGCCACAGTGCGGACAGAACTTTGTGCCTGGGGAGATTTCTCGACCGCAGCTAGGGCAAACTCTAATGGGTTGTCTTGGGGGTGGTGGTGGCGGTGGAGGACGAGCCGTGGGCTGCCATACTAATCCTAGGATGCCACCTATCAGGCCTAGTATGAAACCGATTAATAAGCCTCCTGCTGCTCCAAACCAGCTTAATATTGAGAAGACAATAACGATTACGCCCCATGTAACATGTTGTTCTGGTTTATTTTGCATCATTAAAGCGCCTACGATTATGAGTATGCCGCAGACGACTCCAAATGCTCCGACTATTCCGCCTATTCCTCCAATGAAAAAGGTTAGAATGCTTCCCACAACCATTACGATGATGCCGCCGATTAGAATGAAAATGCCTCCAACAAGCGACAGAGCAAAAGCAGCTGTGGGTTTCTCTTCGCTCAAACTTTTTCGCCCGGGCTGGGTTTGGCGCAAGGTCTATTTAAGCTTTATCGCTAAGGATTTCATTTAGACTATGAAACGGCGGAAAAGCGGCCTTAGATGGGCTTAGTATGAGGGATGGCATCGGATGGAGCGTGGACTGCCTTCCGCCTGCAGATGTGGGCCGTGGAGGTGTCGCGGACTTAAATTGGGCCTTTGAGGTCAAGGCTCAAAGACCGGGATAAGCCGTCTACGCTTTTCCGCGCTTTCTCTCCCGGTACTGGTCCAGGGTCACGCTGAACTTCTTCTCTATGGCTGGCCGGTGGATGCTGTTCATGGTGCAGAAGGGGATGATGCGGCCGTCGGGGACGGCGTAGTGGATGCAGCACCGGCGGACGCGGTCGAGGTCGAAGTTGTAGGGGTCCATGAAGTGCATGGCCGAGACCAGGAGCATCCTCCGGTGGAGGTCGCCGAGGGCCTCGTAGCTCCCCGTCCTGAGCACCGGCCAGAGGTGCTTCCTGAGCAGCCCGAAGCTGACGTGGCGGAGCGCGCCGGCCAGCCGCACCCTGGCCCGGGTCCCGTGGCCCTCGGAGGCCTCCCTGTACACGGCCTCCATGGCCTTCGTGAAGCCCTCCACGTTCCCGTACCGGGTGATGGGGACGATCTCGCCGCCCTCCACGAAGATGTAGGTGGCCATGCCGCAGTGGGGGTGGGCCGTGAACTCCACGTAGCGCCGGCCCCTCAGGGCCCCGACGGCGCGGGAGATGGGGACCACGGTGGGGACCGGGTAGAAGTCATCCGCTCTGATCTTTCCGCCGGTCTGCTCCTCGACGGCCCTCATGAAGTCCGGGATCGTTATGCGCATCCTCCCCCTCTCCTGCTCCGGGACCCGGCCGCAGATCGAGACGGGCTGGACGTTGACGCAGCGGACGACGTCGAAGTTCTCGGCGGCGAACCGGATGATGTCGCCCAGCTGGTGGTCGTTGACGCCCTTCACCAGGGTCACCACGAGGACGATGCTCTCCAGGCCGGCCTCCCGGCAGTTCTCGATGGCCCTCATCTTGACGTCCACCAGGTCCCGGCCCCGGGTGAACTCGTAGACATCGGGCGTCAGGCCGTCGAACTGGAGGTAGACCGTGTCCACATCGGCCTCCTTCAGGCCCCGGCAGTAGTCGACGCCCCCGGCGAGGCGGAGGCCGTTGGTGTTCACCTCCACGTGCTCGAAGCCCTCCCGCTTGGCCGTGCGGATGATCTCGAAGAGGTCCTCTCGGATGGTGGGCTCTCCGCCGCTCAGCTGGAGGGCGGGGGCGGGGACCGGGTCGTTCCGGCGGAGGTTCTGGATCATCTCGCCGATCTGCTCCAGGGTGGGCTCGTAGACGTAGCCCGTGGTCCCGGCGGTGGCGAAGCAGACGGGGCAGCGGAGGTTGCACCGGTTGGTCACGTCGATGATGCCGAGGGCGGTGTGGGACCGGTGCTCGGGACAGATCCCGCAGTCGAGGGGGCAGCCCCGCTCGGTCCTGGTCCGGGGGTTCCGGAGGCCTTCGCCCTCCTGTCGGAACCGCTCCGCCCGGAGGTACTGCCCGTAGTCGGACCAGTAGACGTCGCGGAACCTCCCGTGCTCCGGGCACTCCTTCTCGATGTAGACCGTGTTGTCCTCCTCGAGGATGGAGGCGTCCAGGACCCGGAGGCACTCGGGACATATGCTCCGGGTCTCTTTGATCACGGGCAACTTGACACCACCGAGGGTTGTAACATTTTTAACCAAGTGGACGACACCGTATTTGAAGGTTTCCAGAAGCCCCACACGGTGAAAGGGGGGAATTCGCGTGTCCGTGAGCGGCGAGGCGAGGGCGGTCCTCCGGGAGCTGGGCCTGACGGAGTACGAGGCCCGTGCGTACCTCTCCCTCTTGGAGGGCGGCCCCATGACGGCCGGCCGGGTCAGCGGGGCCTCCGGGGTCCCCTACTCGAAGGTCTACGAGGCGCTGAACTCGCTGGAGGGGAAGGGCTGGGTGAGGGCGGAGGCCGGGAGGCCCAGCCGGTACTTCCCCCGGTCCCCGTCGGAGGCCCTGGGGGCGGCCAGGCTGAGGTTCGAGAGCCGGATGGCCCAGTGGGAGAAGACCGTCCTCGGGGAGCTCCAGCCCCTCTACGAGCGGCGGGAGATCCGGGAGAGGCCGGACATCTGGATCGTCCGCGGCGAGTTCAACATCCTCGCGAAGCTCCAGGAGGTCCTGGCCACCGTGGAGAGGGAGATCATGATCGCGGCTCCGGCCCTATCGGAGGCGATGGTGGAGGCGGTCTACCCGGCGCTCGCCCGACTGCGGGACACCGGCGTGAGGGTCCTCTTAATGGCCTCCCGGGGGGCCGAGGCGAAGGGCTTGGAGAAGGTCTGTGAGGTGGCTGAGGTCCGGGTGAGGGATCAGATGTTCGGGGGCGGGGTGATCGCGGACGGGAGGGAGGCAGTGCTCCTCCTGGGCGGGGAGGGGGGTTCAACCCTGGCCATCTGGTCGGACCACGCGGGCCTGGTGAAGCTCGCCAAGGACTACTTCCAGTACCTCTGGGACTCGCCGGACGCCGAAAGGTATTCACGCCACCAGTAGCGCCGGAAAGGTAGGCGGCGTGCGCCCGGTTTACGCAGAGACTCGCTCCCAGATGGGTGGGATGCGCTGCTTGGCCTCGGGGCCGAGGATTATTGGGTCTATTCCGGCCATCTCGCAGAGGTAGGTGAGGGCGCGGAGTCGGTTGCCGGCGACGCCCAGCACGTGGTTGCACGGGAAGACCTTGATGAACTCGTCGAAGGTGCAGTGGAGCCTGGCGTGGACGTGGGGCCAGGTGGGGTCGGTCTGGGCGTTGAGGGCCCTCCGCTCCCCAGGCGGAAGCTCCACGCTCTCGCCCAGGGCCATGACCATGTAGGGCCGGTCGTCCCAGAGTCCCAGCCGGGCGAAGGTCATCTCCCCGGGGGCGGCGTCGAACTCGACGGAGGCCCCGCCGGCCTTGAAGTAGAACTCGAGGGCCGGGTGGAATGTGACCTTCCTGAAGTTCTCCCGGGGGTCCATGCTCTGGGCGGCGTACCAGCTGGCGTGGTTCCCGGAGTTGCACCAGTCCCAGAGGTCCCGGTCCGGGTGGTAGAGGCGCACGTCCATGAAGAGCACCGGGAGGCCGCCGCTCACGTACTTCATCATCTGCATGGTCAGGGCGGCGAAGGAGTCGGCCTCAGTCGAGCAGACGGTCGGCTCCTTCGGCCCGTTCCAGTCGTAGGGGTCGTTCATCAGCATCTCGGCCACGTCACCCAGGCAGACGTACTCGGTCAGCTCCCGCTGGCCCTTCAGCCCGCAGAGGTCGAAGCCCTTCTCCTCGTTGACCGCCCTCATGGCCAGGTAGAGGCGGATCTGGGTCCTCAGGGTCTCAGGGGTGAGCATCTTGCCGTCGTACCTCAGCCGGTCCCCCAGGAGGCCCTCGAACCACCTCAGCCCCCTCTTTACCTCCGACTCGTCCACCTCCTCCATCTTCTTCACCAAGAGCAGCTGGTCGATCTGGCGGACGGTCGTCCCGAGGGCCTTCAGGACGGGCACCAGGTGGAAGTACCCCGTCTCCATGCCCATCGAGTGGCCGCCGTACATGCCGTAGACCTCGTTCTGCATCGT
>Ga0315314_1002129_pt1 | contig 16646 bp, 14 predicted proteins | sample TDP9_MG_FD_203631 | JGI IMG/M metagenome (GOLD analysis project Ga0315314, IMG submission 203631) | Freshwater sediment microbial communities from Lake Towuti, South Sulawesi, Indonesia - TDP9 | ecosystem: Environmental > Aquatic > Freshwater > Lake > Sediment | place: Indonesia: South Sulawesi...
CCAAAACGTGCTCGCCTAGCTCAAATGCTTTCGCCAGTATCGCTAAGTGTCCATCATGTAGGTAATCGAACGTCCCTCCGACTGCGATCCTTTTGAATTTCATTCGATCGCCCAAAGCGCCAGCGATAGTTAGCTTTGCCTCAGCTCCTTTGCCCTTTTAACCGCCGCATGCACGGCTTCCTTGAACGCTTCCGTTGCGGCCATCTCTTCCAATTTTTTCAGCCCAGCCTCGGTTGTGCCCCCTGGCGAGCGGACCGCCCCTATCAACTCCTCCGGGTCCATGCCCGTTTCCAGGAGCACCTTGCCAACGCCTTTGGCGGTCTGGGCTGCCAGCTTGAGCGCCACATCTTCGGGTAGGCCCTCCTCCACTCCGGCCTCCGCCATGGCCTTAATCACCAAGCTGTAGAAGGCTGGTCCGCTTCCGCTCAGTCCAGTAACTGCGTCGAGCATGTCTTCGGGCAACTTCAACGCGATTCCGACCTTGTCGAGCAACCCCTCAACCAGCCTGAGATCGCCTCCCCTCACGCGAGAGCCCGATGAAAAAGCTACTGCCCCCTCGCCAACAGAGCACGGTATGTTAGGCATTATCCTGACCACCTTGGCTTTCCTTAACCTCCTTTCAAACCCGGCGACGGGCACGCCCGCGACTGTTGAGATGACCAACTTTTTGCCAACGATGTCTGAAATTTCGTCGAGCACTTTTTGCACATCTTTTGGTTTCACCGCGATGATCACGATATCGGACTTCCTCACGAGTTCGCGATTGTCGGAGGCCATTTTTATCCCAGTGTCCTTGCACAGGAGTTTCAACTTTTCCTTGTCGTGGTCGCTAGCCAGGAGACTTTTTTTCGCCATCCTTGCGTTGAGAAGACCTCTCACCAAGGCGGAGCCCATCCTCCCGACACCTATGATGCCGATCTTCCCGAGCTTCTCAGGCGACTTTTCGCTCGAATGGACCACTCACACACCTCTAAATTACTTGCCGCCGAACTCCCGCGCCACATCGTGCCATCGCTTCTGCAGCGGCCTATGGGTGAATCGCTTGGCGGATGGGCCGAGATATGCGGCCACAACCTGCCCATCGCCGAGCAGGTAATATTTGGAGCTGGTTAGCCCCTCCAGCCCAACCGGCCCCCTCGCGTGGATCTTGCCCGTGCTTATCCCAACTTCAGCACCGAGGCCGTACCTATAGCCATCGCTGAACCTCGTCGATGTGTTGAGCATCACGCTTGAGGAGTCGACGCCCTCCAGGAATTTGAGCGCGGCCCGCCTGTCCTCTGTGACTATGGAATCTGTATGTTTTGAGCCATAGGTGTTGATGTGGTCTATGGCTTCGTCAATATCATCCACAATTTTGATCGAGATTATTAAGTCGAGGTACTCGGTCCGCCAGTCCTTTTCGGTCGCCTTCTTCGCATTTATGATTTTTCTGGCCCTCTCGCACCCCCTGATCTCGACTCCGGCGCTCGCGTACCTCTCGGCTAATGCGGGCAAAAATTTGGGCGCTATCGCTCGATGCACGAGCAGGGTCTCTACGGCGTTACAAACGGCTGGATATTGGACCTTTGCGTCGTAGCATATGTCCAATGCCTTTTTCAGGTCGGCATGTTCGTCCACGTATATGTGGCATATGCCCTCGGAATGCCCAAGCACCGGGATGCGGGTGTTGGCTTGGATGTACTTGATGAACTCCTTGCTCCCCCTGGGCACCAAGAGGTCGATATGCTCCTCCAACTTGAGCAGTTCCCGAACTTCCCCCCTGGCCTCGATGAGCTGAATCCAGCCCTTCGGAATTCCAGCGCCTTCGGTGGCCTCCCGCATCAACTTGAACAAAGCCTCATTCGAATGTTTGGCCTCCTTGCCCCCCTTGAGGATCACAGCATTGCCGGATTTCAGGCAGAGCGAAGAAATCTGCGGCAGCACATCAGGCCTCGCCTCGAAGATCGCCCCGACCACGCCGATTGGGCAAGAAACCCTGTAAAGCTCGAGGTTTTCATCGAGCTCCATGCTGTACAGCGTCCTGCCGATCGGGTCCTCGAGCTTTGCGACGCTCTCGACCATCCTCGCGATATCCTTCAGCTTATGTTCGTTGAGCTTAAGCCTCTCCACGAAAGCCTTGGAGAGCCTCCCCTTCCTTCGGAGCCTCTCGGCGAGCTCGACATCTTTGGCATTCGCGCTCAGCACTAGCTCACGGTTTTCCAGGATGGCAGAAGCAGCACGATGAAGGGCTGTGTTTTTGACCTCTGTCGGAACGTTCGCCAGCTGCAATGCGGCCGCTCGAGCCGCCTTCGCCTTGAGCAAAACCTCTTTCATTTTTTCTCCCTTGTCAAGAAAATCGTGCCTACCTCTTCGCCAGCCAGCACGCGCTTGAGCACATTCCTCTCATCACTCTTCGCGATCACTACCGGAATTCCGAACTCGCACGCGATCTTTGCCGCCTGCACCTTGCTCACCATCCCCCCGAACCCGCGGGGTGAGGCCTTGCCCGCCAGCTTCTCTATCTCGGGCGTGATCCGCTCGACCTCCTTGATCAACCTCGCACTTTTGTCCTTGTTTGGATCGCTGGTGTACAAGCCATCGACATCTGAAAGGAGCACCAAGAGGTCAGCACGGGCGCTTGTGGCGACGAATGCCGAGAGCATGTCGTTGTCCCCAACCCTTATCTCCTCTACTGCCACGCTATCGTTTTCATTGACGATCGGGACCACCCCCCAATTTAGCAAGATAGTCAACGTGTTCTCGAAGTTCTTCTGACGCGTTGGGTTCAGGAAATCCTCCCGCGTCAGCAACATTTGCGCGACCGGCTGCTCGTATTCGCCGAAATATTTTTCGTAAACCTGCATCAAGATCCCCTGCCCGACTGCCGCGGCTGCCTGGAGCATCCCCATTTCCCTTGAGCGTTTCTCCAGCTCTAAACGTCCAACCCCCGCACCTATCGCACCTGAGGTGACGATGAGGACTTCCTTGCCCGATCGACGGAGCTCCATCGCCTCGCGCACGAACTTTTGCACCTTCTTTGGGTCAAGCCTGGAACGCTCGTCTGTCAAGCTACTGGTGCCTATCTTCACCACGATGCGTTTCGCCCTGGAGAAATCTCGCATTGAACCCACCCGGACCCCATAAAGTGAGGCACTTTACTGATTATAATTTTAAGGTTGGCATCAATTTAAAGACCAGCTATTTTTTTAAGTTGTAAGCTTGTTTTAGCCAAGAAATTAATTCTTTATCAATCTCGTCTTCTTTCTCAATATCGATGCTGTAGAGATATCGGTTAGTCGACATTTGTGTAAATTTATCTATTCGTGAACTTTCCAGTTTATAATCCAATGTGAAGTGTATTCGAATTTTGTTCTTCAATGCAAATACGGCGGCGAAGGTAAATGTGCTTACAAAATGTATGCAACACGGTAATGACTCGACCTTAAAAGGTCCAATATTTTTCTTAATCTTTGCTTTTAAGTTGTTGTAGAGGGGCCTAGCAACCTCTTCTTTCCCTTTGAAATGCTTGTCCAAAGGATAAATGTTACAAGAATGCACCTGATTCTTTTTCTCAAACTTTCTCTTACATTTTGGGCAAGTCCATAATTTTTTCATCATATCACCTGTTGAATTTATTCTATTTATCTTCATGATTACTAATTTACTTGACGCTTTACAAGGTCCGCCTCGCTACGCAGATGACATCCTCGCTGCCCGATATCTCCCCGACCTTCAAGGGCTCTAGGTTCGCAGCTGTTGCCCAAGCTGCCAACTGTTCCGGCGAGTGCTTGTGCTTGAGGCTGGTGATTATCGCTTTACCATCTGACCGAAGTACTCGAGCTAGCTCGCGCACGGTCTTGCCTGGATCTGGCATGTTCTGAAGCAGTGTCACCGAGACGACCATGTCAAAGCTCCCATCGGCGAAGGGCAGATGATCGGCATCGGCTAGCAAAAGGGGTGCCCCTGCCGCGCGTTTTTTCGCTGCCCGTAGCATCTCAGCCGACATGTCGACGCCGACCACAAGCTTAGCCCTCCTTTCAAGGGGGCTCAAAAGCATGCCAGTGCCGCACCCGAGGTCGAGGATTCGATCCACGTGGGTGATATTTGCCAAGACGGTTTCGTATTTTTTTCGTTGAATTTCTCTATACCGTCGGTCGTACATATAGGCGGTCAGGTCGTAACGACGTTTCAGCTCGCGCTTGCGGGTTGACATCATCCTATTATCCGCTGCAAATGTTTTCAACCTTTGGAGGCGGGAAGTTTTCTCCTGAGGAGAGGAGATGAAGCCGCCCGATTACTTTCGGTGACCTCTCCCCGAAAAGCACATAAAATCATCGGGTATAAAATCAGTCGAGTAGGGAGGGGCCACCCCGAATTCACGCTTTCCCCAAGAGGGCACCCGAGATGTAGGGTGAGACATCAAGACCTCCGTAACCCGCTTCGGCGGGGATCGAGTTTGGTGGATGAAGTAAGAACCCCGATAAAGGCTTCCGCAAAACGCTCCCCGAGCAGAGGCTGTGAAGGAGTAACGCGAAGCAGAAGTGGAAGCCCCGTCTTTCAGGGCGGGGAGGAGGTCACTTCCGCATCCCAAGCTCGACTGGGGTGAATATTTGCTGGCGCACCTACGTGAGCTCAGGGCCGAGCTAAAGGCGAGGGGACTCGATGCATTCGTGGCCATTCGGAATGCACGCTATCTCTCGGGCACTACTGCCGCAGCGGCAGTGATCGTTTCCATGCGGGAACCCACGTTGCTCTGCAGGAGGCTTGAGTTCGACAGGGCCAAACGCGAGAGCATCATCAAAGACATCCAAGCCTATTTTCCGCGCCGGGTGCCAGTGCGCCGGGGTGAGCGGGTTTACTTCGGCGAATTCTGGCAGCTCCTCGCCGAGCGCCTGAGGGAGTTAAACGCAAAAAAGGTCGGGTACGACAACCTGGGGTGGGAAACTTTACGAAAGCTTCGCAATGCTCACAGAGCCGATTACTGTGAGCTACCCGAGCTGATCGCCGAGGTGCGCAAGATCAAATCCAAGCGGGAGATCTCATGGCTGAGGAAGGCGGCAGAACTGGCGATCCAAGGGATGGCCCGAGCAGCTGAACTCATCGAGGAGGGGCGAAGCGAGCTCGAGATCGCGGCAGAGGCGGAGTACGCGATGCGGAGGGGCGGTTCCGAGGGGACACCTTTCAATACAATTGTGGCATCCGGTGAGAACTCCTGGCTGCCCCATGCGACGGTGACGCGCAGGCGTCTTCGTCGAGGTGAACTCATAGTTGTGGACCTGGGCGCGATCTACAAGGGCTACGCATCGGACATGGCTAGGACTTTTTGGCTAACGCCGACCAGAAAGCAGCTTAAATTGTTGAATGTCGCCAAACGCGCGCAGGGGGCTGCGATTAAGCGTGTACGCGATGGTGCCCAAGCGGCGAGTGTGGACAGAGCGGCTCGAGGCGTCATCCGCCGTGCGGGCTATGAGAAGTTCTGTTTACACAGGACCGGCCACGGCATAGGTTTGGAAATACACGAGGCACCGAGCTTGGCGCCTGGATCCGAGGATATCCTGCGCGAGGGGATGGTCCTAACTGTTGAACCCGGAATTTACGTGCCTAAGATAGGTGGGGTTCGCTTTGAGGATGTGGTCCTCGTCACCGAGGAAAACTGCGAGCTACTTACGGGATAGGCCCTTCAGCCTTGCCTTCATATGGAGGAAACCCCTGTAAGCTAAGTTCGTTAGCAGTACCCAAAGCAATACAGTAAATGGCACTGCAAGGGCAAATTTCAAGGCCGAGGACCAAAATCCGCTCAAGTAGCAGTTCGCTAAGTCGATCGGGAAGATGAATATCCTAAGCGGATTCGATCTCAGCAAGGTCAAATAATCCTGCTTGGGCGGCTCGCGAGGGGGAGGTGGAGGCCTCGATTCCCCTGGTGGGGTGAAATTGTCCGAGAGGGCATAAATCTTCATAAAGGGTCTGCTGAAAATCAGTTTGAAAAGTGGGCTTTCAAATTTTTGCGGGTTGATGCGGCGGTCAAATGGATTTACATGCACGTACAAATTTTCTCCGACCTCCTCTTGTAGCCAATAGAGGCCGGTGGCAGCTCGAATGTCATCTGGGGCCCGTAAAACGCGCAACGCCCGCTCATCTCTCAAGTTTCTCATGCCTACCGCATCGATCCAGTAGTGCCCGAATTCGCTGATCAGATAGGCACCATCGCCAAGTTGGCCATGAAGCTCCACAAAGGCATCGTATTCCTGATCGCTAATAGTTGGGTGGAACCTCATCGCATATACATAGGCGCTATGTGTCTGGTAGATGACGATTGCCGAAATTAGGCCGAGGAATACGAGATGTCGTTTTTTAAAACGCCTCAAAAAGGCACCTATCCCATCGACGATACCGACCGAAGCCAACAAAGCCAATGGAGTCCCCTGCACCAAGGCGAACCGCCATAAGTAGGCAGTCGATACCCAAGGCTGCGCCAGTATCACCGCGCTGAGGGCCCAAGAAGCCATGAGGATGTCTGCGGCTTTTTTGCGATAGAGCACCACACCTGCACCGACGATTGCCAAAACCAGCAATAGCGGCCCTATTAGCTCACTGTAAATGTTAATCTGGCTCGGCAGCGCCTCCCCGAAAAATGGGGAAACGTGCCCGACTGTCTCGATCGCCCCTCTATTTATCAAAATGTAGATGCCCCCAAAGGGTATCACCGCCGCGAATGTGATCAAGGTCGACTTAGTTTCCGGCCAAGGCAGCCGCATTCGGCAGCCGATCAAAAACCCGACATACGAGAGGTAGGCGATAGCCAGGGCACAAGCGACAAGCTCGTGGGTAGCGGCGACCACTCCCAGCAAGATCCCTGCGATTAGAAAGTCGCGCCTCCTGTGGGTTTCAGTTCCCTTGTGGAAGAAAAACACGGAAAGCGGCGCTAAGGACACTGCTAATGCGTTCTTCCAGAGGTCCTGAAATATTCGCACATTCGCGTGCACAAATGCCGCGAGAAACGCAGCCACCAAGGCTGTCGTCCAATTTTTCGTCAGCTGCTTTGTCATGAGGTAGACGGTAAACGCAACGATGGCCGAAATCAACGCCGATCCTATCTTGAGGGATGTCATCAGGGAAGTTCCAAAGGGCGAGAGGATCCCATGGAGTCCAGCCAGAACATGAAATACAACAGGCGGCGCAGGGTCCGGCAAACTCGGCCAGTTATTAAGAAGGTAATCCGTTTCAATCAGGTAGTAGGGCGAGTCTATGCCCAGGAGGAGCCTCTGCTTGAAATTTGTATGCAACCTGATACATAGCGCGCCGAGGAATATCGCCACTAAAACGGATATCAAGAAGATCTTCTTTTTTTCCATGAACCATCCCCTTTGCTCCCAAGAATCGTTGGGAAATATAGATATCAAACTAAACGTTTAAGTCGCTATTTGGCGACTATTGGAAGGTGTTCGAGTGAAGAGCGAGAAATTACAGAGGGGCTTAGGCGTCACCGTTAAGAAATCCGAAAATTTCTCGGAATGGTATACTCAGGTCTTGAAAAAAGCCGAGCTAGCGGATATTCGTTTTAATGTCAAGGGATTTCTCGTTCACATGCCGTGGTCAGTAAGGGCGATGAAGCTGATGTATCGAGCGTTCGAGGAAGAGCTCGAGAAAAGCGGCCACCAACCTTTGATGTTACCTTCAGTAATCCCTGAGTCAAGCTTCGAGAAAGAGAAAGAACACGCGGAGTTCAAAGCCGCGGTCTTCTGGATAACTGAAGTTGGGAGCGAGAAGAAGAAACTGGAGGAGAGATTGGCGCTCAGACCGACCTCCGAGACCGCCTTCTACCAGATGTATTCCCTGTGGGTGAGGAGCTGGCGAGACTTGCCCATGAAGAGATACCAAAGTTGCCAAGTATGGCGTCACGAGACGAAGGCAACGAGACCCTTCATCAGGGGAAGGGAATTCTGGTGGATCGAGGCGCACGATGCCTTCGCGACTCGGGAAGAGGCCGAAGCACAGGTGAAGAAAGATGCGGAGATCACGGAGAGGGTAATGCATAAGCTGTTTGGGATCCCCTTCTTATTCTTTCAAAGACCGGAGCACGACAAGTTCCAAGGCGCCGTGCACACGTACGCTGCAGATACTATAATGCCCGATGGAAAAGTGCTCCAACTTCCTTCAACGCACTTCCTCGGTCAAAATTTTGCTAAAGCATTCAACGTGAAATTCGTGGATGAAGATGGGAAAGAGAAGTACGTTTGGCAGACTTGTTATGGGCCGGCGATTTGGAGGATATTCGGTGCCATCGTGGCCATTCATGGAGACGACAAGGGATTGATCCTCCCCCCAGAAGTGGCGCCTGTTCAAGCGGTGGTGATCCCGATCTTTTTCAAGGGAAAGGAGCTGGAAGTGTTAAAGAAGGCGAGGGCCATCAAACAAGCGATCGTGGATGGTGGCGTGCGCGCAGATGTAGACGAGCGGGAGGAACATACGCCTGGTTGGAAGTACAACTATTGGGAGTTGAGGGGTACACCACTGAGGATAGAAATCGGCCCCAAGGACGTCGAGAAAGGACAAATTGTCTTGGTTAGGAGGGATACCGGAGATAAAATAAACGTAAAAGACGAGGAGCTGCTCGAAAAAATCGGCAAATTTTTGGACGACATTCAGAGCAACCTCATACGGAGGGCGGACGAATTCTTCAAGATGAATATATCCGAAGCGAAAAGCATGAGAGAGTTGGAGAATCATCTAAAGAAAAAAGGGGGCCTAGTTAAAGTAAACTGGTGCGGTGAGACTGGGTGCGCGGATCTTATTAAATCGGAAACAGAAGGCGGAGATATCAAAGGGACTCTATTTGGAAAGGAAGAGAAAACCCCTGAAAAATGTATAAGGTGCGGAAAGAAGGCTAAACAAGTCGTTTACATCGGAAAAACGTATTGAATTCTCTCCAAGATTCATCCAGCTGACTTGATCGCGTCCAAAATTTCTTTCTCAGGCGGAAATCCAGTTGGGCCTTTGTACCTTATCTTCAAGCCGGCCGCTGCGGATGCGAACCTGGCCGACTTCTTCGCGTCACGCGTATCTAAATATCTCGTTAGAAAAGCCGCTCCGAAGACATCACCTGCACCAGTGAGGTCCCTCGCATCGACCTTCAAACTCTCGACCTCGCTGAACCCATCATCGGAGAGCATCGCGCACGATTTTTCCCCTCGAGTCAAGATCGCAATCTTCGGCCCCATCTCGCGCAGACTTTCCAAGATTTTTCTAGCCTCACCTTTGAGCGCTCGTGCCTCATCCCTGCCGATCTTCACTATGTCGACGTACCTAAGAAAATCGCCCAAGTCATCACGTTGGCGAATTTCCACCTTCCCTCCTTCACTTATTTTCCTAAACAACCCTTGGGGATCAAGCATAACGATATTTCCCTCCCGTTTGATCGACTTCAGCACGTCAGCGGTCACCTCATCAGCGATCGGGGAGACGTAAAAGCTCCTCGCATCTTGGTAAGCGTGTGGAATATCGTCGGGAGATATCTTGGCCGCAACGTGTTTGCAGGCCTGTTCCCTGTTGCCAGCTTCGTCGTAGGTGTTTTCAAAAGTGGTCGTATATTCGCCTGCCACGAGGATGCCCTCGGTGTCCAGGCCGAGCTTGCTGTAAAGAGGCGGGAACTTATCCAAGAAATCGGCGCCGACCTTCGATACAACCCCCACATTTTTCCTCAAAGCTACAAGTGCTAGACCAGCGTAAGTTGGCGCTCCACCTAGTGCATTTTCGATTACCCCCCAGGGCAGCACATTCACGTCAATTGCGACGTGGCCGACGACGATTACATCGAACTCCAAGCTCATCGCCCCCTCTTGCCGGCTATGAACTCCTCGACGGCCTGCCTGGCGTCGACATCCGACATCTGTATTGGCGGGTGTTTAAAGAAGTAGGCCGAAACGCTCGTCAGCGGGCCGCCGACCCCGCGGTCGAGTGCCAGCTTCACCGCGCGGATGGCATCGATCACGACGCCGGCGCTATTGGGCGAGTCCTCGACCGAGAGCTTTACATCTATCGTGAGCGGGATATCGCCGAACTTCCTTCCGCGCATGTGGATGTAGCATACCTTGTTGTCCTTCAGGAAAGAGACGTAGTCGCTCGGGCCTATCCGGAGCGGCACCTCGTACGGCACCTGGCTGGCGACCGCTTCCGTCTTGCTTATGCGCTTTGAGCTCAGCCGCTCCTCCTCCAGCATGTTGAGAAAGTCGGTATTTCCACCGATGTTGAGCTGGTAGCTCTCCTCGAGTTTAACGCCCCTATCCAGAAGGAGCTTTGCGAGCGTGCGATGTAATATCGTTGCCCCAACCTGGGATTTGATGTCATCCCCCGCACACGGCAACCCCGCATCCTCAAACCTCTTCCCCCATTCCCTGCTCGACACTATGAACTCCGGTATGCAATTGATGTAACCACATTCGGCCTCGATCGCCTGCTGCGCATAGTGTCTTGAAGCTTCGTAGCTGCCAACTGGAAGGTAGCTTATCAGCATGTCCGCGCGTGAATCCTCGAGGACCTGAACGACATCGACGGGCTCCTGCGTCCTGTCGACTGGAACCACCCCCTTCAGGTACTTTCCGAGGCCGTCCGAGACTGGCCCCTTCATCACCTCGACCCCGAGCTTCGAGACATCGCTGAACTTGATCGTGCAATTGGGTGGAGTAAATATCGCCTCTGAAAGGTCCCTGCCGACTTTGTTCGCGTCGACATCGAAAGCGGCGACGAACTTGATATCCCGGATGTGGTAGCCGCCGAAATTGACGTGCATGAGGCCTGAGACAAATTGATCCTCCCTTGCGTCTTTGTAGTACTCGACACCTTGGACGAGCGATGAAGCACAATTACCTACTCCGACGATCGCAACATTCACCCTTCCCATGAAGATATCTCCATTTTGGTATTATTTCATATTTGGAGATAATTCAAACTTATAAAGTTTGCGGTTAATTAAACATTGGGCATTTGGGTGAAGCGGCTCGAACGTAAAACCACCAAGGAGATACTTTGGCCATACGTCCTGCGATTGCTCCAAGAACGTCCAATGTATGCGTATGAGCTGCGCCAAGAGATGAACAAGAGGTTTGGGTGGAAGCCCCCGATGGTGACATCTTACACCGTACTTTACAGGCTCCAGCAGAAGGGTTACCTCACGACGGAATGGCAGGAGCAGCGGGGCAAGCCCGCGCGGAAATATTACAAGATCACGAACAAGGGGCGGGAATTGTTGGAAGAAGCCGAGAAGTACTTCGCGGTCCTTTATAGGAAGCTCTTCAAAAAGAGGCCCTCATCTTAGGCGATATCTAGTCACGATTAGTCTATGGATCGCCGTGGCGTGCGCCAAAATCGCAACCAGAGCTACCGCGATGTGCGTGTAATTAAGCAACCCACCGAACGCTAGAATCAGGAGGCGTTCCCCCCGCTCGGCGATTCCAACGTCGAGCTTTCCCGAACCAGCTGCCTCCGCTCTAGCGCGGGTATAGCTGACCATGAAGCTGCCGGTGAGGGCCAAGGTACACCACGCCCAGCTGGGAAGCCTCCACCATAACTCCTCCAAACTGCTGTACATGATGCCGATGAAGATGGCGAAGTCCACATACCTATCGATGACCGCGTCGAGCACCCCCCCAAAGGCCGTCTCCCTGCCTGTAAGGCGGGCGACCGCGCCATCGATTACATCAAATACCCCACATATGAGCAATGTCAGGCCTGCCAAACGGGGTTCACCCCTGGCGAAGAGCAGGGCAGCGATCGAACCGATCAAGAGCCCGATCAGGGTCAGACTGTTGGGTGAAAAGCCGGCCCTAGCAAATGCTCTCGCGACCGGTTCCATCAACGGGGCTGCTTTCTCGCGTATCTCACTTAACATGTTTCACCATCCGACATCTGGCAATAAGGTTTTTGTTCATTTTGCATAAGTGGATTTGGGGTGGCTTGGTGATATACCTTGGGCCAGCTGGAGTTCCACTTGCTAGCAAGGAAAGGAGCACGATCGCTGGCGTTCGATGCACGGCCGAGCTCGGGCTAAACGCGCTGGAGTGCGAGTTCGTGAGGAGGGTTGGGATGAGCAATGAGATGGCAAAGGAAGTGGGTAAAATCGCCAAGGAACTCAACGTCCGCCTATCGGTGCATTGTCCGTATTTCGTCAACCTCTGCTCCCAGGAAAAGGAGAAGCTCGAGGCCTCCAAGAAGAGGATCCTCGATTCGGTGGAGAGGGCACATTTCATGGGGGCAGATGTGGCTGTTTTCCATCCAGGTTTTTACGGCAATTTGACCCACGAACAGGCCTACGAAGCCGTCAAGCGATCATGCGAGGATCTCATTGGAAGGATGAAATCTAGGAAAATGGATGATGTTGGACTCGGGTTGGAGACGATGGGAAAACAAAGCACATTTGGAAGCCTCGAAGAGACAATCGGGATTTGCAAAGAGGTCAGGGGCTGCGTGCCGGTGGTCGACTGGGCTCACCTGAACTGCAGGTCCGCCGGTGGCCTAAATGGACAAGAAGATTACGCAAAAATTTTCGATGAGCTAAAGCCGTTGAAATTGAAGCACCTCCACACCCATGTGACGGGCGCTGAGTACACGGAGGTCGAGAAGGGGAGGGGCAACGAAAAGCATCATTTGACTATAGAGGCAAAAAAGCCAGACTTTATTCCCTTAGTGAAGGAAATCCTGAAGAGGAAAATAGATATCACCCTGATCTCCGAGAGTCCGACCCTGGAGCAAGATGCACTCGTCTTAAAGGATATGTTTGAAAAACACGGCTACAAATTTTAAAATCTAGCGCAGGCGCAACTTCTCGACCAGCTCCTGTTTTGAAACTTTCTCCTGCACACCCGTCCGCATGTCCCTCAGCGTAACTTTGCCCACGGCCAGGTCCTTCGCGCCCACTATGACGACGTGCTCAGCTCCGCGCGCATCGGCATATGATATGGCCTTTGTCAAGCTGCGCCCCATCAGGTCTACATCCACGGCTAACCCCGCCGCCCGCAATTCGCGCGCGACCCTCAAGCAATCGTCCAACATCGACTCACTCGCCGGGAGGACCATGCAGTCCAACCGTTCGCGCGCGACCTCGATTTTCCGTTTCAGGAGGACTTGGGCGATACGGTCGACACCAAATCCCACGCCAACCGCCGGACAGGGCTCCCCCCCAAGGTGTTCGATCAACTCATCGTACCGCCCGCCACCGGCGACTTGAACATCATCCACGTAGAATTCGAACACGACGTCGGTGTAGTACTCGAGCCCGCGGGCGATCCCAAAGTCGACGCTGAAATCCTCGACCCCGAGCAACCGGACTTGTTTCAGGATTTCGCGAAGGTTTTGCACCGCCGCCTTCGCCTTCGGCAAACCGCTGACCAGCTTCTCGGCTTGGTCTAAAATTTTGGCGTCGCCGCGCAGAGCGATCAAAGCATTGAGCAGGTCTCTATCGTGCCCCCTGACTTCCGCCCGGTCTAGCTCATCCCGGAGCCTAGACTCATCGCGGCTGTCGATCGCGCGCATAATAGGGTCCTGAGCATCGCCCTTCAACCCAGCCTTTGCGAGTGCCTCCCTCAGCAGCCTTATGTGCCCGATGTGTAACTCGCACCTGACCAAACCTAGTTCGCGCATGACATCGTCGGAAAGCGCTATTACCTCAGCATCGGCCTCGGGCCTCGCTGAACCTATGATCTCCACGCCTGATTGCAAAAACTGCCTCCAGCGCCTTGCCTGGGGCTCCTCGTAGCGGAAGCAGTTGCCGAAGTAGGACAGCTTCAGGGGCTTGGGAGCCGATTTGAGCTGGCTGATGTACAGCCTTACGGCGGGTGCGGTTAGCTCGGGACGGAGTACCAACCAGCGGCCGGACTTGTCCTGAAATGTGTATAGCTGCTTGACGACATTTGCTCCGGATTTTTTGGTGAAAAGTTCGAGGTGTTCAAATAAAGGTGTTTCAACCTCAACGTAGCCATAACGCCTGAAGACGTCACCCATAACTTGAGCAACATGGCGGATGCTCCTGAGCTCCTCGCCGAACAGGTCGCGCGTTCCTCTGGGCCTCTGCATTAAATTGCCTCGGACGCTGTTACTCTTCGGACTTCTTAAATTTGCTTCTCAAGCCCGAGTATCTACGACGAACGACCACGCGGGCGAGAAATCCCCAGCGTTGTTTGCTTTATCAATTGCCCTGACGCACCAATAGTACGTGCCATCAGCAAGGGCTTCGGCGGCGGTGGGCTTGTAGGAGGATGTCGTGAGATCGTATTTCGCGATGCGGAGCGAGTTGAACTCGGCATCTATGGCGACCTCAAGTGCATAAGTTAAGCCTGACGGATCGCTAACATCGAGCCAATCAAAGGTTGGAGTGCTCTCCCTCACGGTCTCCCCATTGCCCGGGGCGCGGAGTGCTGGCACGCCTGGTGGCACGGTGTCTATTGTGAATGTCCAGACAGCCGACCCGTTCTCACTGACCTCATTGATCGCAATCACCTTCCACGAATAACTTCTATCTGGCAAGCCATTTTCGGTTGCTATGGTATAGGTGCCGTCGGTTGCCCCGAGGAGCACATTTTCCTCGGGTGATGAGAAATCGTTGTCATCATCGACGAGCAGGCGGTGGTTATCGGCGTTCGAGCCCGGGGTCCACTCAAATGTCGGGGTGTTATCGTTGCCAATCATGTTATCGGCTGGTGAGATGAGCGTCGGCTGGCCTGGAGGTGCTAGGATCGTCAGCTCATAGTTCTCGGACCATGTGCTCCAGTTGTACGCGGCATCTCGGGCACTAACGCGCCAGTAGTAGGTGCCATTTCTGGAGAAAGCGTGGGTGTACGAATTATCCGCCACCGCCCAGGTCTCGTGTACGTATGGCTGGGAGAAACCGGCTTCATCATCTATCTGGATCCAGTAAGTGACATCGGACTCGGGTCGTGTCCAAGTGAAAATTTGGGTGAGGTTATCTCTCAAGGCACCATTTTCGGGTGAAATGGGCGATGGTGGCGAAGGTGAAATGGTGTCAATTGTAAACGTCCAAGTCGGCGACCAGTCCGTCGCTTTGTTATCCGTATCATATGCTCTAACTCTCCACGAGTAATTTTCCCCTGTGAGGGCTTCTGTAGCGGTATAGGTGACTTCGGAAGTGTTTTCGAGGATTTCTGGAGAGGCAAAGGTGGGGTCATCATCCACCCATAGTTCATACTTCGCTGCACCGACTGCAGATGACCACCCGAAGGTCGGGGTGTTATCATTTATCTTCGCGTTATCGGATGGCGAGATCGGCTGGGGCACGTAGTTGATCCTACAGACCGTGACTTGGCCACCCGGGCTTGTGTAGACAACTTGTGCGTAGTAATCGATGCCCTCTAAGTAATCTACACCGTAGAGGGCGGACGAAAATACGCGAACGACCATCGGGACAGAAAGTTCGAGCAGGTATGAATCAATTCTATTTTGTCGGACGAGGACGTTGTCGTTTTCATCGTAAAAGATCATCAACGTTTCGGGGATATCCGGAGTGGGTGAAGGATGGCTGAACCTAATGTTACTTATTGCCCCATCCCTGTCGACAAAAATAGCGACGTGGCCGGCCAAGCTTTTCTCTACCCCATCCGCTCGCAGGAAGACATTTCCCTGTGGATCAAGTACCACGTTTTCCCGATTCTCAAATTTAAAGACGAGATCTTGACCCTCTTCCTCGAAGGATGAGGCTTGTGCCTTCCACTTTCCCGCCCCCCACAAAGCCCAAGCTGGGTACCAGGCTCCATAGTAGTAACTAAACTCAGGGGTGATCCAGGCATTATAGAATATCACATAATCGATCTGGCATCCGTAGTTGTCTCGATAAGTCTGTATGAGCCACAGAAATTCGCGTTCATCCATCAAGGGGAGGCGCTGGGCATCGATCCTCCTACCGTTGATCGCCCAAGGCTCAGCAGGGACATCTATGCCGTAAATGTACCCTACATTACCCCTCACGTAATAAATGTAGTCAGGAGGAATGAGGGCAGTGTTCTCCCACTTACCCTCCTCCGCTAAAATCTCGGTGCCATCGCACACGGTCATTCGCCTAGCGACGCCGGTGCAGAGGTGCCCGAAAGACCACTCGATGGTGACGATCGAATTCTCGGGCGTGTTCTCTCGGAGCCAATCGAAAGTGCTTATCAGTTCTTTATCCAACCCCGGTATCCCATGCCATTCGGTCGGAGGGGTAACCCCCTCAGCAGTCGCATATGCATTTTGAATGAACGGTGCTGCAACAAGGATAGCGCAGATCGCGATCACGACTGGTTTTTGGAGCCTGTCCAACCGTTCAGCTATGGATACAACCTTTAAGGACGCCTGTCGGAGCATGGATACCATTGCCACAAAACCCACGCCCGCTAATACGGGAATTAGTGGCCACAACAGCCGCTCAAATCTCGCCTGGCCGCGCTCGGGCCAAACCATCATTGCAAGCACGACGAGCCATGGCAGTACTAATAGTTCCCAGCGCTTTCGTGACAGACAGATCTTGACCAGCGCAAAAACTACGAGCACAAAGATAATCACGCTCAGGATTTCAACGCCATAGAGTTTGTTAAACGTATCATTCCAAAAATCATTTGGTGCCTGCGCTTCACTCGCGTACCTCGAAAATGATATCCCCCCGCCCCCAATTCCAATATAACCTAGAA
>Ga0315314_1002130_pt1 | contig 16631 bp, 10 predicted proteins | sample TDP9_MG_FD_203631 | JGI IMG/M metagenome (GOLD analysis project Ga0315314, IMG submission 203631) | Freshwater sediment microbial communities from Lake Towuti, South Sulawesi, Indonesia - TDP9 | ecosystem: Environmental > Aquatic > Freshwater > Lake > Sediment | place: Indonesia: South Sulawesi...
CGCTGAGGCGCGCGGTGGACACCCGCGGCTGGATCAGCGTCGATTACCACTCGCATTCCACGCCGAGCGGCGACAACTACTGCAACACCGACGACCGCCTGACGAATCTCGCCGCCGAGCACATTGAGTTTGCCCCGACCACCGAACACAACCGGATTCATGACTGGCAGCCGGATATCGACCGGCTCGGCCTGGGCCGGCGCCTGAAGACGATTATCGGCATCGAGCTGACCGGCCCCGGCCAGCACCTGAACTCTTTTCCGCTCCTCCGCATTCCCTACGCGCAGGGCGGCGGCGCGCCGGCCTGGAACTACGACCCGAGGATCAACGCCGTCCTGCTGCGCGAGCTGCCCGGCGGCGGGCCCGACCGCTGGGTGCAGGCGAACCATCCGCTGGTCGGCCAGGTTTTCAACGACCGCGACCGCGACGGCGTGGCCGACGGCGGCTTCGCCGGCTTCGAGCGGATGGTCGATGCCGCCGAGGTCTGGAGCACCGAGATCCTGAACCTCAGCCCGGCCTACGAGCTGCACCGCGGCGGCAAGGTGACGAGGCTCGAAAACCGCACCTTTGGCTGGCTCCAGATGCTCAACCAGGGACGGCGCCTCTGGTGCGTCGCCGTCAGCGATGCCCACGGCGTCTTCACCAGCGGCGTCGGCGCCTGGCGCACCTACGTGCCCAGCTCGACCGATGAGCCCGCCGCCATCGATCACCGGGAGATCATTCGCAACTCGAAAGCCGGCCGCATGATGATCACCAACGGGCCGTTTCTGGAGGTGACCACTCAGGACGGCCTGCCGATCGGTTCTTCTCTCATCTCGGCCGGCTCGGTCGCCCTGAAGGTGAGAGTGCAGGCGCCGAACTGGATCGACATCGACCGGGTGCAGGTTCTCGTGAACGGTCGCCAGCGCCCCCAGGACAACTACACCCGGGCGAGCCATCCGCAGATGTTCCGCGACGGCGTGATCAGGTTCCAGGAGACGCTCCGCGTCGCTCTCCAGGAAGACGCGCACCTGATCGTGGTGGCCACGGGCGAGAAATCGGACCTGCGCCAGGGCTGGGGGCGGGCCTGGCCCTCGGCCATGCACCCGCTGGCCTACACCAACCCGATCTACGTGGACATGGACGGCGGGGGCTTCAAGCCGAACGGGGACACGCTGGGCCATCCCCTGCTCGTCGCGCCCAGGCCCAAGAGCTGAACGGGAGAGACCCCCAGTGGACGGGCGTCTTGTCGTAGCTTCCGGCTTCGCAGCCGGTCGCGCTACATTAGAAGAAAGTGTTCACCTGGATCTGTCCTAAGTGCGGGCGGGAGGTTCCGCCCTCGGAAGCGGAATGCCCGAACTGCTCCCGCAAAGAACAGGCTCCGCAGACGGAGCCCACCGTGACGGCGCGAGCCCCGGCGGCCGAGCCGCCCGCCGGGCCTGGACCCGCCCGTCCGGGCTGGATGGCCGCCATACCTCCATGGCTTCTGACCATCCTGTTCGCCCTCGGCTTCGTGATCCTCGGGCTGGCCGGCTATTGGGTCTACCGCTCCCTGCGGACCCAACCCCAGCCTGCGCCCGCCCCGAAGATCGCTCTTGAGGCCCCGACGCTGCCGTCGCCGGAGGCCGTAAAGGCCCACCCCATTGCCAGGCACATCGAGATCACCGGCCTCCGGCTCACCGAAGACTCCAGGCAGCGGGCCTCGATCCAGTTTGTCGTCGTGAATCATTCCGCGGCGGAGATCGGCGACCTGGCCGCGAACGTCAACCTGATCGCCGTCACGGTAAACCGCGAGAAGGAGCCGGTCGGCACGTTTTCGTTCAAGGTTGCGTCCTTGGGACCGTACGAATCCAGGGATCTGAAAGCGCCGCTCAGCACCAGGCTGCGCGTTTACGAGCTGCCGGACTGGCAGTTCCTGCGGGCGGATCTTCAGATCACATCGCCCTGACGCGGCCCTTGCAATGGGCCCCCGTTTTTTGGAAACTCTGGGCTTATGCCTGTTCCATCCCGCCAGGTGAAAAAGCCCCGGACTGCGGCCGAACGGCAGCAGCGCGTCCGGCAGATCCTCCGCCTGCTCGACAAGACCTACCCCAACGCCACCTGCGCGCTGGTCCACCGCAATGCCTGGGAGCTGCTGGTCGCCACCATCCTCTCGGCCCAGTGTACTGACAAGCGCGTCAACGAGGTCACCCCGGATCTCTTCAGGAAATACCCCACCGTCCGGGACTTCGCCAGCGCGAACCAGGCCGAGCTGGCGCAGGACATCCGCTCCACCGGCTTCTTCAACAACAAGGCCAGGGCCCTCATCGGGGCCGCGAAAAAGATCCTCTCCGATTTCGGCGGCCAGGTGCCCGGGACGATGGAGGAAATGCTCGCCGTCCCCGGCGCGGCGCGCAAGACCGCCAACGTCGTCCTGGGCACCGCCTACGGCATTCCCAGCGGCATCGTGGTCGATACGCACGTGCAGCGCGTTGCCGGGCGCCTGGACCTGAGCAGGAACGCGGCCCCCGTCCGGATCGAGCAGGATCTGATGAAGACCATCCCGCAACAGAAGTGGATCGTCTTTTCGCACCAGTTGATCCACCACGGCCGGCGGCTTTGCGTCGCCCGCAGGCCCCGCTGCGCCGAATGCCCGCTCGATCCGCTCTGCTACGCGAAGGACAAAACGATATGATCACGCGACGGAGCCTTCTCGGTTCCTCCGCCCTGCTGGCCGCCGACCTCTTCGGTGCGCCGAAGGAGTCCGCCGGGCCTTCCCCGAAGCTGGAGGCCCTCGGCGCGGTAGCGCTCCGGGAGGCCCGGAAGCGCCAGGCGAGCTACTGCGATATCCGGATCAACCGCTACCGCAACCAGAACGTAGGCGTGCGGCTTTCGCCGGAGCGCGGCACCGGCAAAACGCTCGAAGTGCCGTTCGTAACGGACCGCGACAGCTTCGGCTTCGGCGTGCGGGTCATCGTGGACGGCGCCTGGGGCTTCGCCGCTTCCCCGCTGGTGACCCCCGAGGAGATCGCCCGCATGACCGCCGAAGCCGTCACCGTCGCGCGCGCCAACGCCACGCTCAAAGGCAAGCCCGTCGTGCTGGCGCCCGCCAGGGCCTGCACGGACCGCTGGACCTCGCCGTTCCAACACAACCCCTTCGACGTCCCGGTGCGCGAGAAGCTGGAGCTGCTGCGCGCCGCCGCCGCGGCCGTCAAGGAAGAGAAGCGCGTCTTCATGGCCAGCGCCATGCTCCGCTTCCGCTCCGAGGACAAGTACTTCGCTTCCTCGGAAGGCTCTTCCATCCAGCAGTTCGTCGTGCAGGCCTTCCCGTCCCTCGAGGCGACCGCCGTGGACCTGGTCAACCGCCTCTCGCGCACGCGAAACTACGCGCCGCCGCCGCTGTCGGCCGGCTGGGAATACGTGGCGAAAATCAATCTGCTCGAGAACGCCCGCCGCATTCGCCAGGAAGTGCTCGAGCACCTCGCCGCGCCCCCTGTCCAGCCCGGCAGGAAGGACCTGGTGCTGCTGCCCAGCCACCTCTGGCTCACCATCCACGAGAGCATCGGCCACTCCACCGAGCTCGACCGCGCCCTCGGCTACGAGGCCAATTTCGCCGGCACCAGCTTCCTGACCACCGACAAGATGGGCAAGGAGCGCATCGGCAGCGACATCGTCACCTTCTACGGCGACCGCACCTGCAAGCAAGGGCTCGCCACCGTCGGCTACGACGACGACGGCGTGAAGGCCACCAGGTTCCCGATCATCGAGCAGGGCATCTTCCGGCATTACCAGACCACCCGGGAACTCGCGCCGCTCATCGGCGAGAACGAATCGCGCGGCTGTTGCTATGCCGACTCCTGGTCGAGCATCCCCTTCGCCCGCATGCCCAATGTCTGGCTTGCCGCCGGCAAGCCCGGGACCACCCTGGACGACCTCATCGCCGGCATCGACGACGGCATCCTCATCGACGGCAACGGCAGCTTCTCCATCGACCAGCAGCGCTATAACTTCCAGTTCGGCGGCGACGCCTTCTACGAAATCAAGGGGGGCAGGAAGCACGGCATGCTCTCGCGGGTGGCCTACCAGTCGCGCACGCCCGACTTTTGGCAGGCCTGTGACGCCATCGCGGGCCCCGGCCACTGGGAGCAATACGGCGCCGGCAACGACGGCAAAGGCGAACCGACGCAGTTGAATGCGGTCAGCCACGGCTGCTCGCCGGCCCGCTTCCGCCAGATCAACGTCATTCAAACGGATTGAACATGTTCACCAGAGAGCAGGCCCGGAAGCTGGCTGAGAAGGTTCTCTCTTTCTCCACGTTTCCCGAGTGCTCGGTGATGTTGTCTTCTTCCGAGGAAGTCAACGTGCGGTTCGCCAACAACGGCGTCACCACTTCGGGATTCACGGTCGAGCGCTCGGTGGCGGTGTCCTCCACCCGCGACCGGAAGACCGGCGCCAGCACGACGACCCAGATCGACGACGATTCCCTGCGGGCCGTGGTGAAGCGCTCCGAGGAGCTGGCCGCGATCGCTCCGGCCAATCCCGAGCACGTGCCGCCGCTGGAGAAGCAGGAATACCCGCCCATCGACAAGTTCGACGAGGAGACCGCCCGGGCGCGCTCGCCTCTCATGATCCCGCAGATCCGCGCGATCATCGAGGCCGCGGCGGGCAAGAAGCTGGTGGCGGCCGGCTTCTTCGAGCGCTCCGCCTCGGCTTCGGCGACCGCCAACAAGAACGGGCTGTTCGCATTCGGCCGGACGGCCGATTCGCGCATCAGCACCACCGTCCGCACCCTGGACGGGACCAGCTCGGGCTGGGCCGCCCAGCCCTCCCTCCGCATCAGCGAGATCGACGGTGCGATGCTGGCCGAGCGCGCCATCGCCAGGTGCCTCCAGTGGCGCAACCCCGTGCGGCTGGAGCCGGGCAAGTACACCGTGGTGCTGGAGCCGACCGCCGTCAGCGACCTGCTCTCCATGATGGGCCTCGCCTTCAGCGCCCGGGCGGCCGAGGAGGGCCGCTCGTTCCTCAGCAAGAAGGGCGGCGGCACCTATGTCAGCGAGAAGCTGTTCCCGGAGATCGTCACCCTCCGCAGCGATCCGTTCGACCCGAGGCTGCCGGCCATGCCCTGGAGCGGCGAGGGCCTGCCCACCCGGCGGATGACCTGGATCGATAAGGGCGTGGTGCAGAACCTCTTTTACGACCGCTACTGGGCCGCCAAGGCCGGCAAGCGGCCGACGCCCTTCCCGGCCGCCCTCGTCCTGGACGGCGCCGGCGCCGAAGTAGAGGATTTGATCCGCTCCGTCCAGCGTGGGCTGCTGGTGACCCACTTCTGGTACATCCGCGTGGTGAACCCGCAGACGCTCCAGCTCACCGGCCTCACCCGCGACGGGCTGTTCTTGATCGAGAACGGCAAGGTCACCGCGCCGGTGATGAACTTCCGCTTCAACGAGAGCCCGGTCCGCCTGCTTCAGAACACGCAGAAGCTCGGTCGCGCAACCCGCACCCGCGGCTTCGAGGGCGGTTCCATGCTCGCCCCGCCGCTGGTCTCGGCCGATTTCACCTTCACCAGCGTGTCGGACGCGGTTTAGGTTGCAGCACTTGCTGGCGCGCGCATAATGAAAAAGCCCTCCGCAGAGGGGTTAGTTTCAGCGTGGAGCAGGCATTTTTGCCTGCATCGTGGAGCGCCCTTACGGGCCTGAAGGCCCATTCCACCCCGGACGCGCGCAAACTGGGGGAGGGCAAGCTTTAAGTTCCCGTTGACATCAATTGCGGAACGGTGTAGGGTTGGGCCGATGGGGTCACTGCACCTGCGGTGCAGAATTGCTTTGACGAGGTCCATACCATGAACAGCTTTTCCAGAACCCTTCACCTTGTCGGATTGGCCGCCCTCCTCTGCGCGGTCTTACTCGCCCAGGGAGAGCGCGGCGCGATCACCGGGGTGGTCAAAGATCCGACTGGTGCGGCCATTCCTGCGGTCGAAGTGACCGCGACGAACATCGCAACCAACGTGGATTACAGGGCTTCGACCACCGAGGCCGGAGTCTATCGGATACCTTACCTGCCTCCAGGCGACTATCGGGTTTCCGCGGCGGCCAAAGGTTTCAAGAAAGCGCTGCTGGAATCGGTGACTGTGCGGGTCGCAGGCGTGGTCACCGCCGACTTCACGCTTCAGATCGGCGAGCTTGCGGAATCCGTGACGGTCAGTGCGGAAGCCACTCTACTGGAATCGTCCACGGCAGAGGTGGGCCGCACCGTCAGCGCGGCGGAATACCACACCTGGCCGATCATCGTCGGCGACGGCCAGCGCCAGCTTCAGAGCTTCATCTTCAAGAGCCTGCCCGGCGCGGTCGGCACGGAATGGGCCGGGTCGCTCAACGGCGGCCAGTCCTTCGCCCACGAGATCCTGATCGAGGGCATGTCGCTGGGGCGCTACGACATCATGGGCGGCGGGAACAACGAATTCAGCCCCTCCGCCGACCAGGTGAGCGAATTCAAGCTCCAGACCGGCGCGCTGGGCGCCCAGTACGGCGGCACCCAGACCAGCGTCGCCAACTTCAATATCCGTTCAGGCACGAACGAGCTGCATGGGACTCTGTACGAATACTTCCAGAACGACGCGTTGAACGCCGCCGGTTTCGTGGCCAATGCGCTGCCCCTGAGCCCGGCGCGACCCAAGCGCAAGGCGCCTTACCGGGAGAACAGCTTCGGCGCCACCGCCGGCGGCGCCGTCGCGCGCAACAAGACCTTCTTCTTCGGCTCCTACGAGGGCGACCGGAAGCGCAACTACCGCTTCGGCAGCCTGATCACCCTGCCCACGCCGGAGTTCAAGCGCGGTGATTTCTCGAAGCTGCTGGACCCGGCTTTCACCGGCGACCGGCGCTCCGGCGCCGTGGTCAGCACGGACGCGGCGGGCCGGCCGGTAGTTTTCGGCGCCGTCTACGATCCGCGCTCCACGCGCCAGGTCGGCGGCCAGTACGTGCGTGATCCCTTCCCGGGCAATATCGTCCCCGCCAGCGCGTTCAGCAAAGTATCGAAGAACATCCTGGAGATGGCGCCCATCCCGGACCCGGCTCTGCCGACTTTCCTGCGCAACTACCCGAGCCTCGGCACCTGCTGCCCGGTCTTCTCGCTCAACACCGTGGGCGTGAAGGTGGATCACCACTTCAGCCCGGCCCACCGCCTGGCCGTCTACGTCAATCGCAGCAAGCGCGACCGCTTCAACTCCATCAGCGGCCGCTACCTGCCCGCGCCGGGCAGCGCCACCAGCGCCTTCGCCAGCCAACAGGTGAACGGAGTGCTCGTCCGGGTCACCGAGGACTGGGTAATCAGCCCGCGGCTGCTGAACCACATCGGGTTGGGATTCAATCGGGTGCTGAACGCCAACAACAGCGTCTCACTGGACCAGAACTGGCCCGAGAAGATCGGGCTGCAAAACGTGCCGCAGACCCACTTCCCGCGGTTGCGCTTCACCGACGGCACCCCGGTCCAGGGCAGGGGCATCGGCGCGAATGGCTACCTCGGCCGCAACACGGCCGGCGTCGGCGCCAACGGCAGCACCATTTTCGCGGATGACATGACCTACATCCGTGGCGCCCACAATTTCAAGTTGGGCACCGAAATCCGCAAGTATTACTACAACACCCGGGCCCGCGGGAACACCAGCGGCACCTTCCGGTTCGGCCCCGACCAGACCGCCCATCCGGCCTTTCGGACCTCGACCGGCTTCGCCTTCGCCAGCTTCCTGCTGGGCGCCGTTCGCGCCGCCGACCGCAGCGTGCTGACCACCTCTCCCGGTCACCGCGCCTGGTACCCGGCCTTTTACGGCAGCGACGATTGGAAAGTCACTTCCAGGCTGACCCTGAACCTCGGCCTGCGTTGGGAAATCGTCGGCGCCTTCTACGAGGTGGCCGACCGGATGTCGGGGCTGGATCTGACCCAGCCGAATCCCGAGGCCGGCAACATCCCCGGCGCGCTGGTCTTCACCAAGGACCTCGGCCGGCGCTCCTTCCAGAACGCTTACTTTGGCCAGGTCGCCCCGCGCATCGGCGCCGCCTACCAGTTGCGTCCCCGCATCGTGCTGCGCGGCGGTTACGGCATCAGCTATTCGGCGCCCATCAACAACGAATTCGGCTATTCCAACACCTACGGCTACGACGGCAGCATCAATATGCCCGCCTCCACCCGCGACCCGGCCCTGTGGTGGGACAACCCGTTCCCCTCCTTCCGCGGCACGCTGCCCGACAAGAACCCGTCCTTGCAAAACGGGGCCGACATCAGCTACACGGCCGGCGATTCCACCAAGCAGTCCTACGTCCACAACTGGAGCCTGGGCGTCCAGTGGCTGCTGCCGTCGCAGACGGTGGTGGAAACCAGTTACATCGGCAATGTCGGACGGAGGCTGCTGAATTACACCTTCGGCGACCTCCAGCAGTTGCCCCTCCGGTACATGTCGCTCGGCGACGCTCTGCTGGATCCCGTCAGCCAGCACCCGGAGATCAAGAAGCCCTGGCCCGACTTCGACGACACGGTGGCCCGCGCATTGCGCCCCCTGCCGCAGTACGACGGCGCTTACAACCAGTTTCCGCGCGTGGGCCAGTCCCGCTATGACTCCTTCCAGCTCCTGGTGACGCGGCGCATGGCCAAGGGCTTGAGCGTGCTGGTGGGCTACACCTTCTCCAAGATGCTGACCGATTCCGACAGTGCGCTGGAAGGCGCCTACGGGACGGTCCAGGACATTTACAACCGCCGCCTGGAGCGGTCTGTCTCGGCCTATAACTACCCCCAGGTGCTCAAGGTCACCTGGATCTACGACCTGCCGTTCGGCAAGGGCCAGCGCTTCCTGAACCGCAATGGCGTGGTCAATGCGGTGGCCGGCAACTGGACCCTGACCGGCATCCATAACTACTCTTCCGGCAACCCGTTGTCCATCTCGACCAGCATCGCCGCCTGGGACGCCCTGTTCAACGGCGGCATCCGCGGCGACGTGGTGCCCGGCGCGCCGTTCAAGAAGGACGCCGGCGGCCTGGCTTATGGCGACGGGACGCAGTACCTGAACCCGGACGCCTTCCGGAAACCGCCCACCACCAAGGGCGGCGTTCCCGTGCGGCTCGGCAACTCGTCCCGCTACGTCTCCGGACTGCGCGGCGAGGGGATCTCCCTCGAGGACTTCGGCATTTACAAGCGCTTCCCGATCAAGGAGCGCGTCAACGTGGAATTCCGCGCCGATTTCTTCAACTTCCTGAACCGCGCCGGACGCGGCGACCCGATCACCAACCTGGACGACCCGAGTTTTGGGAAGATAACCAATCCCTTCTACACCACGACCCCCAGGGGCGTTCAGCTCGAGATTCGCATTAACTACTGACCCGCGGCGGCGGGCAATCCGGTCTGTACGGCACAGCGCGGCGATAGCCGTTCTGAACTCGCTACAATGCGATCAGGCAAGGACTGCACTCATGATTCGCAGAGAAGATGCTCTTGAATACCATTCCTCGGCGCCGGCGGGAAAACTCTCGGTCGTGGCCACCAAGCCCTGCCAGACGCAGCGCGATCTGAGCCTGGCCTACACGCCCGGCGTGGCGGTGCCCTGCAAGGAGATCGAGCGTGATCCCAGCCTGGCCTACAAGTACACCGCCAAGGCGAACCTCGTGGCGGTGGTTTCCAACGGCACGGCCGTGCTGGGGCTCGGCAACATCGGCGCCCAGGCCGGCAAGCCGGTGATGGAAGGCAAGGCGGTGCTCTTCAAGCGCTTCGCCGACATCGACGTGTTCGACATCGAGCTGGCCACCGAGGACCCCAAGGAAGTCATCCGCGCCTGTCAGTTGCTGGAGCCGACCTTCGGCGGGATCAACCTCGAGGACATCAAGGCGCCCGAGTGCTTCGAGATCGAGGAAGAGCTGAAGCGCACGATGAAGATCCCCGTGTTTCATGACGACCAGCACGGCACCGCGATCATCTCGGGCGCAGCCCTGCTCAATGCGGTGGAACTGGTGGGCAAACGCCTCGATGACGTGAAGTTGGTGTTCAACGGCGCCGGGGCCAGCGCCATTTCTTGCGCCGCGCATTACGTCCGGCTCGGCGTGAGGCCGGAGAACATCACCATGTGCGACACCAAGGGAGTGATTTACAAGGGCCGCACGGCGGGAATGAACCGCTACAAGGAGCGCTTCGCCCGCCGGACCGAAGCCCGCACGCTGGCCGAGGCGCTCCGCGGCGCGGACGTGTTTGTGGGCCTTTCCACCGCGAACTGCGTCACCCCGGAGATGCTCGAGCCCATGGCGGACAACCCGGTCGTGTTCGCGATGGCCAATCCCGACCCCGAGATCCCCTACGAGGTCGCGGTCAAGGCTCGCCCCGACGTGATCATGGCTACCGGGCGCTCGGACTACCCCAACCAGGTGAACAACGTCCTGGGTTTCCCGTTCATCTTCCGCGGCGCCCTGGACGTGCGGGCCACCGCCATCAACGACGAGATGAAGCTGGCGGCCACCCGCGCGCTGGCGGTGCTGGCCAAGCAGGACGTGCCCGATTCGGTGCGCCGCGCCTACGGCGTCGAGCGCCTGGAGTTCGGCCGCGACTACATCATCCCCAAGCCGTTCGACCCCCGCGTGCTGATCTGGGAGGCGGCGGCGGTGGCCCAGGCCGCCATGGAGACGGGCGTCGCCCGGCAGCCGGTCAACCTCGATGAGTACAAGGACCAGCTCGAGCGGCGGTTGGGCAAGGCCTACGAAGTGATGCGGATGATGATCCACAAGGCGCAGAAGGCGCCCAAGCGGGTGGTGTTCCCGGAAGGCGAAGAGCACAAGATTCTGCGCGCCAGCCAGATTCTGCTCGACGAGAGAATCGCCACCCCGATTCTGCTGGGCAACGAAGAGAAAATCCGCGCCCGCGTCTGCGAACTCCGGCTCCACCTGGACGGTGTCGAGATCATCGAACCCGCCCGGTATCCACGCTTGAACGCCTACATCGAGGAGTTCTACCGCCAGCGGCATCGCAGGGGCGTAACCTACAAGGAAGCCGAAGAGCTGATCCTGAACCGCAACATCTTCGGGTCGATGATGGTGCAGATGGGCGACGCCGACGCCTTGATCGGCGGGCTGACCCAGCATTATCCGGACACCATCCGGCCGGCGCTCCAGGTGATCTCGGTGCGGGAGGGCCTGCACAAGGTCTCAGGCGTCTACATGCTGATCTCCCCCAAGCGCCAGATCTACTTCCTGGCCGATTGCACGGTGAACATCGAGCCGACGGCCGAGGACCTGGCCGAGATCGCCATCTGCACGGCGGAAATGGCGCGGCGCTTCGACGTCGAACCCCGCGTGGCCATGCTCTCGTTCTCCAATTTCGGCAGCACGCGCCATCCGCTCTCGGACAAGGTGCGCCAGGCCACCGAGATCGTCAGGCAGCGCGCGCCCGGGCTGATGGTGGATGGCGAGATGCAGGCCGACACCGCCGTCGTGCCGGAGATCATCGAAGAGACCTATCCTTTCAGCTCGCTCAAGGGTGGAGCCAACGTGCTGGTCTTCCCCAACCTCGAAGCCGGCAACATCGCTTACAAGCTGCTGGCGCGCATCGGCGGCGCGGAAGTGATCGGCCCGATTCTGATGGGCCTCTCCAGGCCGGTGCACGTCTTGCAGCGCGGCGCCGAGGTTAACGAGATCGTCAACATGTCGGCCATCGCCGTGGTGGACGCGCAGGAAGCAACGGCGCGACTCCAAGCCTGCCAGCGACCACTCTCGGCAACGAAGGTTGTTTCCGAGCCGCGACCGTAAGGGAGCGGAGGCGGGTCAATGAAAGTCGTTCAGATTCACCGCCATGGCGGTCCGGAAGTGTTGGTCTTCGAAGATGCTCCGGAGCCCGGGGTCAAGCCCAACGAAGTGCTGGTTCGCGTGCGGGCCTGTGCGCTGAACCACCTGGACCTCTGGGTGCGCGCCGGGATCCCGGGCATGGAGTTCCCGATGCCGCACGTGCTCGGCAGCGACATCGCCGGCGAGGTGGTCGAAGTGGGGGAGCTTTGCGAGCGGATCCGGCCCGGCCAGCGCGTGCTGCTGTCACCGGGGCTGAGTTGCCGGCAGTGCCCGCAGTGCGTTTCAGGGCGCGACAACCGCTGCCCGCGCTATACCCTGTTCGGCTATGGAACGGACGGCGGGGACCGGGAGTACGTGCCCGCTCCCGAGTACGCGGTGTTCCCGATCCCGGACGACCTGAGCTTCGAAGAGGCCGCCGCCGCGCCCCTGGTGTTCCTGACCGCATATCACATGCTATTCACGCGCGCCGGTCTTCAGCCGGGCGAGGACGTGCTGGTCCTTTCCGCCTCCAGCGGGGTCGGCTCGGCGGCCATCCAGCTCGCCAGGCTGATTCGCTGCCGCGTGATCGCCACCGCCGGCGGCGAAGCCAAGATGGAGATGGCCCGGCGACTCGGCGCCGACGCCGTCATCGACCACTACCAGCAGGATATCGCCGCCGAAGTGAGGAAGTTCACCGACCGCCGCGGCGTCGATGTGGTGTTCGAGCACGTGGGCGCGGCAACGTTCTCCAGGAGCCTGCAATCGCTCGCCCGCGGCGGCCGCCTGGTCACTTGCGGCGCAACCACCGGCCACGACGCGAGGATCGACCTCCGTTTCCTGTTCACCCGGCAGCAGTCGATTCTCGGCGCCTTCATGGGCACGCTCGGCGAACTCCACCGGGTGCTCCAGTTCGTCTTCCGCAAGGACGTTAAGGCGGTGATCGACCGGGTTTACCCGCTCGCCGAGATCCGCGCGGCGCACGAACGGCTCGAGCGCAAGGAGCAGTTCGGCAAGGTCGTCGTGGTGCCGTGAAACGTCAATCCGCGCCGACCAGCTCCCGGAGGGCGAGCGCGTCCCGGGCCGCGAAGCCGGCCTGGTCGTTGTCGAAGTAGCAGTAAACGGTCCTGCCCGCTTCGCGCCAGGCCCGGATGTCGCGGGCCCAGGGCTCCAGCCCTTTCTTGCCGTAGAGACCCTGGTAGCGCCCGGCCGGCCCGTGCAGGCGGACGTAGACAAAATCGGCTGTGATTGTTTTTGGCGACAGCAGCCGGTCGAATTCATAGATGCAGAAGGCCGCCCGGTGGCGCTTCAGCACCCCGTCCACCTCCGGACTGAACCAGCTCGGGTCCCGCAGCTCGAAGGCGCAGCGCAGCTTCTTCGGCAGCCCGGAAAGGAATTCGTCGAGGCGCTGGGGATTGGACTGCCAGCGCGGCGGCAACTGGAACAGGATCGGCCCCAGCTTCTCGCCCAGCACGATCACGCGGTCGAAGAACTTCCGGAAACTGTCTCCGGCGTCCTTCAGCTTCTTCATGTGGGTAATGAACCGGCTCGCCTTGACTGCGAAGATGAATCCCTTCGGCACCGCGCTCTTCCAGTCCTTCAGGGCGGCCTCCGTCGGCAGCCTGTAAAACGAATTGTTGATTTCGACCGATCGGAAGCGCTCCGCGTAGAACTCGAGAAACCTGCTGGTGGGCATGTCCTCGGGGTAGAACGGGCCTCTCCAGTGCTGGTAATGCCAGCCCGAGGTGCCGATGTGAACCGCCGCCATTTCCCCTCGCCTGATGCCATGATATGCCCGGACGAGCTTTCCCGTTGCGCTATGCTGGCATTGGATCTATGCTCACCGCTGTCTCTCTGAGCCTGTTCCTGCTCCCGGCTGCCCTGGCCCTGGGCAGCTCGTCGGATTTCCCCGTTCGCGGACTCCACTGCGCGGCCCCGAAACCCGAGGAGGTCGCGCTCTGCGCCCGCTTCATTCGCGAGGCGCTTCCCAAGGAAGGCGTCAACGTTCTGGTGCTGGAGTTCGGGTATCGCTATCAGTTCACCAGGCGGCCTGAAATCGCGGAGGCGAACGCGCTCTCCAGGGAGGACGTGAAGACCCTGCTGGTGGCCTGCCGCGCCGCTGGCGTTCGCCTGATTCCGCAGATCAACTGCCTCGGCCACCAGTCGTGGGCCAAGGCCACGCACGCCCTGCTGAGGGCGTATCCGGAATTCGACGAGACGCCGGGAAAGTACCCGAACAACGAAGGCACTTATTGCCGGAGCTACTGCCCCCTTCACCCGCGCGTTCACGAGGTCGTTTTCGACCTGATTGACGAGCTGGCCGACGTCTGTGAGGCGGATGCCTTCCACGTCGGCATGGACGAAGTTTTCCTCATCGGAGAAGAAAACTGCCCGCGCTGCAAAGGCAGGAACAAGGCCGAGCTGTTCGCGGGCGAGGTGCGGGCGCTGCGCGACCACCTGGCCAAATCGAGCCGCGCCCTGTGGATGTGGGGCGACCGCTTCCTGAACGGCGAGATCACCGGGATCGGCAAGTGGGAGGCCAGCGCGAATGAGACGCATCCCGCCCTTCGCCTGGTCCCGAAGGACATCGTGATCTGCGACTGGCATTACGAAAAGGCGGTCCCGACGGCCGCCTATTTTGCCACCGAGGGCTTCCAGGTGGTTTCCTCGCCCTGGCGGAAGCCGGAGGTCGCGCTGGGGCAGTTGGAACTGCTTCGCGCGGTCCGCAAGCATGCCACCGAGGCGATCGCGTCCCGCGCGCTGGGCGTGTTGCAGACAACCTGGTGCGGCATGGGCCCGTTTGTGGCGAGCTACTACGGGGAGGCTGCGCCGAACAGCAGGGTCGAGGAGGCGGTCCGCTGCTTCAGAGAACTCTTCAAGGAGATTCGCCGGGGCGGGACGCCGTAGAGGCGACCCAGCCGTGGTCTTCGCCGCCGCCGGTGGTGCGGCTGGCGGCCAGGGAGGTGCACCTGTGGCGCGCGTCGCTGGAACTGGCGCCGGCCCGCCTGCGCGAGCTGGAAGGCCTCCTCTCCGCCGATGAGCGAGCGCGAGCCGGACGGTTCCGCTACGAGCGGGACCGCCGGCATTTCGTGGCCGCCCGCGGCGCGCTCCGCTCGATTCTGAGCCGGTATCTCGGCATCGCGCCGTCCCAGATCCAGTTCGGCTACGCGGACCGCGGCAAGCCGATGCTCGGCGGCCCGTCCGGGGCCCGCCGCCTCGAGTTCAACTTGTCCCACTCCGAGGGGATGGCGCTCTACGCGGTCGCTTCAGGCCGGCGGGTCGGGGTCGATCTGGAGTACGCCGAAAGGCGCCTCGACTTCGAGTCGATCGCGAGCCGCTACTTCTCCCCGCGAGAAATCGCTCTTCTTGCCAGGCTGCCGGTCGCTCAGCGAGCCGCGGCCTTTTTTGCCTTCTGGACGCGCAGGGAGGCGCTCCTGAAGGCCCGCGGCGAGGGCCTCGGCGGCTCGGCGCGGCCAGCCGAATCGGAAGGTGAATGGACGGTGCGCAACCTGATCCCGGAGACCGGCTACATCGCGGCGGTCGCCGTTGAAGGCGGCAACTGCCGGTTTCGAAAATGGAATTGGTGCGGATGAGAGGACTTGAACCTCCACGGCCTTGCGGCCACTAGCGCCTGAGGCTAGCGCGTCTGCCAGTTCCGCCACATCCGCTTGATCACACTGGCCCTGCAACTTATTGTCCAAGAGTCCGGACGGGCTGTCAAATGGCCGCGATTTCTCTCATCGCTGCTCGACAATCTTCCCGTCGATGATCACCATCACCGGCTCGATCCGCGCGATCTCGTCCTCGGGGCAGGCCAGGTAGTCGCGATCGATCACCACCAGGTCGGCGAGCTTGCCCGGCTCGATCGAACCCTTCACCTTCTCGGCGAACTGCCGGTGGGCCGCCCAGATCGTGTACAGCTTGAGCGCTTCCTGGCGCGTGATGCGCTCCTCGGGATGGAGCACGCGGCCGCGATTCGTCTTGCGGGCAACGGAGGTCCACATGCCGAGAAAGGGGTTGTACGGGTTGACGGCCCTGTTCTTGTTGTGCCCGATCATGTGGTCGCTCCCGCCGGCCACCGCCACGCCCGCGTTCAGATACGATCGCAGCGGGAAGAAGTAGCGCATCCCGTCGTAGCTGAACACTTTCTCCAGCGCGGGCCCGTCGAAATAGAGCCAGGCGGCCTGGACGTCGGCCAGAATGCCGAGCCTCCTGGCGCGGGCGATCGCCTCGGGGCTCTGGAAGCTGGCATGAATCAGGTGCGAGCGCGAAGGCGCGATGGGCCGCTCCTTGTTGAGCGCCTCCATCGCATCGAGAAAGCCGTCGATGGCGCCGCCGCCCTGCGTATGGGCGCTCAACTGCCAGCCCTTGTCCCGCGCGGCCCGCATGACGGCCAGCAGCTTATCGGGTGATTCGAAGAGCTGGCCCCGGTCGTTGGGATCGGTCTTGCCGTATAGCTGCCTGCCGAAAGGCCCGTAAGGCTGGCGCTGGTAGGCGGTGCCGATGGTCATACCGCCGTCCACATTGACCTTGAACGCCCCGAACTTAAGCCAGTCGTCCCCGGAGTTGGTGGTGTAGGTCGCCGAGCGGACGGCCGCGACCAGCTCTTCGGTCGGCCTGGCGACGTTGAGCCACCAGGTCAGCACGACCCGGATCGGCAGCCGGCCTTGCTCCTTGAGCTTCCGGTACAGAGAGATCTCCTCCTCGTTAGCTCCTCCTTCGCCAATGGAGGTCAGTCCGGCCGCCCGGTACAGCTTGAGCATCCTCGCGAGTGCTTCCAGCTTCTCCTCGTCCGTGAAGCCGGCCGCGGGTTTGAGCCCCTTGAGCAGCGACTGCGCGTTCTTCAGGATGCCGTTCGGCTCGCCCCGGTCGTCCTTGACGATTTCGCCGCGC
>Ga0315314_1002131_pt1 | contig 16622 bp, 15 predicted proteins | sample TDP9_MG_FD_203631 | JGI IMG/M metagenome (GOLD analysis project Ga0315314, IMG submission 203631) | Freshwater sediment microbial communities from Lake Towuti, South Sulawesi, Indonesia - TDP9 | ecosystem: Environmental > Aquatic > Freshwater > Lake > Sediment | place: Indonesia: South Sulawesi...
GCGGTGGCGTTCTCCGGAGGTCTAGATAGTGGCGTCACAGCATCTCTCGGAAAAAGATGCGGTGCAGAGATTCAGCTGATACATATTGGAATGGAGGGGCGACCTGAAACCCAACATGCGGAAAGGGTGGCTGAACTCTTGGATCTTCCGCTCCAAGTGAAGACGTTTACTCTTGAAGATGTGGAGGAGATTCTGTCTAGGGTTCTGTGGTTGATCGAGGAGCCCGATATCTTGAAGGTTTCGGTGGCCATACCCAATTACTGGATCGCAGAGCTCGCCAACAAGATTGGTCTGAACATTCTCTTGTCTGGCCAGGGAAGTGACGAGCTCTTCGGAGGTTATCACAGGTACTTAAGAGAGTACGAATCCTCTGGCGTTAAAGGTCTAGAAGACGCTTTATACCGCGATGTGGCTTCCTCATATGACGTGAACCTTGAACGAGACAACAAGGTTTGTGCTTTTCATGATGTTGAGCTGCGTCTCCCATTCGCTGATTACGATTTGATCCTCTTTTCGCTGGGTCTGCCCGCTGATCTGAAAGTCGCTTCTGCGAGAGATCGGCTAAGAAAGAGGGTTTTGCGGAAAGTAGCTAAGAGGGCAGGGTTGCCCCCCACAGTATACAATGCAAGAAAGAGGGCTATTCAATATTCGACCAAGGTTGATGGGATTCTCCGGAAGCTGGCGAGAGCAGAGAGGTTGATCCTGAAAGACTATATTAAGCAATCTTTTCTGAAAGCAAAAGAGATTTATAATTTCAGACACGACCCTTGAAGCCATTAACCTATCAGTAGAACTGATCGCGAACCCCTTTCCAGGCATGCGCTCGTATCAAAAAGAGACGGACCGCCACTAAGCGGCGATTTCGCCCGAAGAAAAGGCGAAGCTTTCGCTTACGACGATAGTCACACAAACAAGTTGCGTGATCAGGCAATTCGAAGAAGGGAAAGAATTAAAAGCGATCGGGTTGTTATGAAATGTCGAAGGACATTTGGGTGAACTCTTTTGAGGGTAGTCGACGCTATGAAAAAAGACATACTCACCGTTGAAGAAGGCGCATCCGTTACAGAAGCATCTAGGAGCATGCGTGAGAAAGGCGAGGGGTGCGCTATCATCCAGAAGCAGGGGGCACCCATAGGTATCGTGACGGAGAGGGATGTCACCTGGAAGGTTGCGGGAGACGGGCGAGATTCAAGCAGTATGAAGGTCTCTGAGATCATGTCAGCGCCTTTGATAACGATCGATCCTGACGCGGATCTGATAGAAGCAGCGAAGATAATGGAAAAGCACAAAATTAGAAGACTTGCGGTGGTTAGGAAAGGGATTCTTCTTGGCGTATTGACTGCTGCAGACATAGCACGCCACCTTGAAGGCTACGTCGATAGCGAAGTACGAAGGATTCTGAGATATGCATTCTTCTTTCCCATTCACGGCCACGGATAGAGCCAACGAGATCGACAAAAAAGCTGCAGGACTCAAGTCCTATCCAAGGGTATACTTCGAGCTCATGTTAGCGGGCTTCACCGTAGTCATGGGCATGAGCCTCTCAGCCTCGTTCCTCCCCATCTTTGCCAATGACTTGGACCCTTCGGGGGTCCTCGTCGGATTCGTGGTCTCTGCTTGGTTCTTCTCAAGGATATTTACTGAGTTGCCCTCGGGTGTGCTCTCTGATCAGCTTGGAAGGCGAAAGCTATTGGTTGGAGGACTTGCCCTTGCAGCGGGAGGAGCCTTTACTTGTTCCGCGGCCAATTCCATATACCTCCTCATCATCGGTAGAGGCCTCTGGGGTTTGGGAACAGCCCTCTTTTTCATGAGCAATACAGCGCTGATCTTGGACCTTTTCCAGTCAAGTATGAGGGCGCGCGCCTTGGGCACTTTCCAAGGGATAGAGTTTATAGGCAGTTTCATGGGGGCTCCGATAGGCGGCTTCGTAGCAGGGATCATAGGCTACAGAAAGGTCTTTCTCTTGGCATTTGCGTTGATGCTTTGCTCCTTCTCTGTAGCCTTCACCTCCAAGGGTCTGAGGCGAATAGGCACAGAGACAAGTGGACCATCAACCTCATCTATCAAAGAAGTCTTTTCCAGACTGCGAAGCTGGGATTTGACCGTGACATGCATAAGCTCATTTTCCAGGATGCTGATTATGCAAGGGGCGATTAGCACTGTCTTCCCACTGTATCTAAACCATCAACTCAGGATAAGCGTCGAGCATATAGGCGTCATCTTCAGCCTTAGAACGGCAGGACACATCATTGCAACGGTTTCTTCCGGTTATTTTTCAGACAAGGTTGGAAGAAAACCGATGATTATATCAGGCCTCGCGATTGAGAGCGCCTGCTTTTACTCGTATACTCTCCTTCCTTCTTCTGAGCTGCTGCTATTAATCGGATTCTTCGAAGGTTTCGGAGGGGGCATGGTATTCACTTCCCTAATCGTCTTGCTGTATGAGGTTGTCCCTTCGGAGTCCAAAACGAGCGCAATCGGAATGTACAGAACCTTCATGGATCTGGGTGGTTTCTTAGGCCCGCTATTTTTCATGCTTCCATTCACTAGCTTGGGCTCCTCCGCTACGTTTCTATCCGCTATAGCCATAATTGTATTGAACATTGCCCTCCTGATGACGATCAAAAGTAAGACAAGGTCAGAATAAGGCGTCTTTCGTCCTTTGCCAACTTAACTATGGACGGGCCATGATTGTTGAAGTATTTCTGATGGTGAAAAATATTCCTCAATCCGTCGGTTGACTAGTAATCGATCTCCAATACGGGGACAAAATACCCCTTAGATCAGATATCCGTGTTCTGACTTCATCAGCTATTGACAATTCTCCAGGTGGAGGTTTTTCCTTGTCCAGAGTCTGATCTTGGCGTATGTCTAGCATGGATTTGATCATTATGAGATTGACATTGGCTAACGCGTCAAGGTTATAGCCCCCTCCTAACACGGTCACCATTCTTCCACCGCAAAATCTTCTAGAAATCCCAACAAGCATGGCAGCAATCTCTTTGTAACCTTCAAGACTGAGGCACAACTCCGACGTTTCAGTTTCCCTAAAGTGAGCGTCAGCACCGCAATAGGCAACCAGCAAATCAGGCCGGTATTCCTCAGCTATTGGGGGGACAATTGAATTCATAGCATACAGGTAAATCTGATCGGTAGTCCCTCCGGGGAGGGGTATATTTATGTTATAGCCTTTTCCTGAGCCTTCCCCAATCTCGGTTATCCAACCAGTTCCGGGAAACACTCTCAATCCGCTCCGGTGATACCCATACTGATGAAGAGATATGTATAGAACATGGGGGTCATCATAGAAAATGTTCTGGATTCCATTTCCATGATGCGCATCAAAATCAACTATAAGAACCCTCTGGAGTCCAAAACACTTTTGAAGTTTTCTCACCATTACGGCAACATCGTTAAGATAACAAAAGCCACCAGCGGCTGATACTTCGGCATGATGACCTGGTGGCCTGACAAGAGCATAGGCCATATCGATCTCGCCTCTTGAGACAAGCTGACCTGCTTGAACAACCCCTCCCACAGCTAGTGATGCCACATAGTAGGTTTCTGCGAGTACGGGAGTTTCTGGTGCAAGAAAGCCACCTCTCCTGCCTAAACTCTTGAATCTCTCAATAAACTCTCTGGAATGAACAAGCAGCAAATCGTCTTCGGCGGCAGGATCCGGCTGATATAGGACAACTTGAGCATTGTCATAAATGCCTTGAAGCCTGAATAATCTGTTGATTGCTGTCAGTCTCTCAGGGATTTCAGGGTTCCAAGGGTCCAGCAGTCGTGGGTCGTGTGTTAAGAAATCTTCGTGATAGATTACGCCTAGTTTGCCGCTCATTCCACTCCCAGCTCTCTAACGTTTCTCACCGAGTTACCTTTATGGTGATCTACATATATACGATATGGTTTTCGCGGCGATGAAGCTTCACCTACCAGATACCCTGTTGTTCCACAGAAAGGTGAAAAAATAATAGAGGATGTCAACAGTGTTCGGTATTCTCTTCAGTCTTTGCACAAATGGCAAGCCTATTCTATGATCTCTATGGCGTTGTTTGGGCATTGCGCCTCGCATGCTCTGCAGACAAGACATTCAGCAGCATTCACCACATTTGATTTACCCTCGCTGATCTCAAACACAGCTACAGGGCATACGTCGACACACGTCGCACATCCATCACATTTGTCAACATCAACTTTGACCTCTACCATAAGAGTTCACCCTCTATTTTCGGGTCTCTAAAGAAATGTCCTCACAGATAAAAAGATTTAGGAAAAGGAAAAGACTCGGCACTCTCAAATTTCTCTGCGTAAATGGTGTAATTACTCCGTATTCTTGCCTTCTTCAAGTTTTGTATACTTCAGCGCGTTCGTCTCACCTGCAGATAGAGTCAATATGAACATTGTTTCTTTAGTTGCTCCTATCAGTTTAGCTACCTCCATAGGTATCAGCAAGTATAGGCTGTTCCTGAGGCGGATCGGCTTAAGCTCGATGCCCTTCATATCTTTCCCATCTTATGATCCACGTATTGTAGACTTAGTGTTGGACTTATCTAAGATTAATGTCACCGCATATTTGCGTACGGCGTGGACATACGCTCTCTATATGTATAGGGTTCCTAACTTCTCTTTCCTTCTCTTTTCAGCGGTCATTGTCTGATCAACATTGTCTAATAGGCTAAGGATTCTCTCTAATCTTTCGACAAGTCTGCTCAAGTTTTTCTCGTGTCTCATGAGCATATCGACCAGAAGGTCAATGTAGCTGAGCGAGCTCGAACTATCCACATAATCCCTAGAAGCCGTCACTCTTTCATCCCCTTGACTACAGATAATACCGCTCTACAGGTATCTAAGATTGATGTAACTTTCGCGATGGAGTACTTGTGACATCTAACCAATTGTCGCTAGATCCGTCTTCTCTTCGAGTGTCAGATCACCCTTTTCGTTGGCTTTGCTGCAAACGATAGAGTCCATCATCTCACATATGTTTTCATCTTCAGAAAAAATGGCTTTGTCCTCCTTAGAGGAAAGAGAGAAGTTGTCTGGTTTCAGATTGGCTACAATGAACTGACTTCTGTCAATATGAAGGAAAATCATTGGCAGCGACATATTAAACGGTTCTACTCCGCATGCGTATCTCAGCTCGTTTAGAGCATGCTTATTGTTAGAGCCTAGAGGAGTCATTATCTGAACTTTAACAGATCGTTCCTTCAACTCATCGAACACTCGGTTAAATGCCTTATATAACAAGATTGAACCATTCTCGTTAGTTACAATCTTTGTCATTCTTTTAGCCTTGGAAAGCATTTCTCGCATTTTCTGCAGGATCTCTTGCCTTCCTTGAATAATCCACAAATCCGACTTCTGAGGCGTATTTGTCTCCTTTGTGTCTCTAAAAGCCTTCTCCAGGGATGACACGACAAACAAGAGATTTTTTGCTTTACTTTGATAGGTTCTCAAGTAAGATTCAAATGCGTCTTTTGGGGGTTTTGGGCAGAATTTCTTTGGATCTTCCGGGATTTCAACAATGAGACCCATGTCGCTTAGCTTTCTCAAGACGCCATAAACTTTTGTTCTCGGTACGCCGCACATCGCGCTTAATTTTCTTGCCTTAGCTGCGCCAGCTTCAACCAAGGAAACATATACTTTGGCTTCGTATTCTGAAAGCCCCGCATACTCGCACAATCTCTTCCATGCCAAATCAGAGGACAATGAAAACCCCATTTCCCCCTCCATTGGATAAATATGCGCTAGATTTCGGCCTGTAGATTAAATCTAGACTTTGAGCGCAAATTAAGTCTGATGTTACTGTAGATATAAGTTCTTCGGTGACATGTATATTCAGATATATATCCACATTACATATAAATTAAAAGGTTGTCACACAGAACTTTCGTAGATGGTTACTCAAAGCATAGATACGCCATAGAAGTCAGAATTAATAACTAAGAGATGTGTCTGATGACTCGTAGGATCTCAACAGGAATACCGAATCTAGACTCGGCGATTGAGGGAGGCTTTCCTGAAGGAAGCCTCATCCTTCTAGCTGGAACTCCAGGGACAGGAAAAACGGTCTTCGGGATGAAGTTTCTGCTCCATGGCGCCGTGTGCTGCGGAGAACCTGGCGTTCTGATATCCTTTACTGAAGAGAAGAAGGCCTTGAAGGAGAATACGATGAATCATTTCAAATGCAGCCCAGATGACTTTGGCGACATTGAAATCCTCGACTTTGTAGCGGTAAAGGAGAAAGGACTGGAATCCATCATGGAGATGATCATTAGAAGCATAGACACTAGAGAGGCGAAGAGACTGGTCATTGACTCTTTTACAGCCATGACAACTGGAGTGGATCAAAAAGTTGATGCTCGAATACTGGCTCAAGTTCTGGGGAAACTGGTCAAACAGACAAGGTGCACGACCATACTAATAACTGAAACGCCGACTGGCACCCAAGAGATCGGTATGGGCGTCGAGGAGTTCGTGGCGGACGGAGTCCTCGTGCTAAGCAGAAGAATTCGAGACGGCCGGACACTTAGGGAGGTGGATATTCTAAAGCTTAGAGGAACGAAGATAAGACATCCAACGTCTCTTTTCACCTTGGAAAACGGGTTTCAGATCTTCCGAAGGTTCACCTTCAAGATGCCCGATCCGGGAAAAGAGTTCAAACCCAGACCGGACACGGAAGGATGTTTCTCCTCAGGCAGCGAAGACCTCGATAGACTTCTTGGAGGAGGGTGGAGAAGAGGGTCAGTAAACCTCATAGAAGTCGGGCCTAGGATCGACGCCATGGCGTTACTGAACTTGATCTTGATTACAGCCCTCGATTTTGTCGTGCACGGAAATGGATTCCTCATCTTCGATCCTTTCCTAGGGAACGCAAACTCAGTTAAGGAGTATCTAGAGCCATTCATCGGGGAGGACAGACTAAGCAGGCTAGTCAGATGCCTTGAAGTTGCAACCCCCTCGCCTAAAGAAAGAAAAAAGTTTGTCATGAACACAGAGGGAGAGGAGCCCTCAGAAGATATCAGAGCTATCTTTGAGGCTCTCAAGGGAATAGGTTTCCCTGATAAGCCCACATATATCTGCATCTCTCTAGACGCAGTAGCAGGCTATCACAACGAAGACACAATCAAGAGCGTGTTGACTTGCGCAACGGAGAGAATGAGAAGGACTAATGGTTTGCTAGTCTTCGAAAATCTTAGCAATTTTAAGATGATGCAATCAGTCTCCAGCTTGGCAGAGACTCATCTGAAACTCGAAGAGATGAGTGCTGCTGCGCTACTATGCGGCATCAAGCCTAAGACATCGTATCACGTAATTGAGATCGACACGTCAAAAGGATACCCTGACCTAAGGCTAACACCGATCCTATAGCCTATCACAGCTCCTCTCTAAGCCTCAGAATTACCTCGGAAATTGCGTTTTCCGCCCTTTCTCTTCTTCGGCCATACTCGTCCAGTAGCCTTCGATACGCCTCAGCTGAGATTTCCCTACGCTGATATCGAGCCTCAACCCTGCGAATGTCTTCCTCCAACGCCTCAAGCTCTGCCTCGGCAACTTCAAGTTGCCTCATCATTCCGGCGTAGCGGCCTCCAGCCTGCTCGATCTCTGCTCGAAGTTCAGATAGACCCTTTCGCAGCCTCGAGAGGCGACTACCTATGGAGTCTCGTCTCAATCTGTGCTGTCGCTTGGACAACTTTCCAGTCCTAACCTGCCTCTCAATAGACCTTAATTCAATGGAAAGCCGCGTCCTCTCTTCGTAAGCGTCAACAAATCTCCTTAAGCTGTCTGGAGGAATAGGAGTTACCACTGCAACAGGCTTCGCAGGCTTCTTCAAGAACAGGAATGCGCAAAAAATGGTGGCTAAGATTCCCACCCAAGTGACAGGGCGAAAGGACGCCCAGAAGATATTATATCGATACTCCAAATCCGAGTTCAAGTTGTGAAATCTGGTAACGTTATCGTAATCTGTTACGGTTTCACCAAGGGATTGGCCGCCTTCAGGAAGAATCACTTTTACAGAGACATTTCTGGCTACATAGTGCGTAAGATTGAGAAAATCTAGGGTTAATGTATAATCCTCGAACCCGTTTTGCTTGACATGCATCATGAATGGAAGCCTATAGTTAAGTGTTAATCTGGTCTTCTCATTCTTCTCCAATAGTTCCCTCAAGCTGACCGAGACGCGCATAAACACGTTCCCCCCATCTTCGACGGTCGGTTTTGGGATAGAACCGTAAATGTCCTGCGCCGAAATCCCGGTAGCGTTTCTTGGGATATAAAACGGTATTCTAGACAGGCTCTCTCCTTTGTTGGTGATTTGATAGAAGTCAGAAACGAGGAGGGCTCCCCAGGGGTCTAGGGTTATCTCTCTTCTTACTTGATCTAGCTCAATTAAGAAGAACTCTTTTGGAAGACCAGAGTGCGTGAAAGTCACCCAGGAGGTTTGATTTTCAAAAGGTCTTACATCACTCTCCGTTCGATTCAGGATCTGATAGGAATATTGGGGCGTGGTTCTAGTGGTATTGTCAAAATGTAAACTGCTATTCACATATAGGGTCCTTGGCGGAAGAACCACCGTGATGTTGTAGAAGCCTAGCTTATTTTGCAGCAAGGGATAAAGTGGAAAGCTTACGTTGAAATCTTTTCCCTCTAGTGCAATAAGCCCAGAAAGAACATATACGACTGTAAAATCATACGAACCCGTCTTGGCTAGATCTATAGCTTCCTTAAACTGCACACCCATTCCGCAGAGCATTTTTGGATCAACACTTGGTGTCACGTCTAGTTTGTTGGTGGCATCGTATGCAAAGTAGTGAAATAAGTTACCTTGATACGCACATGGCAACCCGATTACGAAACTCGAGAGGGGCTTAACATTCATATCTGCTTTCGGGGAGAGTTTCACAGCATCGCTTATTACCACGGCCCCACCAATTTCGACCTGAACAACACGGTCCACGCGGATTTCCATCGAATCCGCGGATGATGCTTCCGCATTAGCAACCTCGCCCCTGAGACACATGAGAGTCAAGATTAGAAAAATCAGAGAAGCGTATACAGGGCGTAGAGGAGCTTTCCGATCCAAGTTCTCCACAGCCACCACGATGGTGTCTGCTATTAATTTCTTCCTCGATTATAAAACTATTCATATTCCGAAGCATGTTGATGTTTTTGTCACAAGACAATGAAAGTGGCCACGTCAGAGGGTCAAATATTCACGGCCTTCTCCGAGCATATGGAATCTTGGAAATCTCGTAGTACTCGGCTGAGTTCGTGCCGGTCAGGAGAAGATCCGGGTTCTTTCTGGGCAAGCCAGTTCTGCATAGATGTTGCGCAGGAATCCACTATCATCCAGTCTCTGAGCCAGATTATGAGCCTTGAGGCCTTAATCTTGTATAAGGAAGGAACATTGGGACGAGCGGACGAGCGGTATTCGCGATGTACAGACCTTGAGGACTTTCCTTCAGGCGAAGACGGCTTAACCAGCTCTTGCTCGCTGTTTTGAGTGAGCGTTTCCAGAAATAGACTGTTCGTGAGCTAATGAGATATCTTGAAGCTAGTACCCAGCTTGCCTGAGGTAGTAATCATCCTCTTTCTTGGAGCCAAAACTTCTTACACCCTTATCTCTGAGCTGCTTTCTAAGCTGCGCGGCGTACTCATGATTGATCTCTCGTCTTCTTTCAAGATATTCTATTATCTCTTCTGCTTGCTCTGCGGCATCGCATCGGCGTATGAAGTCGATAACATCCGGGTTATAACCGTCAAACCTTTTTGACATAGACCTTTCGCCGGCCTCACTATTTGACCTAAAAGAAGTGATCGGAACCTGGTTTTCGTCACCATCCAGCTCTCTCGCCAAGTGAGGAAACATCCTTCTAAGCTTCTCTTTGTTGATCTCCATCTTCAGACACGCTTATCATCTTTCTTGAGTTCTCAACTTGCTTTATGTGGAAACCTTTATTTAAACCGATGTCTATGTGGTCCCAAGGCATCGGTTCTCCTATGGTTTTTCGTTGTGTGTAATTCTCGATTGAAATGTTGCACTCTCCTAGTGCGCGTCGCCAACCTCCCAAACCTCCATCGTAACGGGCTGCCATCTCTATCACTCTTCCGATTTTTCGATCTCCAAGGCTCAAGAAGGCTTGGATCTTAGCATGGCGGGGGTCGAAGCAGCTAACTAGGAATCGCCTATCTCCTCTCAGAAGCTTTTTCAGCAAATTCAAGGAACCCCTCACATAGGGGATGGAAGGAACCGCTTCCCATTGGAATGGAGTGTGAGGCTTAGGTATGAGGGGGTTGATACTCAAATGGATCATCTTTGAACCAAATCCCAAGTCGGCAATCCTCTTCAAAAGCTCAACATTAGACTCAACATCCTCAGCTGTTTCCCCTGGTAAGCCAATCAGATAATACAACTTCAAACGTTTGAATCCGCTTTCAAAAAGAATCTTAGCAGCCTCAACTATCACATCGTCGTCTACGGATTTATTGATGATCTGACGCAGTCGAGGTGATGAACCGTCTGGCGCCATCGAGATGGTTCTCTGTTTTCCTTTGAGCAGCCGCTTTGCTAGGTGTTCGGTGATAGATTCAGGGCGGATCGATGGAATGGATAATTCAAGACCGCGAGAAAGGATCAGCTCGCAGAGACTTTCAAGATCGGAGTAGTCGGATATATCAGCCCCAATAAGGGAAACCTTCTTAACCGGGGTATGCTGAAGGCCAACATCAATTATCTCCTCGATCTTGGCCAAGCTCCTCTCACGTTTCGGTCGTCCAATATGCCCGATTAGACAGAAACGGCAACCTCGGTTGCATCCTCGTACAATCTCAACCGCGAAGGTCTTCCCAAAAACCGGCATGTAAGGGCTATCAGAATTTATCAAGGGTATCTGCTGTGATAGTGGGTGGAAGGCATCGTCAAGATTTCGCACCCAAACTCGCCTCACGGGATTTGAAACTTTGGGAACATAGATACCTTCCAAATCAGCAGATTCCTCGACATGCTTCGACGGATTCTCATATGACTTCAACTGATCGATCAGCGGATCCAGAACAAATTCCGCCTCTCCTATGACGAAGAGGTCGAAGAAATCTGCCAAAGGTTCAGGATTGCCAATTGCGCAAGGCCCACCAGCTATTAGGAGCGGGCCTCTAAGGTGTCTCTCCTCTCTCCTGGGCGGTATATTTGACTCCAGCAACATTCGAGCCACGTTTATGTGATCCTCTTCATATTGGAGAGTAAAAGCTACGACATCGAACTTTTCAAGAGGCTGATTTGACTCCAGACTCCGCAGAGGCTCTCCCAGCGTGGGCACAAAGAACCTCTCGCATAGAACATCCTCACGCGAGTTAAGCAAGGAATAAAGCATCCTAACAGTTAAGCCTGTCATGCCAGCGCGGTATGCATTCGGGTAACATAGGGCAATTCTTAGGTCAACTTTACTCCAGTTTTTCTTGATGACATTGATTTCTGGAATCTGAACCATCTAGATCACGACAGCGCCATATCCGAAATGTCAACCGTCATACACTGATTCTGCTCGGCAAAAATCGTCGGTCGGGCTCTCTTTTGAGGATGCCCTCGAGTTGAGCAAGGCTTAAGCCCTTCATCTTGTCGCCGTAGATTTCGCATATCTCTTCTCGACCTGCCCTTTCCTGACCTCTCACGATTATTTCGGCTTCATCGCCGGACGAAAGATTGAGGTATATATGGAAAGACTCCTCTAGCTGACCATTGCTTGTCTTAGGGACACGCTCTGATTTGGCTATTTTGAAGCCTGCTTTCTGAATCTGGTCGACTACGAGACTTGGGTTTGGCGAGAAAACAACGATGTCTATGTCGCTGTTTCTATGAGCAGTCCCCCGCCAGACGCTTCCAATCAATCTTGGATTGAAATTCCTCAGATTGCTCATTATCTCCAAGGCTTCCCTCCTCATCTGAGTTAGGTGCTTCGCTCTCAGTTGTCCCTCATACTCATCGGCGATTCGGTCGATCTCCAAAGCGACCTCTAGATTACTCGGCAGCACCCACGTGCCCAAGACCTCGGCTCCCTTAAGCTTTGCCTGCTTAAACTCATTTTCTTGAGAAGTATAGAGCAATAGAGCAGCTTCTCGGGCTACCTTCGTTCTCAGCGAAACTGTAGGGTTACTTCTCAAGATTCCTCCTTTTCCTCGCCTTCGGGTGAAGTTTCTTGAGTTTGCGACGAAGTTTCAAGGTCAGAAGCTTCGGAGGCGATCTGAGGCTTAGCAACTTGTTTAACCCGGTCTTCCGGGTAAGATAGCACCCTAGATTTTCTTACTCCTACATGGCGAAGCGCCGTTATCTTCTTCGCTTCATTGTAGATGTCGGACGCCAGTTTTCCCAGGACTGTTTCCTGCACATACTGATCAAATGTGAGGCTCCTCGCTTTTTCCTCAACGGTCTTTCTCATGACCGCTCGGATCGCTTTCTCTTGGGAAGTCTTTATCCTACCAAGTGTGAAAGCACAAGCGGAGACCCTCAGAGTATAATTATCTCTGGTTGTAACATTGAAGACACCGTCTACCCTTGTGGTTCTTCTTCTGACAAGACTCCGCAGGTAGTCCCTTGAATATTCGTGTCCCTTGAACATCGTCACAGCTCTACGTCCATCCAAGCTGACAACCTGAAAGTGCATCTTCAGATATTGATGGGCGAAATCCTCCGTCACGTCGTAGAGTGTTGATTCAATCACCCTTCCGATAAGTTTTTCAGGCTCGTCAGCTGGCACGGAACCTAACTCAACACTCCCAAAGTATTCTGGAGAGACTATGGTATACCACTTTTTACTACGCCATTTGTCTCTTACGCGTCGCCCGGTTCTGCTCGACACCCATAACACCGTCGCGAACTAAGAAGTCAACACACAACTATTAAAAGCTTTAGCAGCATAACCAGACGAAAGCATTCTGACAACGCACCTTTCGATGGGGGTTCTCAGAATCTCATAGTGTCGACGGCTGATACTATTTAAATAGCCTTCTCAGTTCTTAACATATTAACATGCTGACCTTTGGAAGAGGCTACCTTGATGTTAGATGTAAAACTGATCAGAGCAAATCCAGAATCCGTGAGAGAAAACCTCAGAAGGAGAAACAACCCAGAGGTCCTGAGAGTCTTGGATGACTTCGTTGAATGCGACAAAGAATGGAGACTTGCACAAACACAGATAAACGAGCTGAGAAGAAAGAGAAACGAGGTAAGCCGCAATATTGCCAAGATGAAGAAAACGAATCAGGACATAACCCAAGCGCTGACGGAGGGGGAAAAGATACAGGAAGAGATGAAGAGGCTGGAGATTGACGTAGACGAGTACAGAGAGAAATCGAAAAACATTCTAATGCGTATACCAAACCTCCTCCACGAGTCCGTCCCTTACGGCAGAGACGAGAGCGAAAACGTTGAGGTAAGACGATGGGGCTCCCCACCGAAGTTTGATTTTGAACCTAGAAATCACTTAGAGATCGCCCTAACCTTAGGATTGATCGATGAGGAAAGAGCTAACAAGGTTGCTGGAACCGGATTCTACTATCTTAAAGAGGAAATGGTGCTGCTTGACCTAGCGATTCAGAGGTTCGCTATAGATTCTCTCAGGAAACGCGGCTACATACTGACGGAGCCTCCATTCATGCTTCGCAGGAAACCGTATGAGGGTGTTACAGACCTCTCAGACTTCGAGGTGGTGATGTACAAGGTTGAGAATGAAGACCTATATCTCATCGCGACTAGTGAGCATCCACTTGCAGCCATGTTCATGAATGACACTTTGGATAAGGATGACCTCCCGATCAAGCTCGCAGGCATAAGCACAAACTTCAGGAAGGAAATAGGAGCTCATGGCAAGTACACGAAAGGGCTCTTCAGGATGCACCAGTTTAACAAGATTGAGCAGTTCATCTTCTGCTTACCTGAACAATCGTGGCAACTACATGAGGAACTCCAGTGGAACTGCGAGCAGCTTTACCAGAAACTTGGCTTACACTATCGTGTAGTGAATTCATGCACAGGCGACATAGGAACAGTTGCAGCCAAAAAGTACGATACCGAGGTTTGGATGGTTGACGGAAAGTTCAGAGAGGCTGGCTCAAACTCGAACTGCACCGATTATCAGGCTCGCAGATTGAACGTAAAATTCAGAGAAGGCCTAGGAAAACCTCCAAAGGGTTTCGTTCATACGTTGAACAGTACTGCCTTGGCGACTAGCAGAACGATGATGGCTATCCTAGAGCATTTTCAAGACAAAGATGGATCGGTCATAATCCCATCCGTCTTAAGACCTTACATGGACGGAATAGAAAGACTCGAAAAGAAGCAGAAATCCAGCTCTATCGTGATTGAGGCAGTGTTGGAATAGGCGAAATATTGACAGATTTCATCTAGCGAGCCATGCGTCCGAGACACATCTGAGAGCGCTCTAACGCTTCAAGACATAGATTATGGGTTCATCTCTAAAGCCAAGATATTCCGTGTCTCGGGTTTCGCTCTCCCAAAATCCATCTAGAATGGCAATATTGAGCGCAGTGAGACATACCAGGAAATCCGGGGTTAAGATCTCTTTTGATCCCATATTAAGAGTCTGCGTTTGGAAGTCAGAGATGACGCTTACAAGATTGCACCACCAGATGCTTAAACTCTCGGATGTCGCAACCTTTTCCAGGGAAGAAGCGCAGTTATTTTCAAAACAAACGAACCCAAGAAAGCGGCGGACACGGCTTTGAGATACGGAATAGAAATCGTTGGAATTGAGCTTGGTTCATAAGGCGCCTTTGTTAAGGCGAAAGGAGGGATAGAAGTATCAGCACCAGCCTTTGAGGTAAGAGCCATGGATACTGCCGGTGTTGGTGATCGATGGAACGCTGGGTTACCCGTTGGATATTGGGGAGGTTGGAAACTGAACAATCTGTTAGGATAGCAAATGCCGTTGGAGCCTTGGTGGTTACGAAACAAAGCGCAATAACAGCCTTGCTATGTCTCAGGTTAATCGAGATGGCATTTTCAGGAACTCGAGAATTTCCTCCAGCTCGTTTACCTTGCTCTTTAACGTGACCAGTCTTCCCTGCAAGGGACCGCAGGTCTTTATGTACTCCTCTTCGTTGATCTCGCCTAGATTGTAGGCGGTTGTGATCCTTTCAACCTCAACATCTATCTTCTTGATTTCGTCCCGAATCTGGCTATGGTAGGGCTCTAACCCGATTGCCATGGATCTTAAGCCCTTGGACTTCTCCTCGGTCATGTTGATGTACTTCTCCCTGAATTCATTGTAGATTTCTTCTGAGAGACGACTTTTTTGAGACTCCAGTATTTTCACCTTCTTGCTGCAGTCCTTTATCTGAGCGATAACATCTCTTATCTCGGCCAAGATTTCCTCCAAGGTTTTCTGTCTCCTTGGAGCCTCGCGAACGATCTTCATCTTCAGCTGCATCTCCTTCCATGCTGAGAAGCCGATCATGTACTCTTCTAAGTCTCGTACTATGTCCCTGATTTTTTCATAATCCTTATATCTTGTTGGAAATTCGATAGTAGGAACTAAACTTTCCCCCTCCCTCGTCCCTTTTACTTCACAGGGCACGAAGACCGATTGTCCTTGACCTAGAGCCACAAAGGATACGCTGAACGAGCCGTCTCTACGAATCTCACCCTTGATTGAGTGGGGATCAATAAGGGATGACTTAATTTTCCCCATGGTCTCTCTAATATATGTATAAAACATTTCGCTGTTTTGAACGGTTTCCTTTATAGGTAGAGTGAAGCTTGTAGTCTCCTTCTCAGATATGAACTCGCCTACGAGCCGCCGCCTCTTTACTCTCCCCATTAGGCTTAAACCTTGAGCCCTTACGGCTGGAACATAACCTCCAAGGAAAACCATGACAACGCCAGTGAAAAGTGCAACCAGTATCGCAGGCATAGACCAGTGCGCATATGAAAACGACAAAGTCGGCATACCATACAGACCGAAGAGATTCGTTAGGTAAAATGAGACGATCACAAGGACATAGCTACCGAAGAAGCCCAAAAATGTCCCCATGAGCCCAAGCAAAAACGCTTCAACTATGAATAGTTGGAAGGTATTTCCAGGGTCAAGTCCCAGAGTCGCCAGCATAGTGAACTCTTTCTTCCTTTCTTCGTAAACCGAGGCCATCGTGACGTACACCATCAAGCCAGCTATCGCCAATGGAACTGCGTACGGTATGAAACCTGTGGCTGATAACTCAAGTGACCACTCGATCCTCATTGCTAAGCCGTTCTTATTTGCTATGGTTGGGATTCCCAATGTGTAAGCCAGCTCATTGGCCACGTCAACCGGGTCAGCCCCGCCGTCCGTCATGACTGTAGCCTCGGAGATGACTATGGATGGATCTGCTGTCGCCTTTATTGGAAGAAGAACCAGATTCAAGGTATCCTTGAAAAGGGGGCTACCGTCAATCTTTGTCAGTTTAGAGAGAGCCAAAGGATCGAATTTTCCAACAACGCGGAAACGTCCGAGTGTTCTTGTTCCAAGAGGGGTCGGTCTTCCCTGTCGGTACAGAATCTCCTCGACAGCTAATGTCACATAATCATTTGTCGAAACCTCATACGAAGTTGGAATTATGACGAC
>Ga0315314_1002132_pt1 | contig 16618 bp, 17 predicted proteins | sample TDP9_MG_FD_203631 | JGI IMG/M metagenome (GOLD analysis project Ga0315314, IMG submission 203631) | Freshwater sediment microbial communities from Lake Towuti, South Sulawesi, Indonesia - TDP9 | ecosystem: Environmental > Aquatic > Freshwater > Lake > Sediment | place: Indonesia: South Sulawesi...
CAGGGCCAGGATGCGGAGGGCCTTCACCAGATGGGCCGGCAGCTTGGCCTGAAGCAGTCGCTCGGCGCCCCCCCTGTCTACTGCCTTTTCTTTCCAGGTCCTGCGCGCGGCCATGGAGCGCCACCCTCCATGTATCGCCGCATACTAATATGCCTAAATGAAGGACTTGTCAACATGAGAATATCAAATTATGCTCCCCGGCACCATGGGACCCATGCCCGCCTGAAGCTGGCATCCTGACACCTGGGAGTATCGACCAACGCCATCCGGCCATCCGACCGCTGGTCCCCCTTCCGCGCCATCAAACCCCATAGGCTGGACACCTCGGACAACAGGGCCAACCGGGAAATCGTGTTGACGCCTGTACGCACGCGTGCTAAGAGTCTCGCGGTTCTTCGGGACCTCAAAGAGCGGGGAGATCCGGATGGGGGCCTGGCGGCCGCCATCGAACCAAGCCCGCTCGTGACGGCCGAGCTTCGAGAACTGGACAAGAAATGGCGTCAGGATGGAAGGAACCGTTCCGCATGGAAGTTGGCATCAACACCGGGGAAGTGATCGTCGGGCAACCTCGGCTCGGATCAACGGTTTGACTACACCGTGATCGGGGGCCCGGTGAACCTGGCAGCGCGGCTGGAACGCCTGAAGAAGGAGTTTCCCAACGCGAGCGGCATCATCAGCGAGTTTAGCTACCAGCTGGCCAAGGATCAGATCCAGGCGGGGCCTCTCGGTGAGGTGAAGGTGAAAGGCAAGGTCAAGCCGGTCGCGATCTATGAACTCGCTGGGATGAAAACCATATGACGGACCGGCAGGGACCGGCGCTTCGGAACGGGTGAACCCGCCGGGTTCCTCCCGTGGGCGGTGACCCCCTCCAGGACCTATGCCCCTTCATTGGTACGCAATCCGGACCCGCTCGCGGCACGAGAAACGCGTGCGGGAACAACTCGAGGCGCGGGGGATCGAACCGTTCCTCCCCCTGGTGGAGCGGCTGCGGCAGTGGAAGGACCGCCGCAAGCGGGTCGCGTTCCCCCTGTTCCCTGGATATTGCTTCGCTCGGTTCCCGCTGTCCCAGCGAGTCACCGTGCTGGCAACCCCTGGCGTGGTCCAGATCCTGGGGAACCAGGATGGACCCGTCGCTGTTCCCGATGAAGAGATCGGGGCCGTCCGCCGCCTCGTCGAGAGCACGTTCCCCTACGATCCGCACCCGTACCTCAAAGAGGGGATGGAGGTCGAGGTGATTCGTGGTCCTCTGGCAGGGTTGCGCGGTATCTTGCTCCGCAAGGGGACCCGGGCGCGCCTCGTCATTGGCGTCACCCTCATTCACCAGGCCGCCTCCGTCGAGCTCGACGCCCTGGACGTCGTGCGAGCCTAGCCGAGGCAGCGCGCCGCAAGATTCTCGCCCAGGCCCGGCGCCTCCGGCGAAGGCTGGTGAAGGCTCTTCCCGACCCGCGGGTTTCCCGCAGAGCGCGGGGCTTTCCCTGTCGGGGTCCCGTTCGCTGTTCCGGTGGCGGGGATGGAGCTCCTTGGCCCCGGCTGCCAGAATTTGCGCCAAACAATAACCCGGCTGTTCTGCTGTCCGAATCGCAACGAATCTGAGAATCCGCTTGACGTCGGTACTCGGCTTTTGATAGAAGAACGCCACTATTGAGTATTGCTTGATTGCTCCTTTGCGCTGTTGGTTTAATGGAAAGGCAGAGCTGGAAGCGTTCCAGCCGAGGGCCGGAGAAGGAGAAGCTCAAGACAGACGTAAAGTTTTCAGTTCGGTGAGCGACAGAGATGCTGCAGTGGAAGGGAGAGTGTCCCTATTCTGCAAGAGCATGCCGGGGCGTTTATGGGAAACGAGAAGGGGAGGCGGCCGAGACGTCCTGGAGGCCTTCCTGTATCGATCAGCAGAATCGCGACCTCCCAAGGAACTCCGCATGCCTGTTCAGGCCCGTACCAACCAAGCGGCGAAGATGCTCGGCATGTTTCAACGAGCGGCGGGCTCGATTGACGTTCTCGAGCAGATTCCTAAGGGACCATTATGCCATCTTGTGCATCTCCTGAACTCAAGTGGCCATCTAGAGGCCATCCTCCCCCGATCGATTCTGCGCACTTGCCTCTGCTTGGAGGCGGCCTGCCTTTCTTTTGACGGGGGCTCCATGGTTCCGAGCCCCCTGTGGCATATCGTGAGTTTCGATCCCTTCCCGGAGATTGGAAAGTCTTCGGGGAGATTGGATCCCTGCAGCTCGTGCGGCCTTCTCGGATCAGTGGTAAGTCCGTTTCGGATCTGGGATTGGGTGAACGTCCCCGCGTTTGGAAAAGACGGGTTTGGCTGGGACTACGGCCACTGAGGCCTGACCAGTCCTCAGACCATCGATAGGGAATCGTAGAGCCTCTTCAGTTGCAGGGCGGTGGGAAGAGATTCGAGGTGCCCTCCTGTAAGTGAGAGGGCGTAAGCCTGCTCGTTTTAAAGACCGGGAGGGTACGACCGTACGAATCTACGAGGGTATGCTGCGCGGGCCGAATCCGTTCTTAGAACGTTGAACCTTGTACCTTGGACTTCCGCGCGCCGTTGTGAATCTGCGCTCCGCATTCGGATGGTACCTTCGTACTCTCGTCCGTTCGTGCGCCCTTGAGTCTGTTCGGCATTCATCCCACATTCCGCAATCAGTCCGTCCCTTCGTACCCTCGTACGTTGTTATGCTCTTGCGCTTGAGGCGTTCCAGCTTTCCAGCGTATGAGTGGTTCGACATTCAGACCGAACCTTCTGGCTGAAATCATCGCGATGAGACGACTTCACCACATGAACAGGGAGGAGCGGCAGCGAATCGAGGAGCGCCTGGCGGCGGAGCTGGCGAGGGACCGCAGCGTGGCCTTTGCGTACCTTTATGGCTCCTTTGTGGAGTCCCAGCCCTTTCACGACATTGACGTGGGGGTGTATCTCGAGAACCTGCAAGCCGATAGGCTCACTGCCACAGCTCTGGATTTGGCCCAGCGCCTGAGCGGCACGGCGCGAATACCAGTGGATGTTCGCATCCTGAATGTGGCCCCGGTGTCGTTTCTGTACCATGTCCTGCGGGATCAGCTCGTTTTTTGCCGCGACGATGCGGTCCTCGCCGAGGTCATGGAGCGCACCATCTCCCGCTACCTGGACATCGCGCCGTTGGTGCGGCAGGGGACTCAGGAAGCCTTTGCAGCATGAAGCTCAATCCCGACCTTGTCCGGGCGCGCTGCACTGAGATCGAGGAATCGGCGAGCCGTCTGGAGCGGTTTCGGGTCCTGTCTCGCGAGCGGTTTCTCGCAGATCAGGACACGCTGGATCTCGCATGCTATCGGCTCCTGGTGGGGATTGAGGCGGCTCTGGCCCTCTGCTACCATGTTTCGGCCAGGCGGCTGCGGAAGGTTCCCGAGGAGTACGCGGAGTGCTTCGGGATGCTCCGGGACGCAGGTATCCTACCGGCAGAGCTGGCGGGGCGCCTCCAGCAGATGGCCCGGTTTCGAAATCTCTTGGTGCACATGTATTGGAAGATCGACTATGGTCAGGTGTTCAACGTGCTGCACCAGAACCTGGACGACCTGCGGGCATTTGCCGCGGCGGTGCTGCGGCTGCTCTGACCTGGACCTGACGGGTTAGCGTTTCGCGCCGTTTGCCTCGGGCGGCGTGAGTGAGACTCAAATTCGGATTCTGCAAGCTGAAAATAGATCCTCGGGCGGTGAGCGGTTCGGCTCCCTCTCTCGCATTCTCCTTATCCTCCCATCGCCTTGTCGTCACGCTGGCAGCTCCTAGATTCAGCTGCGTCAGGCAACCTATTCATGCTTGAGGTGCCAGCCATCCGAAGAGGTGCCCTGTTGCTGGCCAGTGTAGCCATCGCCGCATTGTACTTATGGGGTTTAGGAGATATTGGCTTCCTGGATCCGGACGAGGGGATGTATGCCGAGATCGCGCGGGAAATGCTGGCCAGCGGCGACTGGATAGTCCCGCGATTCAATGGCGTTCCCTACGTAGAGAAGCCGCCGTTGATGTACTGGCTCACGGCCGGGACTTATGCCCTGCTGGGCCCCTCCGAATTCTCGGCGCGGCTGTGGAAGGTCATACCGGCGCTGGGGACGGCCTGGTTAACCTACCGCCTGGGCCGCCTCTTCTTTTCCAAGGGGGTCGGGATTCTTTCGGCGCTGGTGCTGGCGACGACGTTGGGGTCATTCCTTTTCAGCCGTATCACGCAGATGGATCCATTACTGGTCTTCGGGATTACGCTCTCGGTGTTGGGAATCCTCGAGGCGGGCGGGCCAGATCCGGGAAGGGCAGGGCTATCCCCCTGGCGCGCGGGCATGTGCTTCTGGACCGGGATCAGCATCGGGGTATTGAGCAAGGGGCTTCCGGGCCTGTTGTTTCCCCTCGCGCTTCTCGTGCTCTGGGCCATGATCCACAAGGACACCAGGGCTATACGCGGCGTGTGCCACTGGGGGGTCGTTGCCCTGGCCGTGGCCCTGATCGTGCCGTGGCATGTCGCCGTGTCGGTGAAGGTCCCCGGCTTTCTAGAGTTTTACCTGCTGGATAATCAGTTTCTCCGGTTCCTGGGCGAGCGGGCCTACCTCGAGGACGGAAAATCGCTCGGGACGCTGGCCTTTCTTGCGGTCACGCTCTTGGCGCTATTCCCGTGGACGCCCTTTCTGGCGGCCGCGCTCATGGCTCATAGCTCATGGCTCATAGCTCATGGCTCATGGCTGATGACGCAGAACGTGCGAGGTTTGTTCCCGAAAATCGTGCGAGCGTACGAGCATACGAATATATGCGATCGAGCCAGATCCGTTCTCTGGACCTCGAACCCTGAACCTCGCACCTTGAACGACGTGTTCCGCAATCCGAATTCCGCATTGAGATCGCCTTACGTTTCACGTTTCACGTTTCACGATTCCCGGATTCAGTTCCTGGCTGGCTGGATCGGACTTGTCATTGGCTTCTTCGCCGTCTCGTCATTCAAGCTGGAGTATTATGGGCTTCCCGCCTTCCCGGCGGTTGCCCTGCTGGTAGCCGCCTTCTTTGAAAGAGCAGAGGATGTTCGGGGACCAACGTTCCCCAAGGGGCAGGACAGTTCGGCCGGCCCCCCGGCTCCCGGAGAGGCTCTGCTCCGGGTATTCCGGGTCTGGACGTGGGTGGCCATCGCAGGGGGCGTACTCTTCACTGTGGTAGCGGCCTGGGTATGGTGGGCGGGGCTTTTCACACCGCTGAATATTGTCCGCGCGCTCTCCATTTGGGCAACGAATTATCGGGTCATGCTGGAGCAAGGGCTGCCGTTTCCACCGGTGTCGCCTGGATACTTCAGCGGCTTGCTGCTCGGAGGGGGGCTGATGTGGACGGCTGGGTTCGCGGCTGGCCTTTGTTGGCTGCGGCGTGGTCAAGTCTTGCCGGCCACGCTCCTGGGCGCGATGGTCGGTGTGGGCCTTTGTGTCATGGCGGCCTCGGTCCTCCGCCAGGTCGAGTCCCACCATTCGTTGAAGCCCCTGGCCCAGCCTCTGAAGGGAGCCCTCAGGCCAGAAGACGTCCTGGTCCATGAGCGGGGGCTGGAGAAGGGCGGAGGTCTGCTGTTCTACACCGGGCGACAGGCGCTGGTGCTGAACGGGACCCGCGGCGATTTGGACTTCGGATCGAGACTTCCCGAGTATCGTCGAACCTTCATTGACACGTCGGCCTTCCGGAATCTGTGGGCCGGCAGCCAGCGCGTATTCCTGGTGACCGGCCTCCCCCCGGCAAGGAGCGCCATCTCGGCAATGTCGAACCCTCCCCCCATTCTGCTCGCATCGACAGGAACTAGGTGGCTGTACGCAAATCGCCTGCCCTGAATTATGGTTGGGAGGCTCATCGTCCAGCGTTCATGGCTGTTAACTCCCGACCGATGACTCATTGCAACAACTATGAGCCATCAGCCATGAGCGATGATCCATGAGCAATAATTGAAATAGGCAGAGAGAAAGTGGCTTCGGTTGCGAGACTTGCAGATTCAGTTGTGATGGGACTGGGTAGGCGCTCGCCAGAACGGCTATTAGGTTTTATTCGGCATTTGCCGAGCCCACTGGTGAGTGCGCTGCGCGCGAATGCCTTCCGCCAGACCGTGCGGCTCGCCGGACGGCGGTCGAGGTTTTACCAGGAAAAGTTCGCGGCCCTGAGAATCGACCCGGATAGGGTGAGGGATCTGCTGGGTCTCAAAGGCCTCTACACCACGGCTGAGGAGTTGCGGGCGGCGAAGCCAGAAGACCTGCTGTGCGGCAGGCCGGAGCTTGCTATCGAGAGCTCTGGGACGTCTGGGTATATCACGCGGATCTACCTGTCCCACGAGGAGCTGGAATACGCTGCCCGGCAGGGGATCATTCTCCTCACACTTGCAGGGATCACCTCACGCGACCGGATCCTGGGGACCTTTGACTATTGGGCAAGCCTGTATACCCAGCGGATCATCGCCAAAAGCGGTCTCTTCGGCTTCTGCCCCGGGCTGATGAATCCCCGCGAGGCTCTGGACCGGCTGGAGGTCTATGGCTTCACCGTCATCATCGCTGACCCATTCTGGCTCTCGCGATTCACCGAAATCGCCATGGCGCGGGGGATCCGGGCACCCATGAAGGCCTTCATCTCCGGAGCGGAGCGGATGACCGAGCAGCTCCGGGCGCTGATTGAGGAATACTGGCGGGCCCCGCTGTATATGACCTATGGCAGCACGGAGCTGGGGGCCTGCCTGGGCGCGGAATGCCCCGCCAAGGCGGGCTATCATCTGCACGAGTATGACTACGCGGTCGAGGTGGTGGATCGGGACGACGAGGGGTTTGGTGAGATCGTGTTCACAACCCTGACCCGAGATGTCATGCCCCTGATCCGGTATCGCACTGGTGACATCGCCCGTTTGATCCCCGGACCGTGCTCTTGCGGTCTGCCGTTCCGGCGGCTGTCCGCGATCCGAGGCCGGACGGACGAGATCATCCCATGCGTTTGGGGAGACGTCCATCCGGATCTATTTGCCGATTTGCTGTGCGGCGCACCGGGCGTGGGAGACGAGTGGCAGGTGGCGCTGCGCCAGCCGGGGCTTCGGCCGATTTTTGAGTTCCGGGTGGCAATGGAAGGCGAGATCCATTCCCCGGAGTTGGTCGAGGCCCACGTTCGCGACCGCCTGTCAGAGAGGTACCCGGCGCTATTGAGCAAGGTCCAGCAGCAGATGTGCGACATCGTCTGCCGGGTTATGCCTGCCGGAAGCTTCCGGTCGGATCGCAAGCTGCGGCGGCTGGTAGACGAACGCGACGCGCCGTGAGGCGTGAGGGGGAAGGGGAGCAGGGGGAGAATCGGGGAATCGGAGAGACAACAGGCTTGGGGGGCCATGTGATTGCTAGTTGGGCCATTCCGACATTTGTCGCGCTGGCGACCTTCGCAGCCGCGCCCCCAGCCAGGGGGGCGACAGAGTCGGACCTTTTGCGGTTCATAGATCAGGCGGAGCGCCGGTATGCCGAGGTGCGCGACTACACCGCCATCTTTCTGCGGCGAGAGCTCATTGGAGAGGATCTGCGCCCGCTGGAAACGATCCTGCTGAAGTTTCAGCGGCCCTTCAGGATCTATATGAAATGGCTCGAGGGGCCGGGAAAGGGTCGCGAAGGGCTCTACGTTTCGGGTGCGTACAAGAACCAGTTCCTGGTGCATGAAGGCCGGGGGTTTCGGAGTCTGGTCACCGCCGCCATGGATCCGGATCATCCCCGCGTACTCCAGGAGAGCCGCCATCCCATCACGGATGTGGGCATCGGCCGGCTGCTGGAGATCATCGGTGAAAACGCCCGACGGGGATCCCGGGAGGCGGTTCTGACGTTGGTGGACCAAGGCCCCGGGACCGTAGCCGGTCAGCGGGTTCATCAGATTGAGGGCATCTTGCCCAGGGACCCGAAGGCGGGGTATTACTGTTACCGTGTTCTGGTCTCTTTCGATCAGGAAAATGACCTGCCGATCCATGTGGTGGTATACGACTGGAGCAACCGGATTGTGGAGGAATATACGTACACGGAGCTTCGCCTGAACCCCGGCCTCGGCCACCGGGACTTTGACCCTGACAACCCGGATTATGACCTCTCCGGCTGGCGCGTCTCGATCCCGAAATAGCCGGGCACGGCCCCGGCTGTGCGGCGGGGTGGCCGCTCTCCTTCCTGTGCGGATGCCTGCCTTGCGGGCCTGGGCGAGGGAGACTCGCGGGCTGGCAGCCTTGGTTCCTGCCACCGATCCGGGTCCACAGATTGGAGTGGACCTTGTCGCAGTCTCCCGGGTCCAGCAGGTGTTTGAGGGGAGGCCGGGCCTTCTCTCGATAGTTTTCACCGAGGAAGAGCTGCGCTACTGCACGCGGCAGCGAAGGCCGTACATGCACCTGGCCGCGCGCTTCGCCGCCAAGGAGGCGGTCTTGAAGGCCCTGGGGAGGGGCCTGATTGGAGAAGCGTCCTGGCGGGAAGTGGAAACGGTCAACGGCCTGTGGGCGGAGCCGCGGTTGCTTCTGCACGGGGAGGTGGCCCGGTTGGCCCGGGAAAAGGGGTTGCGGCGATACAGCGTCTCCCTCACCCATGCGGCCGGCTACGCGTTGGCGGCAGTGATCTTTAGCGGGTGAGAAGAGCCAACGCTGCGAATGCGGAATGAAAACGACGAAGTGCAAGGTGCGAGGTTCGAGGTGCAAGGTTCGACCTTTTATGGTGTGGCTTCTTGGGAATGTAGGTGGAAGATTGTGGTCGCCCCAACGTTGAACATTGAACCTCGGACCTCGCACGTTCTGCGTCATCAGCCATAAGCCATCAGCCGTGATGCGCTACCAGTTCGTTGACCGGATTCTTCACGTTGATGCGAACGCGGCGGCCGCAATTGAGACGCTCAAGACGTTTCCGCGAGGCGAGGATTACTTCGATGGGACCTTCAGGCCGGAGGACGAGGTGCCGTCCTCCCTCCTCCTCGAGAGCATGGCATTCGCCGGAGCCGTGTTGCTGTGCCTTCGGAGCGATTATAGGCTCCAGGGCGTACTCTTGAAGGTCAACCAGGCAGCCTTCATGCGTCCAGTCCTCGCAGACCAGCAGGTCATCGTCAGATCCCGTCTGGCCGCGGTCCAGGGAGAGTGGACTGGGCAACTGGTGTCAGACCAGGCTCCCAGGTTGGCGCAGACGCTCGGACAGTGCTTTGTCGGCGAGAGCCAGGTGGCGGAGGCGGACTTGCTGTTCCTTGGCGTCCCACTGGATGTGACGCTCGGCTCGCGGAAGGAGGAGGTCCTTGCGGCTATCAAGGAACTCGTAGCAACTCCCGTCAGGCATTAGGCGGCAGGCTCACACCACAGGCCTCGCCCCTGAGGAGATGTCGCGCTAGGCGAACGAGAGGAAGGTGGCCGAAAGCAGAATGTCTGGGTCCTGGAAGAGAGCGCATGAGTAGAAAAGTGGTCGTGACCGGCGTGGGGATCGTCTCGCCGCTAGGCATAGGGGCGGCTGAGCACTGGAAGAATCTTTTGGCCGGACGGTGTGCGGTGTCACGTCTGGAACGCTTGAGTCGGCTGGGATTTCCGGTAGACGTAGCGGCCGAGGTGCACCCCGGTCCGCTGGCGGCCAGCCTTCCGCGGCTACCCCGGAAGCAGCTCAAGCTGTATAACCGGGCCTCGGTCTTTGCCATGATCGCAGCCAGCCTGGCAGCCGAGAGTTCGAGACTGCCGCTGCCTCTCCGGGACGCAGCGCGAGCAGGCGTCATCTTGGCCACGCTCTTCATCCCGTACCCGATCCAGGACCTCCTGCCACTCCTGCCCGGTGTGGAGGATCCGGATGAGCCCTGTAAGGCGGACATGGCCAAGACGTTGAATGTGCTCATGACCTCGGTTAGTCCCCTCGACATTTCTCTCAAGTGTATGCCCAACCTGACCGCCGGTCACATCGCGATCAACTTCGGCCTTCAGGGGTTCTGCCGGACCGTCTCGGATACCTGCACCGGAGGAATGCACGCCGTTGGGCAGGCCGCGGCAGCGATCCGCGAGGGAGAACTCGACCTCGTCCTCTGTGGCGGCACCGAGTCTCCTCTGGAGGACTTGGTGTTTGCGGATCTGTGCTCCACCGACCTCCTCGCGGTGCCCGACGGCGCACCGGAACGCACCTGTCGCCCATTCGGCCGGGGACGGGCCGGAACTGTGGCTGGTGAGGGGGCCGCAGTGCTGGTGCTCGAGGCCGCGGACGAGGCGTTGCGCCGAGGGGCGCCAATTCAGGCGGAGATCGCAGGCTTCGACGGCACCATCGGCGACATGTCTGTCGCCGGTGCTCGGGAAAGCTGTTGCCGCGCCATGCGGAACGCCCTGGCGGACAGCGGGAGGGATACAGTCGATCTGGTCTGGGTCAACGGCGATTCGAGCCAGGTGAACGACTTGGCCGAGGCGGCCGCGCTTCGGGAACTGTTTCAGGGTGAGGGGCGCCAACCCTCGATCTGTGGCACTAAGGGTGCACACGGAAATCTCTTCTCCGCGGCAAGCCCGCTCGATTTGGGAGCGGCCATACTGGCGCTGCAGGAGGGGCTGGTCCCTCCCAGCGTGAACTGCGATGATCCTGATCCCCAGTGCGGGTTGACCCTTTCGGGGCCTCTGCCTCGTGCAGCGCCGGAGATGAGGTCGGCACTGGTGAACGCGATCGGGGCGTTCGGCGAGGCGGCTTCCCTTGTCGTCGTTCGGCGTGAGACATAGGGTATCGACCGTGTTCGAACTGGGTGCGGAGTGCGGAATGGGCAAAGGCTTCAAGGTGCCAGGTGCGAGGTTGAAGGTTCAAAGAACAGGTCCGAGTGGGGTGCGTACATTCGGACGCTCGTACGATTTTCGCGAACAAACCTCGCACATTCTGCGTCATCAGCCATGAGCCACGAGCGGTCCTGCTCTGCGAGGTGCGATGTTCTGCGTTGATCTGACGGGAAGGGTGGCCCTGGTGACAGGCGGGTCCCGTGGGATCGGCGCGGCCGTGGCCCGGGCGCTGGCCGAGGCCGGCTCCTTCGTGGTGGTCAACTTCCGGCAGGATGAGGCGGGAGCCCACAAGGTTGTCAACGAGATCCAGGGTGCCGGAGGGAAGGCCGCCTCCTGGCAGGCAGACGTGCGGGACGCGCAGGCCGTCAATACAATGATCGAGGGTGTGGTGGATCAGCTTGACCGACTGGACATTCTGGTCAACAATGCGGGGATCGTCCGGGATGCCCTGGTCCCTGAAATGGAGGATGAGGACTGGTCCATCGTCCTGGATACCAACCTGAAGGGCGTCTTTCACTGTTCGAGGCTGGTCTCTCGCCACATGTTGGGCAGGAGGTGGGGGCGGATCATCAACATAAGTTCGGTGGGTGCCTGGCGAGGCAACAAAGGCCAGGGCAATTACGCCGCTGCCAAGGCGGCGGTCAACGCTTTCACTCGGGTGCTGGCGACAGAGCTGGGTGGCAGGGGTGTGACCGCGAATGCGGTGGCGCCGGGTCTGATCGAAACGGACATGACCCGTCGGCTCTTGCCGTTTGCCGAGGAGTACGTGAAGGACCGGATTCCCGTCCGCCGCTTGGGCCGCCCGGAGGATGTGGCCCCCCTGGTCGTATTCCTCGCGTCGGAGCAGGCGGCCTACATCACCGGACAGGTGTTCTCGGTGGACGGGGGACTCCTTTGATTGCGGAATTCAGAATGCGGGATGAATGCCGAACAGGCTCAAGGGCGTACGAACGGACGAGAGTACGAAGGTACCATCCGAATGCGGAGCGCCTATTCGCAACGGTGGCGCGGAAGTCCAAGGTGCAAGGTGCGAGCTTCAACGTTCAAAGAACGGGTCCGAGTTGGTTGCGTACATTCGTACGCTGGCACGATTTTCGCGAACAAACCTCGCAGGTTCTGCGTTATCAGCTATGAGCCATCAGCCACGGTCCAACCAGATGGAGGACATCATGAGCGATCAGGCGAAGGGACAGGGTCGCGAATGGACCCGGGAGGAAGTCGAAGCGGCGCTGCGAGCCATCGTGGTGGAGTCGCTGGGGGTCAAGGACTCCGAGGTCGTTGCTTCGGCGTCCATCGTCCGGGACCTGGGTGGGGAATCCATCGACTTCTTGGACATCGGGTTTAAGATCCAGCAGGCCTTCGACGTGAATTTTCAGGCGTCGGAGATTCGGAACCGCATCATTGCTTGGGGGTCTCTGATTACCCCGACACTGACGGAGATCCTGGAGGCGCGCTATGGGGTCAAGCTGACGCGCGACGAACTGGAGCCGCTGGAGGGGGGCGGCATCACCAGGGTCATGGAGCACCTGCATTCGAATCACGGGATTGCCGTCGAGCCTGACGCTTCCCATCAGGTGGGCCAGGAACTGATGCGCCGGCTGACCAAGGAACTGGCTGGGCTCAGCTTCACGGTCGGTGAATCGGACGAGCGGGAACTGGTGGATATCCTGCAGGGCAACCTCAGCGCCAGGCGGCTCATCGAGCGGACGCTGGATCTGCTGACGGTGGATGTGCTGGTAAGTTTCGTCTGCGCCAGGCTGGGACCACGCTTGCGCGCTGGCTAGGCCCGCCCGGTAAGGATCGGCATGATGCGGTTCATCCTGGTAGACCGGGTTCTCCGCCTGGAACCGGGCAGGGAGGCGGTGATCCTGAAGAATATCACGAATAGCGAGGATTTTTTCGCCGATCACTTTCCCGGGCGCCCGATCATGCCCGGGTGCCTGATTTTGGAAACGTGCGACCAGGCCGCGCGGCTCCTGTTGGTGAGCGGCACCGAGTTAAGGCGGCTTCCCAGGCTGGAACGATTTGCCAACGGGAAGTTCCGCCACTTTGTCCAGCCCGGTGACACGTTGCGCGTCCACGTGCGCATCGTCTCACAGGCGCCAGAGAGGGCGGAGGTGAGCGCCTCTGTCTCCGTGGGCGACCGTACCATAGCCCAGGCTTCTCTGGCCTATCGGCTGGTGGATCCGGCAGGGGATCCGCGTTCGGCACAGGTCTGTGGTCGGTTGGGGGAGTTTCTCGGGTTCCTCACGCGGGGACCAATGGATATCGCCTGAGGAAACCTGGGCCCGGATCGCGCGCGGGGGTCGTGATGTCGAGGATGCTTGAAGGACAGATCGCGGTGGTAACGGGGGGAGGCCGTGGCATCGGCCGGGCCATCTCGTTGCGTCTGGCAGCGGCGGGCGCGGACGTGGTGGTGAACTATTTCGTCAACCGTGACGCGGCCGAGAGGACCGCGGCAGAGATCATGTCCCACGGGGTTCGTGCCCATGTGGTTCAAGCGGATATGAAGGATCCCGGCCAGATCCGGAAGCTCTTCGACGAGGTGGAGAGCGCGTTCGGCGGCCTGAACATCCTGGTGAGCAACGCGGCGTCAGGGGTATTCCGCGAAGCGAAGGATGTCTCGGCGAAGCACTGGGACTGGATGATGGATACGCACCCCCGGGCCTTCCTGCTCTGTGCGCAGGCGGCGGCGCCGCTGATGCGCGGACGGAAGGGCCGGATTGTTTCGGTTAGCAGCATCGGCTCTCAGCGGGCAATTCCCCGGTATGCGGGCATGGGGGCATCAAAAGGTGCGTTGGAGGCGCTCACGCGCTACCTGGCGGTGGAGTACGCACCCCTGGGCATTGCCGTGAATTGTGTCTCCGGCGGGGCGGTCGCGACAGACTCCTGGCAGGAGCTGCCCGAGGTTCAGTCGATCCTCGAGCAGATCCGCCAGAAGACCCCCGCGGGGCGGATCGTTCGCCCCGAGGATATTGCCGAGGCCGTGCTGTTTCTCTGCAGCCCTTGGTCCGAGATGATCCGCGGCCAGGTCCTGGTCGTGGATGGCGGGTACTCGCTAACGCTCTGAAGTATTCTACCGGCATGAAGCAACGGGTTGCCGTCACGGGGATAGGCATCGTGACCCCGATCGGTATCGGGGTTCCAGCCTTCTGGAGGGCCGCGCTCGCTGGCACGTCCGGGACCGGTCCGATCCGGCACTTCGATGCCTCGGGCCTCCCTACGCGTTTTGCGAGTTACGTGGACAACGTGAAGATGCTGGAGGGATGGCGAGCTCAATTTGGCCTCAAGCCAGAGGATCCACGATCGCTTCTGTTCACTCTGGCAGCGGGACAGATGGCTTACGCCTCCTCCGGCTGGCACGAGGGTCTGGGTGGCGAGCGCGTTGGCGTGATCTTCGGCACCTACGGGGACAAAGTGGATATGGGCCAGATCGCAGGGACCGCGTATCGGTCGCGGCCGCGCGGGACCCGAGAGGTACTGCCCGCTCCCTTCTTCAGCGAATACTGTCGGACCTTCAAAGGGCATCAGTTGTATCGCCTGATGCCGCACTACGCCACTGCCGCCCTGGCCCGAATGTACGGGGCCAAAGGGCCAACCTGCACGATCCAGACGGCCTGCACCAGCTCTGCCCAGGCCATCGGGGAGGCCTTTCAGGCGATCCATCGAGGGAAGCTGGACCGGGCGATCTGCGGAGGGGCCGAGTGCATTGTCTCTCCCAACCAGATGGCGATGTTCTGCCTCCTCGGAGCCCTCTCCACGCGCAACGACCAGCCGGAGCGGGCCAGCCGACCATTTGATGCGACCCGGGACGGGTTCGTCCTCGGGGAGGGCAGCGGGGTCCTCGTCTTGGAGCGGAAGGATCTCGCCCAGGAGCGAGGCGCGCCGATTCTGGCCGAGCTGGCCGGGTTCGGGACTTCCTGCGATGCCTACCGCCTGACTGACGAGGACCCTGAGGGACGCGGAGCAGCGCTGGCCATGCAGAGAGCCTTGGACAGCGCCGGCTTGACGCCCGGGGACGTGGACTATATCAACGCCCACGGGACTTCAACGCCCATGAATGACCGCGTCGAAACGGCGGCGATCAAGCGCGTCTTTGGCAAGCGGGCCTACCAGATTCCTGTGAGCTCCACGAAATCCATGGTAGGCCACGCCATCTCGGCGGCCGGCGCCATCGAGGCTATCGTGTGCGTTCTGGCTCTGCGCGAGCAGGTTCTCCCCCCCACGATCAATTACGAGCATGCCGATCCCCAGTGCGATCTGGATTACGTACCGAATGTCGCACGCCCCGCCTGCGTGAACGTGGCCCTCTCCAACGCGTTCGGCTTCGGCGGACACAATGACTGTCTGATCGTGCGGCGGTGTTGAGCCATAGTTGAGGCTGCTGTTCGCTGACGCGTTTTCCTTCTACTCGGGCTCACCCCTTTCTCCCTCCTCGATTACTGCCGCTGACTGCCCTGCCTGTCTCCCCTCTTACTTTCTGGAATGCGTCTCTCCAGGCCCCCCGTTCGCCTGCCGTGCGAGGGACGGGTCAGGCGCGTCACCCGGGTCAAGACGCGAATCGGCGTGGCCGTCTCGATCACGTCGTACAATTTCGCGCTGCCCGAGCAGGCTGTCGGCCAGGCCTGAAGATAAGTGTGAGTTTCAGCGGTGAGGCCCCTCTTCACGTCGCGATGCTGCCCCGAAATCTGCGGTCGCGTCCCTCAGAGAGGATGTTTGTCGCCCGCGGATGTGGCAGGCTTTTCCCGGTGAGACCGTGTGGTAACAGGATCGGACCACCCGCCAAGCTGACGATGAGGCGCTCTGGTCGGAGGGAGCCTCTTGTGATATAAACTCGCCCATCCCTTGCCTCTGACGCGAGCAGATCGGAGAGGCCCTATGCACTCGCCTACCGTCTATCTTCCTTTTAACCGAGAGAGCCTGAGAGGCCAGTTCGTCCCGGCACAAAACGATGATCAGCCGGAAGAGAAGCGAGGAACCTGGTTGCTTGTGCAAGAGAATGCCCTTCTGATTCGCCCGGAGAGCGGGCCACGCGAATGGCGCCTGCCCGAGGCGCCGCTTCCAGAGGATTTCAACCGCGCGCTGAATCCGGTCGTCTATCTCGGAACGTACCGAGGTGGTCCGTGCTGGGCCGCGGGCGTGCCCTCGGGGGTTGGGATCCCTGCTGGCTTTCAATTTGAAAGCCTTCTGCCGGCGCGCACCCGGTTGACCGACGACGCGCTTTCCCTGGGGGGACTAGCCCTGCAGGCGATCCACTGGGAAGTGATCAGCCTGCACTGCCCGCGCTGCGGCGCGACGATGTCGCGCATGCAGGGGGAATCTGGCAAGCGCTGCCCCCGATGCGCCTACGAGCACTACCCGCATCTTCATCCGGCCGTCATCGTTCTGGTGCGGGATGGTGATCGCGTTCTCCTCACCCGGAAGTCATTCTGGCCAAAGGGGCGCTACGGCCTAATCGCCGGGTTTGTCGGCGTAGGCGAGTCTCTGGAAGCTGCGGCGCAGCGCGAAGTCCGCGAAGAGGTCGGTGTAACGATCCGCGACCTTTCATATGCCGGCAGTCAGTACTGGCCTTTTCCAAGCCAACTCATGATAGGGTTCATCGCGGAGTACTCAGGCGGCGAGATCAGGGTGGACCGCGATGAACTCGAGGACGCCCGGTGGTTTTCGGTTCATGACCTCCCGGATCTCCCGCCAAAGCTCAGCATCGCGCGGTTCCTGCTCGACCGTTATGCCCGTCCAGAAGGAATGCCAGGCGATTAGCCATAGTTTGCCTTGCCAGGTCACCTGATAGATAAATAGGCGCGACGTATCTGATTGGTGTGGCCGCCGGACGTCGGGGAGGCTGCCGGAGGGGTGTAGAGGAGACCTCATCTTTAGAGAAG
>Ga0315314_1002133_pt1 | contig 16617 bp, 9 predicted proteins | sample TDP9_MG_FD_203631 | JGI IMG/M metagenome (GOLD analysis project Ga0315314, IMG submission 203631) | Freshwater sediment microbial communities from Lake Towuti, South Sulawesi, Indonesia - TDP9 | ecosystem: Environmental > Aquatic > Freshwater > Lake > Sediment | place: Indonesia: South Sulawesi...
ACGGTAGCGGTAGCATTAATTGCATCGTAAGTGAAACTAAATGATATCGGTGACTGTTCATTAGCAGATTTGTCAATTGCTTTAACCTGAACTTTATAACTTTGACCGTTTACCCAATTGGGTAGATTAGTGCTCCGGATCCAACCGCCTGCGGAATAAGTAGCATCAGCGTATTTAAGACCAAGGGTGAACGAACCCGGTGATTGCCAGTCCCACCAGTTACCGCTGCCGATTGGATTTTCAATTGCCACTTTTACTCCATCAGAAGGAATCCCTGAATACACGCCAGTTCCCGGGTCAGGGTCAGTGGCTGTACCAGTGAGTGCCGGTAAGTTTCGCTCAAAAGCAACATTGGGGTCAATTATTCCACTTACTGGTGCCGTAGAATCATACTTAAAGGAAATACCAGTGCTTAAGTTACTATTGTTAGCTTTATCGTAAGCATTTGCTTGCACCGTGAACCGATGATTCAATGGCCAAGAAGGTGCAAAATATGTCCAACTATTCCCAATAAGACCTGTCGGTACCCAAGTAGGATAACTTACCCAGTAGTTAAGATAATGACTCCAGTAACTGGAAATAGTTACATCAAAGATACTTAGTTCAACCTTACCTACACCTGCGGGACTATCCAAAGCATTACCATTGATTATATTCAAAGGTTTCTGTGGACCGTAATTACCATCAGCAGTAGGTGTAGAAATACTTACTGTCGGACCATATTTATCACAGGTGAAATATATAGTTTCTGGCGAAATTTCCAGATTATTTGCTTCATCTTCAGCAGTAGATTTCACTGCATACTGTCTTGTATGGACTAAATCGGTACTGATATTTATTGACCAAATAATCGTCCCGGTGACACCGGAGGTATTGAAAATTAACTCATAAGAATTAGTTGTCCAAGAGGAACCTGTCCAGTAGTAGTTTGTTCCCAAGTCAGTATAATAGAAATTAACTCTAACTTTTTTCGGTCCAGCGGTAACATCGTTCGCTGTACCGGTAATTTGAGTAATTGATTGAACATACGAACCGCTGGATGGAGAAGTAGTAAAGGAAGTAGGACGAGTAGTATCCCAGATAAATGTTCTCGTATTATAGGAAACTTCAAAATTACCCGCATTATCTTTGGCTCTTGGTATAATCTGATAAATACCGTCAGTAGGTGTGGAGGGAGATACATAGAATGTTCCCAAGTCAGTATTATATATATACCAATTTTTTGTGCTGGAGGTATAAGAGACATAAATCCATTCCGGGTCAGTCTTGTTCCAGCCGGATGGCACGGCTTTACCATAATAAATTCCATCTGAAATCCTTCTTAAGGCAATCTGCACACCTTCATTGAAACCGCCGGTAACCTCAACAGTAGATACACCAGTTGCGTAATCAGTTCCGGTATCTTTTTCATCATCAGCAGTGCCACTGATAATTGGTAGAGAATTAAGTTTAACATTCTCCGGTGCCGGGGCATAGGCAACAATTGACACCGGTTTTTTCGTATCGTAAATAAAGGTAATTCTATCGGATTCTATTTCTTCATTATCGGCTCTATCTTTTGCCTTAAGCCGAATGATATATTTATATCCTGATTCCCAATTAACATTTGCATATGTCCAAGAAGACTGATAGAAAGTAAACGGTGAAGTAGATGCGTAGATTGGACTACCTGACCACAAATTAGTGGGGGGACCCGTCCAATATTTCGTTGTGCTCTCCGAGAGTTGACGAATCTGAATATTCACTTCTTTCCACTGTCCCGGTGAAGTATCGGCAGCGGTTCCGGAGATAATTGGTAAGGAATTATGGATTGTTTTATTCGGGAAAAGGAGACCGGATGTCGGAAGAGTGCGGTCAATGGTAATTGAACTTATTTGGACACTCGTTTCTTCATTACCATCAGGCGAGGGAGGACCAAGGGAAGTATCAATTGCCTTGGAGGTTATTTCATAGACACCTTCTCCTTGTAAACCCCAGACATTTGACGGAAAAGCAATATCATATCTCCAGGGTTCAGAACCAGTGTCACCAAATTGCGTATTGCCAAGTTCTGTATTCGGACTTGCATTAAGCCAGTTATCATCAGCAGTATATGTGCTTCCATTAAAGGTATAAGAAGTACCATACTTTTTAATTCTTATTTGGACATTACCAACTCTCCCAGGAACCACGCCTACATCCGGGTCATTACTTGTTCCTGAAATCGTGGGAATATTGGTTGCTCCACCATAGCCGGTATAAAATCCACCTTTGGTAAGATTACTTATCCCGCTGGTGGGTGGTGTGCGGTCAATACCGATTTCGTCGGCCAATCCATAAGATGTTTCGTATCCTGCCGAACCGTATCCGCGAGAACGAATTTTATATTTTATCCCATCTACAAATACATCCGAGGCGACTTTTAATTCCCAAGTAGTAATACCAATTGTATTATTATTAAACGGGGTGGAGTCCCATTGTTTATTTGCCGTGCTGTAATATGTAGAATATCCGGGAGCAGAACTGATATCTACATCAACATCAGTTGTATAATCATTTGCTGTCCCGCTAATAGTGACCAAGGCGGTATGTTTGTAATACTTGTAACTTGTATGTGTTTTTATTCCTGTGTCAGGAGAAGGAGAGTAGACATTAAAGGTAGTAATTGACACGGAATACTGCTGGTTATCGGCTTGGTCATAAACTAAGGCACCCACTCGGTACTTATATCCGGGGTAAGATGTTGTTTCAAAAACATTCTGAGGATTAGGGATACTATAATTCCAAGTAAAATTAGGCACATCAAGCCAAGTTTCATTTACTGTCCAAGATGAACCTGTCCAGTATTTGCCAGTAATACTTGCAGATTGTCCTTCTTTACACTGGAGGTAAAGTTTTATTACTTTCAATTGTCCGGGGGACGGGTCATTGGCAGTTCCTCGGATTTCGGTAACCAAAAGCACATTGGAAGACATATCTACGGTAGGCCAGGTGATTGCTCCGGTCGGTGGAGAAGTATCAATAATGACCGTATTAGTTGCCCAGTTAATCTGGTAATTGGTAGCTCGGTCTTGTGCACGAGACATTATCCAGTAACTTGTCCCGTCCGTCCATTTATTCGGAGCAATTGTGTATGTCCAAGAAGAAGTATAAACCGTTGCCGTTGACCAATCAACTAAAGGTTCAGTAAAATTAGGATTATCCCAACCACCCCACCAATAATTATCACTCAAACGTTTAATTGCTAAATCTACTCGGTTAACTAAACTGGCATTAACCTTTGTTGCTTGACTATCGTCAGAAGTTCCGGAAATTGTGGCTAATGCTGGGGTATAGGTTGACCCCGGGAGAGGATGCGAAGTTACTCCTGAAGTCGGTGGAGTGCTATCAAAAGTGCAAGAAGAGAAATGTGGTGTTTCAAGGTTAGTCGCATAATCCTGTGATTTGGTATAAATTTCATAAAAATAGTTATCACTCCACTCGGGACTACCAATCTCCCACTGGTAATCGTATTCTGTTGCTGCATTTGGGTTCTCATTAATCGTCGCATTAAGTGGAAAGTCCGGGTCGCTACCCTGCCAGCCACTACCTGTCCAGTATTCCCAACTACCTTCAGCTTTACGACGGATATTAACCTTTATCTGACCGCTTGGTATTCCCGAACCTCCGTAACTACCACCGGGATTAAGGGCATCTTCAGCGGTTCCCGAAATGATTGTCAACGGAGAGTTGAGATAGGCGCCAGGTTGTGGTAAGGTTACCTGCGTAACCGGTGTAGAATTATCAATACGGAACTCCACACCACCGGTATTGCCTGAAATCTCACTATCAGATGGAGTTAATAGATTGCCTGTGTAATCTTTCGCTTGAGCCCAGACACGATAAAGTTGGTTAGTAATGAATGAAGGTGATGCTTTTGACCACTCAGTTGTCCCGGGAGTAAGAACCCAAACAATGTCACTACCCCAACTACCGGGATAGTTCCCGTCCCAATAAGTACCTAAAGAGCGATTTTTCAAAACTATTTTTACCTCTTTTACTCTGGAAGGACCATCAGAGGCAGTGCCACTTATTGTCGGTAAGTCAACTGAACGGTAAATGTAAGGAGAGGCTGGTTTTTGAATAACAATTGTTGGTGAAGATTTATCAATCACTGAACTGGTTTCGGCTTCGTTACCAGCCGCATCAATTGCTTTCGCCCAGAAACGGTAAGCAGTATTATCTTCTAATTTACCCGCAAAATCGCTATATATCCAGTTAGGGGAAACATAAGTAGCAGTTGACCAAACTTGAGAAACAGCATTGAATGTAGAGACACCGTTCCACCATTTGGTGTTGTTCAGGTTCTGGATAGCAACACTCACCGTAGAAATATATGAAATTGTATCCGAAGCCGTGCCCGAAGAAGTAGTATAACCTGCCCAACTTGTTAAAACTGGTTCGTTAATTGTAACTGAAGGTGGCGTATCGTCAACAGTGAAGGTTATGGAAGAGATGACCGTTTGCACATTCTGTGGTGAAGTTAAATCGTATGCTTTTGATTCTATACCATAAAGCCGACCACTTACCCAACCGCCAGTGGGTTGATAGGTAGAGAACCAAATTTTTGTGCCTGTGCCGGCGCTATCCTGAGCAGTATGCCAGTCAACTGCTGTGCCCCAGAGACCTCCGACATATTCCCGATAGATAACTTCTACTTTTTGTAATCCGGATAAATCACCGTTAGCCGTGCCACTAATTGTAGTTAAAGTAGCACTGCGATAATAACTCCCTTGTTTCGGATAGGTCGGTTGCGAAGTAGGTACTGTCCAGTCAAGAATAAATTCAGTCCAGTCAGTCCAGTTACCAAGATTATTTGGTTCTGCTTTATCAATTGCTCTTGTGCGGACATAATACCTCTGGTCAGAATAAAGGTTTGCTTTGGCAATTTCGTAAACCCAGGTTCCAGAAACAGCACCTACAAAATATGCAGTTCGTGTTGATACTGAAGTAATCCAAGGCATAGAGCCAGGCCAGTAGTATGTTGTCCCTGTGTCATCAATTCTTTTAAGTTGTATCTCTACGCCTGAACCAGAGTCAATGTTAGCCGCAATCGTTAAACTACCACCGGAATCACTGGAAGCAGTTCCTTGAATCTGCAAGGGGTCACCGGGATTAATTTTAGCACCATTTGAAGGACTGGTTATATAGGAAACTGGGATACCCTCCGGGTCGCGGTCACAGTAAATACTCCTTGATGAAGTAGGGACAGTAAAAGTTGTCTGTAAATTGTCCGCTTTATCATAAGCACGCACAAGTAAAGTGTAATATTTATCATTTGATATAGTAATAGTAGTTGTATAAGTCCACGAGGTTGACCAGACAGAACACAGTGCCCAAGTTGAACCAAAGACAAAAGTTCCTTGCCCATGTGACCAGTACTTCGGTGTGGCTGCATTCTCTATAACTTGGATTTCAACTTTATCAACTCCGGCGGCAGGTGTTCCCGGACCGGAACTGTTATCCGAATGATTACCGCTGACCAGATTTAACGCCGAGTGGATTGCCTGAGTCGCCGGTGCAATGAAATAGACACTCGGTGAAGCATTGTCATAAGTAAATGTCTTGGTTTTGATTGTTTGGTTATCGGCTTTATCGGTAACGATAAATCGGACGGTGAAATTTTTCGGGTTGCTACAACCTTCCCAGATACTACCATCTTGTAAAGCCGAATGGGTATAATAATACAACCACACCCCAGGCGATATTTCACTAGAATCAGTAGCATCAAGTGGTATAGGAACTCCACCCGTGTTAGTAAATGTTGACACACCGTCCCAGTACCAACCATTAGCATCGTGTTTTATGTCAAATTTTACTGTTTGTATAGATGGCTGGTTAGGGTTGGAAGAATCGGTAGCGGTGCCGGAAATTGTCGTAAGTGATGACTGGTTGTGAAAATTATTTACTGGGACAAGTAAAGAGGTTACCGGTGCAGTTGAATCAATGACAAAAGTTCTACCGGTAGTATCATAACCTGTCTCTACAGTTCCGTCTCGTTTCGCCTGGGAAACAACTCGGTAGATTCGGTTTTTGTTCCAGTTAGTTCCCGGGGAAGGCATATAATAGCGCCATTCACCGGAAGCACCTTCTATCCCTGAACCATAGGAGACCGGGATAAATGTGGATACAACAACCAGCCATTGTGTCCCATCCCAGCAGAGGTCATCACCAGTGGCACTGTCATCAGTATAGTTTGGTCCGAAATCCTGTATTCTCACCGTAACCGTAGATGAGTAAGCAGCAGTGCCGGAAATTGTGGTTAAGTTTGCGGCTTGGAAATGTGGTTGCCCAACCGCTGGTAGGGTTACCCGGGAAGATGGCGGCGGTGCAGAGAAGGTAAATGTATTGAAAACTTCGGTAACATTCCTTGGTTTATCATAAGCACGAGTAAAGATTCTATACTGTTGTCCGTCTACCCAGGCAGGAATTGATGAACCGGTGATATACCATTCTTTTGTTCCGGTATTATAATTTGCTGAGAACCATACTTTCCCTGAAGAATTAAAACCAGCACCATCCCAGTATTGACCTGAACCCGGTGGATTTTGATAGGCACATTCTACCTTGGTAACTTCTTCACCTTGTCCAGCAAAACCTTGGTAATCCTGTGCAGTTCCTGACACAGTAGGTAAATAATTTAATGTCTGCCCATCAGGTGGTTGTTGAATTACTACCGAAGGTCCGGTAGTATCAATTACAAAATAAGCAAAATTGTCCTGAACCGCTAAAACACCCCAGTCCTCTTTGTTCCCGTCTATCTGGTTAAGTTTATTTCTCCCTTTATCAATTGCTACTGAGCAGAGCTGGTATTTTCTACCCGCTGAACTTGTCCAGTGTGAACCATCAGGCCAAGTAAGTCGCCAGGGTAAGGGTGTAGGTCCGGTTACGGTATAAGTATTGACAAAAACACTTGTTTTCCACTGAACTCCGTCTTTGTCCCAGTATAAATCATCGCCACCTTTTACATTGTCTGGTCCTAAATCTATAAGTTCTATCCAGACACGGTCAATATTTGCCGGGGCAAAAGGTCCATCCCAGGCAGTTCCTGAAATTGTAGTTAAAGTTGGTCCCTGATTTGTTCCGGCTTTACTGTAATGGGTAGTAAATGTTCCACCTAAATCATCAGGAAAAGTAATGGTTGAAGTTGGTTTAACTGTTTCGTAGTAGAAAGTCGCTTTGACTACAGTAGAACTTTCTTTATTTTGGTAGGAAATATCCGGATAGAAAACTTTATCTTTTGCCCAAGTATAGATTTTATAAGTATCACTGGAAGTAGCGAAAAATGCTGGTGGTAAAGAATAAGACCAATTATTACCAGATGGAGCAACGGCAATATCATCTCTGTTAGTTACCCAGCCAAGCGATGTCCACCAAGAACTTGTCGGGTCAGATAATCGTTGGAGACCAATCATTGCATACTGCACACCGGCTGGTATTCCGGCTTGTGGTTCATCAAGGGCAGTCCCGGAAATAACATCAAGTGATTCTATATAAGTGTAACCATTCCCCGGATAAGTTACTGCTGAAACAGGTGGTGATGCATCGTATTTAAACCGCCTCTCGGGTAAAGTAGAAGTTCTGCCTGAGTTATCAACTGCACGAACTCTAAAAGTATAATCCTGTCCACTAACCCAACTTATCCCAGTAGATAACCAGATTTGCCAGGAAGTAGTTGTTCCGCAAACATTCCAGATTGCTGACTCAGGGGAGGGGTCAACCCAAGCAGAGCCGTTCCAGTGTTTATCCGCATAATAACAAAGTGAATATTCAACCCGGTTTATTCCACTTTCACCAACACCGTCAGAAGAAGTTCCAGAAAGTGTAGTTAACGAATTCAATCCGTAAGCGTAAGTATTTGGGTCATTTCCAACCGGATAAACAATATCTGTATTCGGAGAATAAGCATCATACTTAAAATACCCTTCTCTTGCCGGGGTTGTTGGGTCACCACCAGTTGCACCATGCCAGTTGCCAGCTTTATCTTTTGCAGAAACTTCAATTCGGTATTTATTTGTATTTGCCCAGACAAAAGTTGATGTATCTATGCTCCAAGTGTTCCCGGTTGTTGGTATCTCACGCCAGTAATTTTGTGGAGTAGTTGTTGATTCCCACACACCTGTGTTGAAATTGTAGAATTGCCCGGTATCTACATTTTTCAAACGGACAAAAACACTTCGCGTATTCCAAGAATGCACTACATTATCTATAATACTCCCACCTACTGAATTTACTGAATTTAGCCAGGTTGGATTCGCTACATCAGTTGAAATAGACGGTATCGTCAAGGTAACTGTCGGTCTTGAAAGGTCATAAATAAATCCAATCTCTGAACCAAACGAACCCTTCCCAAGGTCATCATCACCCCAAACCCGTAAACGATATCTTGTCCCATCATTCCACGGTGGGATTGGCGGAGAAGTAAACGGTGTCATATTCCAATTTACCAAATTATCCGGGTCGGGAAATGGTGAACCAGGAACTGAGATAGTTGTATAAGTCAAAGTCCAGCCCAACCCTGTCCAATATTCATCATCGGTTTCTGTATCTGTATTTTTGGAATCGGCAATCATTATCCTGACCTGATTAATACCGGCTCCACCATCACTTGAAGCACCCATAATCGCATTTAAACTATTTAATACACTTGCACCAACCGGTGAAGTTATGGAATGTGTTGGAGATAATTTATCAATGATAAAATCAACCGTTGCTTCAGAATTATCGGCTAGACCTTTAGCATTATCGTAAAGAACACCACGAGCATAAATCCGATATGAGACACCATCTTGCTGATCTGCCGTGGGCCAACCACCATAAGTCCAAGGTGAAGAACTGGAAGCATTAAGCCATTGGGTGCCAAATATTGTCGGGTCAACAAAACTTGCACCGCTCCACTCAAAATTATCTGAGAGACGAATAATTCTGACTTGACTATTTAAGAGGGAAACACCAGCAGGTAGTGGGTCAGGAACACCATCACCAGTAGAATCGGCACCAGCGGTTCCGTTTATGCTTGCCACTTGCTCAAGGTAAGTCACCGGTTCAATCGGACTTGTCAGGTAAGCAATAGGTTTTATAACCGTAAATGTAGAATCCAAAACACCGGTTGAGATTTGACCGTCAGAGTTCATAAATCTAACATCTCTGCTCCCGGCTGAAGCATTGGTAGTTATATTTATTCTAAACTGACATTCAGTTGCCGAAAAAGAAATTAACTTTTCTACTTTTATGTTGGGATCAGGGTCCAAACCAAGATAAAATACTATCTTTGGTCCTACGGCAAAATTCGTAAATCCGCTTCCAGTTACAGTTACCGTTGAAACAACACCTATTCCAGAAGCATTTGCACCACCATCATAGTCCCACATATTGGAAATACTGGGTGGAGGGGCGATAAAAATAGTAGTAAAATATGACTCTGCCAGAGTATTAGATGAAAAGACAACCCTTGGAGGTATGGGTGGTAATGCATCATAGGTGATATTTGGATGTGTATTCTGTGCATCTACTTTTATCCAATCAGCGAATTTGGTAATCACCGGTGTGGTAAGTAAATTAATCACTTTATAGTAATAAATTGCAGTTGAACTACCCTTGGCGACAATATATGCGGTTGAACCATTCACATCATAACCACTTAAACCAATTGAGGGATGTTCCCAAATTCCTGCACCTACGCCGTCCCCATCAACTGTCCACCAGGTTTGATTCCAGGTATTGTTAGTTGGATTATAAGATATTCCGCCAAGTCTAAGGTCAGCACTACCATCTATAAGTGAGACATAAGAAGTTGAAGGAGTTGCCAGAGTGCCTAAAACTGCTGAAGCCGTATACTTTGGATTTGCAGTTGCAGGATAAGAAGGGGTCAAAACAACATTTACATCTTCAGCAGCGGTACCGGTTGCATCTTCAAACGCATTTGCATTCCACGCAGAAGCACCCGGTCTAGCATTTATGACCACCACATCACCTTGAGCCGTAACTTGCACAAGAGTAGGCCATGAACATCTGTTTGCACCGTTATAGTTCCTGCCTCTTTTGGTTATTGCTGCAAGTGTTATTATACTAAACTTTGTGGCAAGTAATCCGTCACTGGTAGGGGTGCCAACTTTATATGCCCTTATCGCCGTCCACCCCGCGATTGGGTCACCTGATGCATTTTCAGTAATAATCATAGAGAATTCACCTGTATTTCTTGCAGCATATGAGTTGGTTATCGTTTGATTAGGACTGAAGGAACCTTCGGTAAATGTGGGTATTCCGGTAGTCGTAAGGTCTGCTCTCGCTATATAAATATTCTCGCCATCCGTGTTTGGTGATGCGGCAACAAAAACCTGTGATGTTTTTTTCACATAGTATGCACATACTTGTGGATTTATATTCGCATTTGCTGCGCTGGAAAATACATTAGACGGTCCAATCCAATTGATGCCATCTTCAGAAAAATATACTTTTGCCACTCCTTCATTTACAAAAGCCCAAAAACCAAAATCATTTTGAACAATGTGTCTTGCCCCGGAGGTATAGTCAGTTCCACCTACACCGGATATCTGATAAATAGAACCAAAAACATTTTGCACCAGCCCGAATAAAAAGATAGTGAAAACTATAATTTTGGCTTTAATGCCCAAAGTAACTAAAAAATATCGTTCTTTATCTAACCAGAATTTAGAGTTTTTACTCATTTTCTTGAATTATTTTCATTGCAAGATTTTTTACTTCTTCATCCCGGTCAGTTTTAGCAATGTCTAAAAGATATTTCCCTTCTATTTTTCTTGCAATATGCCGTAAATTGTCAACTAAACCAAGTTTGACCAATCTATTTTTGCTGAATAAAGCCACTTCTAATACCTCTTTTACCTTTGGTTGTTCAATAAAAAACAAAATAAGTGCACTTCCAGCCGAAACACGCACATTTTCATTTTCTTTTTCATTGAGTAAGATTTCTTTGAGAGTAGGTAGGGATGAACTATCTTTTAATAAACCAAGAGAGAGACAACTTATTGCCCGCACATCCCTTGATTTATCTTCTTTTGCCGTTTTTATCAAGTCCACAGTAGCGGTTTTATCACCAATTGAACCTAAAGAGTGAACGATATGAATTCTCACCGTGGCATCCTTTTCTACTTTTAATGCCTTGACTATCTCTCCAACTGCTTCTTTCTTTTTATGTTTCTCAAGAACATCTACTGCCTGGGCACGCACTTTCGGGTCTTTAGATTTAAGTTCTTTGATTTTAGTTTTGACATCAATTTGTTGAGCATAAAGACAGTAGATAGGTTGATAAGTTGATAAAGTGATAAGTAAAAGAATTAGTAAAAATTTCTTGACAAATTTTTTCATTTGTGATATAATACTACCAATAAAATTGAATAAAGAACAACGTAAGAATTTAGCGAAGACAATTTTTGATTGTAGCAAAATAATTTTTGCTGTAGCAATTGCCACTCCTTTGGTTTCTCCAGAAGTTAATCTCTGGAAAGTAGCATTAGGTATTATTGCTTTTGCATTATTTTTGGCAATCGGCGTATTGATAGATAAAGGAGAATAAAAATGGATGCTTACACTTTTGTTATGTTGAGCGTAATACTTATAGGGTTGCTTATCGGTGGATTCATCCTTTATTCTGATTGGCGAAAGAAACATCCTAAAAAAGTCTAAAATAAATCTTATTTTCTCCATTTGGTTTATCCTTCCTTGGTTCGGCATTGGGCTTCGACTGAGCTCAGCTGAATGTCCTCACCATGGTGAATAAATTGAACCATTTCTACCTTCCTTGAGGTCTGAATCGCTAAAATCCTTACTGCTGGGTCTTTAGATTTAAGTTCTTTGATTTTAGTTTTGACATCAATTTCTTGAGCAAACGCAGAGAACGCAGAAAATCCGCAGAGGACGCAGAAGAGACAGACGCAGATTAACGCAAAAAACGAATATAATTGATTAACTCGGTAATCAGATAACCGGGTAAACCGAGGAAGGTGAAAAAGTTTCTTTAAAGTATTGACAAACCTTTTTATTTGTGTTACAATACAACTGATGAGTTTTACTAAACGACAGAGAGAAAATTTAGCAAGAGTATTTCTTAATTTAAGCCAAGCAGTATTTATCGGACTTATTATCGGTAGAATTGCTACGCCAGAAAGAATTACTTTTGATGCTTTTATCAGAGGACTTATATTGTTTCTTGTTCTTTTGATATTAGGAATTTTAATTGATAGAGGAGAATAAATATGGATCAACTTAGTATTCTTTTCACAGTGGGTATTGTTGTTGCGCTGGTTTTTGGAGGTATTGCACTTTATTCCGACTGGCGCGAAAAACATTCTAAAAAAGTTTGAGATAAACCTTATTATTCCGTCCATTTCGTTTAACCTTCCTTGGTTCGGCATTGCTCACCATGGTGAATAAATTGAACCATTTCTACCTTCCTTGAGGTCTGAATCGCTAAAATCCTTACTGCCGGGTCTTTATCTTTCAGTCCCTCGACTTTGCTCGGGATGGTAAGAATAGCGAACCATTCTTTTCCGCCAGAGGCGGAGCCGCCAATCTGTTGGGCGGAGATTTTGGTTTTGACATCAATTTCTTGAGTAAACGCAGAGAACGCAGAAAATCCGCAGAGGACGCAGAAGAGTAGAAGTGACCCGGTGACTCGGTGACTGACTAATGTTTGGAAAAATTTGTTGACAAAAGTTTTTATTTGTTGTATAATTTTATTTCGGATGAAACTTACTAAGAAGCGCAGAGAAAATTTAGCAAGATTTATGTTTAATTTAGCCCAAATTGTCTTTGCGGCAGTTGTGATTGGGAGATTTGTAACACCAGAAAAAATACCTTTGATAACATTTTTCTGGGGTATAATCACTTTTGCAATTTTTTCAATCGTCGGATATATTATTGATAAGGGAGAGGAAAAATGAATGAGATTACTATTCTTTTCATCTCTTTGAGTGTTATTGGTATAGTTATTGGTGCACTCGTTTTTTATTCTGATTGGAAAGAGAAACATCGTCCGAGTAAGTAAAATTAAGCGAGAAAAGGAATAAATATGTCTTCCGGAGAAATCAATCTCTTGATTTTGTCCATGGGGCTGGGTATCTTTGCTGTTGTTATCTTGATAATATTCCTGCATCAACGGCGAAAAGAAAAACATCCATAATTTCATTTTATTCTCTTCCCTCCAAACATTATAAACAGATAATGGAAAAACAACTTTATGCATTGATTCCAATGGCCGCAGTTGCTCTCTTCGCAATTGTTGTTGGTCTTATTGCTTATTTCCAAGATAGACGCAGTAAACATCATCCCCAAAAACCTTAAAAATCCTCTAAAAGTTATTCTATCTGATAAGGAGGATTGAAAATGGGATACTATGTAATGATGGGGTTTCTTTTGCTCGTTGCTTTGCTCGGAATTGTCTTTGCTATCCACCAAAACCGGCGGGAAAAACACTCTAAAAAAGTCTAAGATAAGATTTATTTTGTCCATTTGATTTATCCTTCCTTGGTTCGGCATTGCTCACCATGGTGAATAAATTGAACCATTTCTACCTTCCTTGAGGTCTGAATCGCTAAAATCCTTACTGCCGGGTCTTTATGTTTTAGTCCCTCGACTTCGCTCGGGATGGTGAACCCTCGCCCTGAGCTCGGGCCAAAGGGAATACCGAACCATTCTTTAATTTTGGTTTTGACATCAATTTCTTGAGCAAACGCGGAGAACGCAGAAAATCCGCAGAGGACGCAGAAGAGACAGACGCTGATTACCACGGAGAGAAAAAGGGGACAGGCCTGCCTGCCGACGAGGTAGGCTACTTTTTTCATCCCAAAATACTTGACAAAATTTCTTATTTTTATTAAAATTAAATTAATGAAATTCAATCGTCGACAAAGAGACGGTCTATCAAGGGTTTTCCTTAATTTAGCCCAGGCAGTTTTCATAACATTGATTATTGCTAACATTGCCGTACCAGAAAAATTTTCTTGGCCTATCGCAATTACTGGTGGTCTTTTGTTTGTACTGTTTTTGGCTATCGGTACATTTTTTAACGGAGGTGAATAACCTTGGACAAACTTATTTTTATCTTTATCGTCGGGATTCTTACTGCTTTGGTTTTCGGCGCAATTGTTTACTTTTCTGAACGGAAAGAAAAACAGCACAAAAAGACCTCTTAGAACTTTTTCCATTTGCTTTAACCTTCCTTGGTTCGGCATTGCTCACCATGGTGAATAAATTGAACCATTTCTACCTTCTTTGAGGTCTGAATCGCTAAAATCCTTACTGCTGGGTCTTTATGTTTTAGTCCCTCGACTTCGCTCGGGATGGTGAACCCTCGCCCTGAGCTCGGGCCAAAGGGAATACCGAACCATTCTTTGATTTTGGTTTTGACATCAATTTCTTGAGCAAACGCAGAGAACGCAGAAAATCCGCAGAGGACGCAGAAGAGTAGAAGTGACCCGGTGACTCGGTAACGAAGTGACATGGTGGATTGGTGAACCCCGTAGATGAAAATCTTTACGGGGTTGACCCCGCTCCTTCTCAAAAACGAGATTGCTTCATTATCACTCGCAATGACACCGGAAGGGGCGGGGTTGACAAACATTTTTAATTGTTGTAAAATACTACCAGTGAAACTAAATAGAAAACAACGAAATAGTTTAGCAATAGTTTTATATGACCTCGCTAAATATACATTTGCTGGATTGGTATTAGCACAAATTGTTGCTGCTGAGAAATTTAAGGTATGGATATTTGTTCTCGGACTTGGAGCAGTGGTATTATTCATTTTGATTGGATTAGTAGTAGAAGGAGGTAATGCGGAAAAATGACTGGACTCGCTATACTTTTTATCGGAATGATGATTTTCGCTATTATTATCGGCGCTATTGTTTTTATTCAAGACCGCCGAGAAAAACTTCACAAATCTAAATCGTAAACGCAAAGAATAAAAATGTTGCTTTAGACTGCTGGTTTCCATCTTTTTACTCTCCAATTTCTATGGTCATTTATTTTTTGAAAAACTAACCGCAAATTTTCTAATTTCCATCTTAAAATTGAATAAGGTAAACGATTCTTCGGTTCCTTCTTCGATTCCTCAGAATGCTGAAGAATTGAAGCATCAGAATGGTGAAGAACTGAACCATAGAACTGATTTCTTCCTCTGATTTCCATCTTTTTTCCTCCTTCGGAAAAACGCTGATTACCGCTGATTAACGTCCGGATTGCCACAGATTTTTATCCGTGGTCATCTGGGTTCTTATCCGCATAATCTGTGTTTTTATCAGTGTTTCCAACCTAAAAAGTCAACTTCCACTTCATCCGGTGAAACTTCTTCTAAGTAATAATCTTCCATTTCTTCCCAGAGATGGTCTAACGCTTCATCTATGCTCTGACCATGTGTTTTCAATTCTAACTCCGGACAAACCGCTACATATTCTTTACCATTTTTCGTTAAGAAGGCGGTTAATCTTTGCATTTTATTTCTCCGTTTAGACTATTTAGACCGTCAGAACAGTAAACACCTAACGGACTAAACCGACTAAACTGATTTACTCAAGATTTTTAAGGAATCATAAACGAAGAATTATTTTAGATAAGGAAAGGAGGGAAAAAGAAAAAGTGAAAAGTGAAAAGTGAAAAGTGAAAAGTGAAAATGTAGCCGCAGAGTTTACTCTGCCAGATGTAGCGGCACGATTTATCGTGCTAAAAAGTTTTTCTAAGTAATCTTTTAAGGTAGGTAAAATTGCTGGAACAAACAGTAAACGGTAAACGGTAAACGGTAAACCGATAACTTTACTGGTTAAATCAAGGACTTTCTCAATCTGCCTCAATGTTTCAGCAATGATTCGTAGTTGTTGGTTTTTTAATGCTTCGGCTAAGCCGGAATAAAAAATCTGGCGGAGATTATTTTTTGCTTCCTCTAAGTTAACCGGAATTTGTCCTTTTTCATTGCGTGGGTCAAAATCATTTTCTTTAAAAACTTCAGTAATTTGCGGAAAAGAAAAATCGGGAAGAGAATATTTACTACCCTTACCTACTCCCTTCCCGATTATCATAAGGAGAAACGCCACTGTGAAAAAATAACGGTACTTTTTCATTTTTGTTTTCGGCAACCCAACCCACTTTTAAGTAGGCAGACAATTAGGTAGCCAGTTTTTTCCCTTTTTACCCGACCACCTAATTACCTAACCTACCCAGTCAGTGTTGTGGCTTTGCGCCCTCCGATTTCTCGGAGTTTGCCTTTGTCGCACAACCTTCACTAAATATTATAATCACTTTTTACATTTTGTCAAGGACTTTTTTTAATAGAGACGATTCAAACGGATTTATGCGCGGATTCAGACAGATTTAGACAAACGCGGATTACACAGATTTTTCTGTCACGAATTAACACGAATAAAAAACCGAATTAGCGCAAAAAATTATCTGCAACTTCCTTACTTACTCACTTATACTTACTGCTTACTAACTCACCCTATTTACTAACGTGACTTATGTCACTCAAGTTGTTTTTAGACAGAATTTTTATATTTTTATGTCTGGCAATTTCATTTACTAAATCCGGAAAATATCTTTTTACAAGTCTTGCATACTCAAATACCT
>Ga0315314_1002134_pt1 | contig 16615 bp, 15 predicted proteins | sample TDP9_MG_FD_203631 | JGI IMG/M metagenome (GOLD analysis project Ga0315314, IMG submission 203631) | Freshwater sediment microbial communities from Lake Towuti, South Sulawesi, Indonesia - TDP9 | ecosystem: Environmental > Aquatic > Freshwater > Lake > Sediment | place: Indonesia: South Sulawesi...
TGTTCCTCAACATCCAGTTTGACCTTCTCGAGTGCCTCCATGGCAGTATCTTCGTCCACCGCCACCACCGCTGCGATGCGCTCGCCCTTATAGCGGATATGCTCTGGTGTGAAAACCGGCTGGTCGTCATAATCCCCATAGGTGTTTGCCCCTGGGATGTCCATTGCAGTCAGGACCCCAACAACGCCAGGCGTCTTCTCAGCATCGGAAAGGTTAAGGTGACGAACAATACCCTTATGGACCGGACTATGCAGGACCTTGACGTACAACATGCCAGGAAGCTGGATGTCGTCTGCGTAGGTGGTTGTGCCTGTTACTTGCCCGAGTCCATCGTACCGTGGCATTGACTTGCCGACATATTCTGCCATCGTTCCTGCTCCTCTCACCTGCCACTGGCCACTGCTTGGATAGCCTCAACAACTTCCTCGTAGGTGCCACAACGGCAAAGGTTGCCCGACATGAACTCCACAATCTCCTCCCGGGTAGGATTAGGGTTCTTGTCCAGCAACGCCTTAGCCGACATAAGCATCCCAGGTGTACAGAAGCCACACTGGGATGCGGCGTGTTCGTGGAACGATTTTTGCAGTGGGTGCAGTTTTCCCTCTTTGCTCAAGCCTTCGACGGTCGTGACTTCCTTGCCGGCAACGGTCGGCGCGATGGTCAGGCAAGCACGGACAGGTTCACCATCGAGCAAGACGGTGCACGCGCCACAGTCCCCATCATCACACCCTCTCTTTGCGCTCGTCACGCGGAGCTGCTCCCGAAGTAGATCAAGGAGTGTGTCGGTAGGCTTAACCAAGATATCCACCCGTAGACCGTTCAGGGCAAAAGATAGCGCGTATTTCATGATTGTCTTGTCTCCTCACCTAGCTCTCAATACCAGCCGCTTGGGCTAGGGCCCGGGCAACCAACGCTGTCCCCGTCTTCTTGCGATACCAGGCCGTAGCGCGCTGGTCATCAATAGGATTGCTTTCGGCCACCGCTTTGGTGGCGCACTCGGCAATCAACGCCCTGTCGAGTGCCTTGCCCTTGATCAGCCCCTCAGCCTTGGTACAGCGCAGCGGCGTCGGCGCCATCGAACCCAGAGCGATGCGCGCATCGTCGCACACCTTGCCATCCATCTCCAGCCGAACTGCCACGCTCGTCAACGAGAGCGTCTGCGCTTTGCGCCGGCCCAATTTGAGGAATACGGTTTTTCCCTTGGGCAACGGCACATGGATCTCGACGATGAGCTCATCTGGCTTGAGCACCGTCTCTCCGGGGCCAGTGAAGAAGTCCTTTACAGCCACAACGCGCTGCTCTCTGGCGCTGGCCAGGCGCAGCTCCGCGCCCATGACCAAAAGCGGCGGTGCCAGATCTGAGGCCGGGGAAGCGTTCGCAAGGTTGCCGCCAATTGTGGCGGTGGTTCGAATGGCGGCGCTGCCGCACTGCCGTGCAGCCTTGGCTAGCGCACTGGCTTTCTCGGCCACAAGGTCGCTGGCAGCCAACCTGGCCATCGGGGTCGCCGCACCGATCACCAGTTTCTCGTCTTCCTCTCTGATGTAGTCTAAGCCCAGCCCGCCGATATACAGAAGAACCTCCGGCCTGAGTTCGTAGTAGTTGATCCTAGGAACTAGATCCGTGCCGCCAGCTAGGACGGTGGCTCTTTCACCGTATTCGGCAAGTAACTTCACCGCTTCGCCAACTTCAGTTGGAGCAAAGTAACTGACATCTCTCATTCGTAGCCCCCCGAGTTCTTCTAGTTTCTACTTCAAGAGGATCTTCAACAAAGTCCTACATGGTTCCGAATTACTTGGATTTTGCTCCACAAAAGGGATAAAAGCGGTAGAATTCCCCAGATATCTGTACAAACAGGCTTTTTCCCAGCGCCGTTCTCTCCTAAGATCGCGTGGATCTCGCCCTCACGCACTTTGAAATCTATGTGGTCGTTGGCTAATACCGGCCCAAACCTCTTGGTAATCCCTTCCATCCTCACATGATAGCACTGCCCCTACCTCTAAGATCTCCACCCCGGTCGATTTACTCGCGAGGGAGAGGCATTCAAAGCGTATCCTATAGAAAGACATACTTAGATGCAATAACTCCTTATTACACGAGCGGCGACGTCAGATCAACCTTGCCCATCCTGAGTATCTGCGTGGGTAACTGTTTCACTCTACGCACCACGGTGTCTGGGTGGAGGTCCCCCGGACCTCCCGCGAAGCCTCCGAAAGGGGTGTCCACCGCGCACGCGGATGCTCATGCCCCGGGGGACCAGGCTACCAATACGCTACAGGTAGGCCACCCAACACCAGGACTTAGCACTACCCTTCAGGGACTTCGCTGATATAAGGGATTTCAAGCGTACCATCGGCGATCTGCTCGATCGTCTCCCTTATCAGCGTTTTTACGTCCTCGGGTATCTGACTCTCAAAGCCCCAATAGGGGGCTAGCCCCATACCACCGTTGGCGATAGTGCCCCAGTACTCCTTGCCCTCGAAGGTGCCAGCCCGGATGTCATCTAGCATCTCCTTGGCGCTGGGGTAGGAGTCCCAAACAAGGCTGGTTACGACGTTTTCAGGGGCGAGCTCGTGCATGTCGACAAAGGCGCCGATGACCATCACGTCGGGGCCATGGTCCTTGGCAGCCTCAATGGCACCAAATCCTGGCCCACTGACCGAGACGAGTATGACGTCTACCCCCGACTCTATCATGGCCCGGCCAGCCTCATAGCCTATACTGACGTCGTACCAGGTGCCAGTCCACGCCTCCTGTACCTCCACGTCGGGGTTGACCTCTCGAACGCCCATCTTGAACCCCTCGTGGGTGGCGATCTGTGTCGGGATCTGGAAAGCGCCGACCGCTCCTACCTTGCCAGTTTTGGTCAGCGAGGCGGCCAGCATGCCAGCCACGTAACCTCCCTCGCTCTGGTGTATGAGAAGGGACGCATGGTTGGGAGCAAACATCCAGCTACCCACAACGGCGAAATGCAGATCAGGATACTTTTCCGCTACCGCCAAGCTGGCCTCCTGGAACTCCGGCGTGTTGCCCAAAATCAGGTCATACCCCTCCTCAGCGTATTCAGTGGCGATACGCTCATAGTCAGGAGCATCAACCTGTTCTGAGACGGTGAGATTGATCTGGCCCTCGCTCTGCAGCCGGGACAGGCCACCGTAGATCCACTGGTTCCACGATCGGTCATCCACCACATCGGTGCAGAGGAAAGCCACCCTTAACGGCTCGACGGGCCCGCTCGGTGTGGCGGTTGGCTCCACGGTGACTACTTCGGTTGGCTCCTCGGTAGGTAGTGGCGCTGTGGGCGTAGGTGGTGGCGTTGTGGGCTCAGGAGCCAGAGTAGGGGTGGCAGCTGGCCCACAGCCGACCAACAGCAAGATACCGAGAAACAGAACAACAATGGTCTTGGTCTTCACCTTAATCTCCTCCTGTCAGACATCTGCGAAGCCTGCTAATTTCACTTTGCCTACCTATATACACATCCCCCCTTCCCTTGAATTCTAGTGTGTTGTTAATCCCTCTCAATCAAGGGCATATCTTAGCCACTTTCTGATATACCCACGGTCAACTGCTACTCCAACTTCCCCTGCAGCTTACCCAGCAGTTCGGTCAATTGGGATAGCTCATCATCGGAGTAGCAGTTCATCAGGTCGCTCAGAAACACCCTATGATGAGGACGCAAAGAGCGAAGAAGCTCTGCCCCTTTTTCGGTCAACCTAACCTGAGTGACACGTCGATCTTCTGGGTGGTCCAATCGCTCCACTAATCCATCTCGTTCCATACGGTCTATCAGGGAGGTGATATTGCCCGAAGTGCGGAACAGTTTGGTGCTCAAATCGGTCAGAGAGCAAGGCTGCATGCGGAACAGGTTAACGAGGACACCATACTGGGCTGAGCTGGTGCCGTGACTATTGAGTTCACTCTCCACGTAACGCGCCAACATATCATGAGTACGACGCAAGAGAAGATAGCAATCTATGGCTGGCTGATAGGCTAACCCCTCTGTCCCCACCATATCGAGAAGCGAGTTTCCCTCTTGTGTTGATCCTTTAACCATTTTTGCCTCCTAGCCGTTTCCAAGATCGCTCTGAAAGCTGTTGAAGCCCTGCGCTATTCACTAGATTTTCGGCCACCCGCATCGCCTCCCCGGTAACACGGTCCTCATCAAGCGTTTTCACCCTGCCCCCCTCCAATACTACCTGACCATCCACAATAACCGTGTCCACATCATTGCCATTAGCCCCATAGACTAGCGCTGAGACTAACCTGTGAACAGGAATGATATGAGGACTATCCAATCTAACCAAGACTATATCAGCCTTCTTTCCAACCTCTAAGGAGCCGATCTCCTTCTCCATCCGTAAGGCTCGAGCGCCCTCCAATGTGGCCATTTCTAAAACCTCTTCAGCCGAACTGACCGTGGGGTCACCGCGGGCGACTTTGTGAAGAAGAGAGGCTGTCTTCAAGACAGGGAACATGTCGTGATTGTGATTGCCTATGCCATCACTACCCAAAGCCACGTCGACTCCTGCTTCCAGGAGTTCTGGTACTCGCGCTATCCCAGAGGCCAGATACATATTACTGGTAGGGCAATGGACCAGGCTGGCTCCGCATTCGGCCAGCAGTTTGATTTCCTCATCTGACAGCCAAACACCATGCACTATCATGAATCGAGGCCCCAAAATACCTAAGCTATGAAGTAACTCAACCTCGCGCTGGCCATAGTCTTCCAGACTGGCCTCGACCTCGCTCTTGGTCTCGGCTACATGGGTATGAAGCAGGAGATCATACTCCTCCGCTAACCGATGCGCTGCTAAGAAGGACTGGGGCGAGTTGGCCCAAGTGGTCACTGGTGCAGGGCAAAGCCTAACCCGACCATCGGCCGTGCCATCCCATGACTTTATCAAGCGCTCAGTTCGAGAGACTTGCTCCTTAAATGGCTGAGTATACATGAAATCTGGCACTTGCCATTCATCACAGCGGGGGGTTCTCTCAGCCAGGCTAATAGCAATCAAGCCCCGGATACCAGAGCTAGCCATCGCCTCCGCGGTCAGTTCGACAGACTTTTCTTGGACATCTCCGGTGATATTGTCCACAATACAGGTAGTGCCGCTTCGGAGCGCTTCGATGCAACTCAATTCGACAGCCACGCCCACATGATAGGAGGTGATAGTTCGACTGACCGGGTAGGCCAGTTTCTTCAAGAAACTGAGAAGCTCCAAATCATCGCTCAAGCCCCTTAACAACGCCTGGGCCATATGGGTGTGAGCGTTGATCAGCCCAGGGATAGCTACCATCCCGCGGCCATCTATGCTGCGCTCCACATTTGGGTAAGCCGCTAGAAGCTCATCGTTTGACCCAATGGCCGCGATGCGATCATCCGCAAAGGCGATAGCGCCTCGTGATAAAACCCGCCGCTCTTCATCCATTGTTACCATTGCTACATTGTGAATGAGGGTCAACATCCCTTAAGACTCCTCTTCATCTCAGCCGCCAACCACGATTGGCTGGGACAAAGGCGGTTTGTGACCTCCTTGCATAAGCAAGCGGCAGAGTTCCGCAGCATCGGCTGCTCGACGCCCATAGCCATCAGCCCCAATTTGAGCCGCCCAGGTAGGGGTTACAGGCCCACCCCCAACTATGATGAAATACTTGTCGCGCAACCCCATATCAGTGACGTAATCGATAGCATCTTTTTGGTATTGCATCGAGGTAGTCAGCAGGCTAGAAAGTCCTATGATATCCGCTTCCACCTCCTGGGCGACATCGACAAACTTCTTGGAGGGCACATCAACCCCCAAATCGTGTACTTGGAAGCCAGCCGCGGAAAGGACCGCTGAAACCAAGTTCTTGCCGATATCGTGGACATCGCCGGAGACAGTACCCAGAACCACACGGCCAGCCATTGCTTCCTTTCGGCGATCGCTGGCTATCTTTGGCAGAAGCACTGCCATAGCCGCGTTCGCCGCTTCAGCAGCCATGATCAACTCGGGGAGAAAGATCTCGAATGAACGAAACCTCAGACCCACTACCTCCATGGCCTTGGACGTCCCTTGTTGGATGGTTTCTAAGGGGTCGAGGCCGGCAGCCAACGACTCTTCTGCCGCCTGACGGGCGAGAGCGGTTTCCCCCTTCATGATCCCCTCACTCAACTTGCCTAATATCTCTTCCTTGTTAGCCATCTTGCCTCCCCTATGAACTACGCGAAGATCATTTAGCTAGACCCAGTTATGGGAGAGGGACTCCCAATTTGGCTACCTCTTCCCCGACCTTGTGGTACTTATCCAACCAGCTTGCCCTAGGTTGCAATGTATCCAAATCATGGCATTCGCTGAACGATACACCTAAGGGTGGATCAGACAGATTTGCTTCGTATTTAGGCAACAAGGCCTTGACGATCTCGTTCACCTGAGCCCGCGGCAAACCAGCCCCTGCCCGTAGGACCTCCCCGCTAAGACGACATTCCAAGGGACTAAGGTGATCGGCGAGTTTGCCCCCGGCCGAGCGAGGCCCGATACACAGGCTGGTGCCCGATGTGGCAAAGTTTAAAGCCAAGGTAACCGATTCATAAAGCAACATCTCAGTATCAGGCCCGCCAACCTGATTGAAGACGGTGTTGATCAGCAAGTTCGTATTACGACTCATCCCCTGGAGGAAGACACTGAGCGACCACATCCCATGCCGCCCGCTGTTGCCTTGGTAACGAACATCCATTATGCCCGCGCCCCCACAATGGTTGCCATATAGAGCGTATTGCAACATGGCAAAGGCCATGGCGCTTAACGCTGCGCCCTCCGGAGGACCAGCATAGCCGCCGATCATGGATGCCGCACCAGCCAAGATGAGCCCCCCGCAGTTTGTGGCCTGTGTCGCCTTATGAAGAGCAGTATAGCTAGTCTTCAACTCGGCCGGAGAGAGAACCAGGGCCAGATCGGTGGCCTTGAAACCGCCTAGCAAACCATAAGCGCCCAACTGCCCAAAGACGGTAACGCTAGTTATCACTGCCGTGGTACACATCCCGGGCCTACCAGCGCGCCACAGTGCCTCCCGGTTGAGCTGCGCATTCAGTCGGCCAGCCAAGGTCTCATAAGGGGTGCCCGAACGGATAGGGCGACCGAAGACGGTAGCCAAGGAGCCTCCCTGCAATATATCCACCTCCCGCTCTTGCGCGATGGCCTGCATTAAGGGCACCCATAGCTCCTCTGAGACAACGATGCCCAGAGGGGCAACATATAGTGGCTTTACGCCGTCCTCTGGTCGGCGAGCAACCAGTTTGACTTGATCCAGCCCCTCCCCCAATAAGAGCTCCTTAGGCGCACAATAGATCGCCTCTTCCAACTCCTCCCGGCTGAACTTGATCACTCGCTCCGTATCGATGCATAAGATGCCTAGCTCCAGGGCAAGTTCAAAAGCCGCCTCGAAAAAACGATCCGCCAACTCATCGCTGTCGTTAATCGGCTCCTGGGGGTTACATGTCCCCACCAAATCAAATTTGTTCAGAATCTCCGAGATCTTGCCCGGCACCAACTCCACATCCCATTGGCGAACGCTAATCACTGGCCCAGAATGAGCGCGGTCTAAGGTGCGCAAGATAGTGGCTATCGACATTTGACTACAACCTCCCCCTTTGATCTTGCTTCGTAATGATTCCATGAACTTCTAGAAACCTCGCTACATGCTCCGCCACCTCATCGGGTTCCCCTTCCAGCCAGCTCCCTTGCTTGTCTGGCGCTCCGGCTAAGAGGAGCCTAATCCTTTCGTGGGCTGGGAGGTCACCACCTGGGACGAAGATAGGTTTGGGCCTAGGCCTTGGGGATGAGCAAGCCACCATCTGCACAAGAGGCACACTCAATTCAAGGCCCTCTGGACCAGAGCCCAGATCTTCTAAAGTGAGACGCTGTAGCGCCTTTTGGCGCGCTCGCTTGAGAGCCATCAAACTGGCATAGCGAGGCTCATTAAGACCATCGGCTACGGTGAAAAGGGCCGGCAACTTACACTCCACTATCTCTCGGCGGCCTTTCTCCAAACGGCGGCAGACAATGGCCCGTTCCAAGTCAGGGGAAATCTCCAAACGGCAAACAGCTGTAACCTGAGGCAGCCCCAATAGCTCAGCGACCATTGGCCCTACAGAGGCTGAACCGCCATCGCTCGATCTGTAGCCGCATAGGATGAGATCGCATTCCAGACCTCTTATGACCTTGGCCAACGCTGAGGAGGTAAGTTGAGCGCTCCAGTTTCGATCGTCAGCCACCACCTGTATCGCTCGGTCGGCGCCCATAGCCAAGCCAGCATAGAGAGCCTCCTCTACCCTCTCCGGCCCTAGACTTAGCAAGATAATCTCTCTCGCTTGACCGCTCTCCTTTAACTGCACCGCCTGTTCTATAGCCTGTAGATCTAGATCGTTAACCAGGTATACGATATCCTGGCGAGGCGATAGGCCCATCTGAGAAGCGATCTCAGGACTTAGATCGCCCTCCGGCACCTGCTTAATGCAAACCACAACCTTTAGGCTACCCTCTGCTACAACCACTACTCTACACCACCGCCTCGAATCGATGAAGGCGATCATTGAGGGCCGTAACTATGGGGCCCAGATCGCCCACCACCCTTAGGTTCGCCAACCCGAAGATAGAGGCCTCATGGCGTATATCTATTGCTACTATCAATTCTGAATCCTTCATGCCCACAGTATGCTGGGAGGCTCCGGAAACGCCACAGGCCAGATATAGCTTAGGCGCTACCGTGACACCAGTTTGGCCCACTTGGCGTTCCGGCGGGATTAAGCGCAGATCTACCAGCGGCCGGGAACCGGCTAAAGGCGCTTTTAGGAGATCGGCCAGTTCCTGTACGGCTTCAAAGCTATTGGCTCGTTGGACGCCCCGTCCGGCAGCCACAATCACTTCCGCCTCTGCCAACTCGATAGTCCGTGGATCGGCACTTTCCTGGCCGGTCACAGTCGTAGACAGTTGCCCCTCCTGCAACTTAACTTCTATCACCTCCACATCTGGTGGTTGCCATTGGTCAAGCTCCCCGATAAGAAAAGCCCCTGGCCTAAGGGTGGCTACTTGGGGCTGCGAATTAGGGCAGACAAAGGCACCATAGGCTTGGTCGCCACATATGGAGCGAGTCATTACGAGCCTCTTCTGGTCGTCTACAGCCAGTCGAACACAATCGGGCACATAACCTACGTGCAACCGGGTGGCTAGGCGAGGTGCCAGATCCTGGCCCAGAGAGGTGGCCTCCAAGAGGAAGATGGATGGCTCATAACGGCAAATTAGATCGGTCAATAGCTGAGTGTAAGGCTCAGTGGTGTAAGGGGACAATAGCCCGCTTTCAGCCAAGAGCACTCGGTCCACGCCGAAGCGACCAAGCTCTGGTGCCAGATCGGACACTCGCTCCCCGAAGAGCAACGCCCACAACGCCTGGCCAAGCCTGGTAGCCAGTCGATGGCCCTCACTCAGCAACTGTTTTGAGTTATCGTCAAGAGATCCATCACTGTGTTCGACTAATGTCCATAGGCTGGCAGCTACCAAGCTATAGGCTCCTTCCTATTTGATTGCCTTCCCATATCGCACTAGCCACGTCCCGAGGGTGTACGCAATCTCCAACACGGTAAAGTTCCTCGACTTTGCTCTTGAGAGCCAAGTAAAGTTGATCATTGGGTAGGTGGCTGGCGACCAAGACCACAGTGTCCACCTCCTCAATGACCCGTTTCTCTTGAGAGAAGATGTTCCGCACAACCAATTGGTGATCACCTATCTCATCCACCACACTTTGCGGAGTCATCACTACTTTTTTGGAAAGCAACCTCTGATAGAGAAACCATAAGTCGTTGGTCACGCTCAATCGAGGTGCAACATAAAAAGCATCGGTTACGATTTCGACCCTCCTACCCTGGTCAGCCAAGAACTCGGCAATGCCGCTGCCTTTCCAACCCCCGTCCTGATCGATGACCACCACCTTCCGACCGGTTTCTCTCTCTTCTCGTAAGATATCCCAATCTGTCACCACGAATTCTTGCTCCACACCGCGTAGAGTATCTCGGTCTGGGCATGAGGCCCAGTAACCATCGCGGCGAGGGAGAGAGCCAGTGGCCAAGATGACCGTATCGACGCCTATCTCCATAACATGTTGAGGGGTCATCTCCTGGCCCAGATGGATCCTGACACCCAATCGCTCGAGTTGATAGGTGAAATAGCGGATTATCTCACCGAACTCCTCACGAGTGGGCAATTTAGCTGCCAAAGCCACTTGTCCACCTAACTCCATCTCCTTTTCGTAGAGAGCGACGGAATGGCCTCGCTCGGCCAGTATACGAGCTGCCTCCAGACCGGCTGGCCCTCCACCAATGACCGCTACCTCCTTGTGAGTCTTCGCCGGCTGAACGGTGCCCATTCCTAACCTCTTTTCCCGGCCAGCCGCCACATTGAAAATGCAAGTCACGGCACGGTTAGAACCGCAACGCCCTGCACAACCCTGGTTGCAAGCCACACAAGGGCGGATGTCATCTAACTTCCCCTCTCGTGCCTTGTTAGGCAATTCAGGGTCACAGATGGTAGCCCTAGTCATACCGACCATGTCAGCATGGCCGTCAGCAAGGATCCTCTCTGCTTGTATGGGGTTGTTGATGCGGCAGGCCACGAATACCGGCATCTCCTCTAAGGCTTCCTTAACCTTAGCAGCAAAGGGGACGTAGATACCCGGAGGAGCGATCATAGGAGCGATGATCATAGAAGGACAATAGAGAGAAGCACCACTGATGCTGAGGTAGTCAATCAAGCCCTGCTCTTCAAGGGATTGGGCGACTTGAATAGTGTCCTCGATGGCGAGACCTCCTGCCGCCAACTCGTCCCCAGAGAGACGTACCCCTACAACGAATTCGCGGCCGCATTTCTCTCGGATCGCCTCGATAACTTCTTTGGTGAGCCGCACTCGGCCCTCTAAATCGCCTCCATACTCATCGATACGCCTGTTGGTGATAGGCGAAAGGAATTGCCCTAGAAGATAATTATGGGCGGCGTGGACTTCTACTCCATCCATGCTGCCCAACTGAGCGTACTCCGCCGCACGAGCGAAATAGGTGATTAACTCCTCGATATCCTCTCTTTCCATCGCCTTAGGCGTTTCCCCCATGATAATAGGCGATGGGAGAGCCGAAGGGGCCCAAACTTGGCGGGGGTCATCATAAAGGCCGCTATCAGTATGCATCCCCACATGACAAATCTGAGCCAAGATGATCGCACCATGCTGGTGGACCATATCCGCCACCAGGCGAAAACGAGGGATTACCTTCTCTTCATATGCGTAACACATATTTCTCGAGAAGCCTCCGGTGCTGGTGGGGTGCACCATCTGCTCCTCGGTGATAATGAGACCGATCCCACCCTTGGCTTTCTCAGCATAGTAATAGGCCAGACGCTCCCCCAACATGTTGTCTTCAGCCAATAAAGTGAGATGAGCGGTTGATATGATTCGGTTGCGTATTAGCACCGAGCCAACCCTTAGGGGAGAGAAGAGGTACTTGAACTTGGGGCTAATAGTGGAAGGGTACACCAAGATACTCAACCTCTCAGAATCTTACCACTAATAATTATATTTATATATATTTTAGCACTAAATAAATCATTCGTCAAGCATTTGGTATGAGGCCGTTGAACAACATTGCTGAAGCCACCTTCTTAGCCCTAGAGCGATATATTGGCTTTTGCCAACCCTTTATGTGGAGGCCAGGGCGATGGGCAAGGAGAAAGCACCGCCTTCGGCGGATGACGTCTGACAGGTTCTTTCCTCCTGTGAAGGCTGACAGCCTCTTTCATAGGCGAACCAGCGTGACGCGATCCCTGCAACTTTCTACTTCCGCTTGACGGATTGCGTCGTCAATGCTATACTTGGAGGTATTCACTAAGTGAGTATTTACAATGAATATACAACAGTGGATATCATCGAGAAAGGAATTATCTACTGAGCCGGTGCTCCTGGGCTTGCTGACTAGGAAGCCCATGCATGGATATGAGCTCTACCAGAACCTCACCTCCTCGCCCCTGGGGAAGGTATGGTATCTGGGCATGAGCCAGATGTACAAATTGCTTAAAGAGCTAGAGGCATTGGGCTACGTAGAGGGACGGAGAGAAGTGCAAGAGAACCGTCCGGCCAAGAAAATATATCACATCACCCCGTCAGGGCGAGAGGCCTTTTTGCAATGGTTGGAAACACCCATCACTAATCCCCGTCTGATACGGGTGGAGTTCCTGGCCAAACTCTTTCTCGCTCAACCCCTTGGGCACCAGATGACAGAGCGGGTCATCGATGCACAGATAGCGGCTTGCCGGCGCCGATTAGCCCGCTTGCAGGAGGAGGCTAGCGACAAGGGTTTCGAACACCTAGTCCTTCGCTTTCGCAGTGGGCAGATCCAGGCGATCATCGATTGGCTCGAATATTGTCGCCATCTGCTCCTGGACCAGGGTATCTCCCTCTAGGTAGACATTCAGCAGAAGGATCATCATGTCCAAATATATCATGCTCTTGGCAGGCCAGCGTGGGGTGGGGAAAACGACCGTCTGCCAGAGACTGGTGGAGATCGCCTCACGACGGGGGTATCGTCTAGCGGGAGTATTGACCCCAGGCCTATTCGACCAGAGTGGTGCCAAAGTAGGCTTCGAGGCGGTGGATGCCGGGAGTGGTGAGAGGCGCGTTTTGGCTCGGGCCAATAGTCACCTGGGCGGGCCGCGGATAGGGCGGTACAGTTTCGATTTGACCTCGTTGAATTGGGCGTCCGATCTCCTTCAACGCGCTTTGGCCGAGGGCTGCGACCTCCTCATCGTGGATGAGATCGGCCCCCTGGAACTGGAGCGAGGTGAGGGTTTGCTAGCCATCCTGCGCCATCTACAAGGGGAGATCAAGTGTCACGCGCTCCTAGTCGTGCGCAGCGAGCTGCTGAACGACCTACGCAGACATCTCCCGGAGGCCGAGTTGCGTTATAGGACAGTCACCCCCCAGAACAGAGATATCCTACCATGGGTGATCTTGGAAGACTTCTTTAGCCGATGATCCATCTCGATCAACTATCGGTCCATTACGGCAGGGAGAAGGCCCTGGACGGTCTTTCATCCCAAATCAAGGAGGGCGAGTTTGTTCTCCTGACAGGGCCCTCAGGCTGCGGCAAGAGCACTCTGGCTCGTTGCCTGAATGGGCTGATACCCCATTCCTCTGCCGCCACCATGTCGGGCCAGGTGATAGTAGATGGGCTATTGACCAGGGAGCATTCCGTCTCCGAGCTAGCCACTCATGTAGGGCTTGTCTTTCAAAACCCAGCGACGCAACTTTTTTGTCTCACCGTTGAGGAGGAGGTGAGCCTTGGCCCCGCAAACTTGGCTCTGCCGGCCGCTGAGGTGGCTAGGCGCTGCGAATTCGCCATGAGGGCTACGGGCATAGAACACCTTCGAGGGCGAAGGGTCAACACCCTCTCTGGGGGTGAGCAGCAGCGGCTGGCCATAGCCTCCGTTCTGGCCATGAAGCCTCGGATCCTCGTGCTCGATGAGCCAACCTCTAACCTAGACTTGAAAGGCACCAGACTGGTCTTGGATACCTTAGATCGGCTGCGTCGCGAACAGGGTATCACCATCCTAGTCATCGAGCATCGGCTGCACGAGATGGAAGGTCTAGCCGATAGGGTACTCATCATGAAAGGAGGCCGATTGGTAGTTGACGGTTCCTCTCAGCAGGTACTTGGACAGAAGAAGCTGCTCTTCCAACTGGGCATTCGCTACCCGTGGCCCCTCCTGGGGGACAGACTCGGATACTCCATCCTCCTCCCCGTGGGTTTGACCGGCCATCCTAGGGACCAGGAACCTCTGGTGAAACTCGTAGATGTTGAATTTGGCTATGGCTCGGGGTCTCTCCTTCAGGGGCTGAATATGGCCATCTATCCCGGAGATCTCGTAGCCCTGGTGGGCGACAACGGGACCGGCAAGAGCACAATAGCCAAGATCATAGCAGGTCTGCTCAAGCCTCAAAAGGGGCAGGTGGCTTGGAGCGATGGGGCCCGTGATCTGAAATTGGGGCGTCGAGTAGGGCTATTGCTCCAAGACCCTTTACTTCAGCTCTTCACCAACACCGTAGCCGATGAGGTGGCTTTTGGACCTCGCAACTTCGGCCTCTTTTCAGATGATTGGCAACAGGAGGTATTGGCGGCTACTGGCCTGAGCGCCTTGGAAGACCGGGACCCTTGTCATCTAAGCAGCGGCGAACAGCAAAGGACCGCTTTGGCCGCGGTGCTCTCGTTACAGCCCAAGCTCCTGATCCTCGATGAGCCAACCATGGGGCAAGATTGGAGCCATCTGAGCCGTTTCATGGATTTCCTCGTCGCTCTCAACAGACAGGGGCAGACTATCCTTCTCATCACCCACGACTATAAACTCATCTGTCGCTACGCCCAGCGCATCCTCATCTTGGAGAAGGGCCGCATCGTAGCCGATGGCGTCCCTCGCTTGCCGCTCGCGGATAGATTGAGATTGGAGTCACTTTCAACTGTGCCCAGCGAACATTAAGCCAAAAGGAGGCATAAGAGTGAGATTCACAGTGCGTGATTTGGTTTACATCGCCATCTTTGGAGCTATGTGGGGGGCTTTGGAGATGACCCTCGGCTCCTATCTGCATCTCATCTTCCCACCCGTGGTCACCCCCTTGATCGGAGTGGGCACCATAATGACTAGCCTGGGGATGGTGGTGGCTTTGATAGGACGTCTCTTCGTGCCCAAGCGTGGCTCAGTAGTGATGATAGGTGTTATCACCGCTATCTTGAAGGCATTGAGCATTGGCGGCGTGGTGCTATCCCCCATGCTGGCGATCATCATCGAGAGCTTGCTGGCTGAACTGGGGCTTCTCCTTTCCAGGCGGCCAAGCCGCTGGGGGTTCGCCCTCGCTGGCTCCCTCGCTGTGCTATGGACCTTCTTCCACAAATTCTTCGGCTCCTACGTCTTCCTGGGCAAGGGCATCTACGAGGTATACCTTGGGGTGCTTCGCTCAGGGGTTCAGACATTAGGTATCGGGATGGAGTATGCTTACATCATTATCGCTCTCTTCCTTCTCGTCCGCTTGGTGACTGGGGCTGGGGCCGGGTGGTTCGCCTGGGAGGTAGGAAGAAGCGTGCAGGCTAGGTTGGCGAAGTAGAGTTAAAGGTCAGAAGGGATGATCTGGAGAGAAAAGGGGCTCCTATCCGATAGACGAAGGCCCTTCACCCTTTGGGGGTATCTCATCTTTTTTGTATGGTCTATCGCCCTGGCCATCTTCCTCCAGGGGATAGGGCTCTTCTTCCTCCTAGGGATAACGGTCGCCTTTTCCGCTATCTTCTGTGAAGGGCGGGTGAGGCCTATCCGCCGCTGGGGGTTCTGGTTTCTCATCGCTTCAACTCTGATGCTTAGCACCCTCTTCATCGGTGACAAGGAGTTTTCCCTGCTGGGACTGGGGCTCTCCCCTCAAGGATTCTGGGTCGGGCTGGGGATGGCACTACGGGGAGTGGTCATCATGCTGGCCATGACTACCTTCAGCGACGCTGTTTCCGTCGTCGAAATAACCCATCTTTTTGAGGCAGTCGGCTTGAAAGGATTGGGCTTTGCCCTGGGCGTGGCCTTCAATATGGTGCCCACGATCCAGGAGACGATAGATACCGTGTATCAGGCTATAAGATTACGGGGAGGTTTTCATAGACAAAGGCTGGCCACGCTCAAGACGCTGGCTATGGCCGTGGTCATTAACTCCGTGCGCCACGGGGACGAGATCGTAGACGCTGCCCAGGCCCGTGCCTTCAACCCAGATCGACGTAGAAAAGAACTCCCTTACCCCACCTGGGCAGACCTCGCTTTGGGTATGGCTCTGTTGTCTGGAGTATGTATCTTGACAGGCTGAGAGCCAAATGATATTTCCCCAAGAAAGGGAATGAGACGACGATGCACATTCTGCGGCCATCAGCTTTCAACACAGGAAATCAGGGCCCGCTGGAAGGAGTCTCGCGAGAAAAAGGTCCGCTTCCTTGAGCAGGTTATGATCCTTCCGAACGGGAACGGGTCATCACTGAACTATTGGATCTCTTCGAAACCTCAAGCAAACTCTAGAGATAGTTCGTGCTAACATCCTAGACTAATACCTGCTCACATCTGCCTCCGGGGCCGATATTGTATGGCCTCCGCTAAGTGTGCGGTGGTGATCTCTCCCTCCCCAGTAAATCCGCTATGGTGCGAGCCAACTTCAAGATCCGATGAAATGCCCTGACGCTCATCTGCAACTGTTGCATCGCCGACCTGAGTAGGCTCCTCCCCCCATCATCAACTCGGCAATACCCCCTCACCTCCCCAGGCCCCATCTCAGCATTGCAACTGAGTCGTGTCCCCTCAAACCTCTTCCTCTGCCTCTCCCTGGCCTCCTCTACCCTCACCCTTATCCTCTCCGAACCCTCCAAAGACACTTCACTAGCCAACTTCTCATACTCTACCCTCGGTACCTCTACATGGATGTCGATCCGATCCAAAAGAGGGCCAGAGATACGCTTCTGATAACGGGTAACTATCGCCGGCGAGCAGCTGCACTCCTTCACCGGATCACCAAAATACCCACATGGACAGGGGTT
>Ga0315314_1002135_pt1 | contig 16613 bp, 18 predicted proteins | sample TDP9_MG_FD_203631 | JGI IMG/M metagenome (GOLD analysis project Ga0315314, IMG submission 203631) | Freshwater sediment microbial communities from Lake Towuti, South Sulawesi, Indonesia - TDP9 | ecosystem: Environmental > Aquatic > Freshwater > Lake > Sediment | place: Indonesia: South Sulawesi...
AGCGGCGTGGCCATGCCTTGCAGGAAACGGATGTCTTCCTCGTTCACATAGACATTGATGAATCGGCGGATGTTTCCGTTATCCTCGCAGAGGCGGGCTTTGATCCCGGCATACTCCTGATCCAACCGCTCGATCAGTTCCTTGACCGTTGCCGCTTCGGCCTGAAGCTCCCCCTGTCCTTTCGTCATGGCGCGGAGCGGGGTGGGGATTCGCACGAGTACGCTCATGGCTGGCTTGCCCCTCTTGTTGGAGAATCTCCGGTATAGTCCGGATTATTCGCGGACACCTTCGCGAATAATCGCGGAAATGACCAAATCCCAATGACAAATGACCAATTGCGGATCAGATCTCCGTGACGTCCGAGAACGGCGCACCCATCCTGGCGGACGGGTACCCGCCGCGCCGCACCCCGCCACAGGCGGGGTCATTGGCAATTTGTCATTGGTGATTTGATCCAATCCCGCCAGCCACTGCTGGCGTCTGGGCCAGTGCCGCGTCAAACGAGGCAAGGGTGGGTTTGATATGCATGGGTGCTCGCAGCACATCCAGCACCGCCTCTTGGGTCTTCAACCCGTTGGCAGTAACCGAGATGACCGTCACCTCATCCCGGCTGATGACTCCCTGCTCCACCAATTTCTTGGCTGCGGCAACGGTGACGCCACCAGCCGTCTCGGCGAAGATTCCTTCGGTGGCTGCCAGCAGTTTCATCGCCTCGACGATTTCTTCGTCGGTGGCGTGTTCGCCCGTGCCACCACTGTCCTTGACCACCTTGTAGGCGTAGTACCCGTCGGCAGGGTTCCCGATAGCCAGCGACTTGGCGATCGTCCTGGGTTGTTTCACCGGGCGGATGATGTCGGTCCCGGCCTTGACCGAATTCACAATAGGACCGCATCCGGCCGCCTGGGCCACATGCATCCGAGTTGATACAGCAGGCAGGAGCCCAAGCTGGTAGAGCTCTTTGAGGCCTTTCCACACCTTCGTGATGAGGGAGCCGCCGGCGGCCGGGACGATAATGTGGTCGGGGGCCCGCCAGCCAAGTTGCTCGGCGATCTCGTAGCCGAACGTCTTGGAGCCTTCCGCGTAGTAGGGGCGAATGTTGATGTTAACGAACGCCCAGCCATATTTGTCGGCGATCTCGCTGCAGAGCCGGTTCACCTCATCGTATGTGCCATCCACAGCCACAACATTGGGCGCGTAGATGGAGGTGCCCAGCACCTTCCCCTGTTCCAGGTCGGCGGGGATGAAGACGAAGCTGGCCAGTCCTCCTTCTGCGGCGTGAGCCGCCACGGAGTTCGCCAGGTTCCCGGTAGACGCACACGCGACCACCGGGAACCCGAACTCCAGCGCCTTGATGACCGCCACCGCCACCACCCGGTCCTTGAAAGACAGAGTCGGGTGGTTGACGGTGTCGTTCTTGACGTACAGGTTGGCGAGGCCTAGAGCTTTCCCGAGGTTTCGCGTGCGGACCAGCGGCGTGAAGCCGCAATGGCGGCCGACCGTCGGCTCACCGTTGATGGGAAGCAGGGGACGGTATCGCCAGATGTTGGGCGGACCGGCCTCGATGGTCCTGTGGTTGATGACACGGCCAATGGCAGTATAGTCGTAATCGACTTCCAGCGGGCCGAAGCAGAACTCGCAGACGTGGAGCGGTTTCTCCGGATATGGTCGTGCGCACTCGCGGCACTTCAGTCCCTTGACATACATCAGCACTTCGCCTCCAGCTAGACGTTCAGGTCGCAGGTCGCAAGGCATCTCATCGTTTCGCGGGCATGCAGCTTCTTCCCCCTCACTTTGCCGGCCGGCTGCTCGCGACCGGCTTCACCTTCACCCCCAGGCGGGTCAGGTGTTCGATCCCTCGTTTCAGATCCTCCTCTGATCCGGTGAGGTCCAGCGTGGCCTCTCCTGACGTCTCGGTCACCCGAGCCTTCCGGATATTCGGCACCAGGTGATACGTCTTGGCCACGGTGTAGATCACTGGTTCGCGAACTAAGTCCTGGGGGAAAATCAGCATCACTCTGAGTGTTGCCACGGATCTTCTCCTGACAAGAAAAACCCCCTTCTCGGTATGAGAAGGGGGCTCACGGAAGTTCGTCAGCCGCCTTCTCATCTTTCCCACTCACCCGCCAAAGGCGAATAATGGGCAGGAGTTGGCACCCCGCGTCCCGCAGGGTTGCCGTGGCTTCCCAGGGCCAGTCCCTCAGCCACTCTGGATGAGTCAGCGTCGCGGCGGATTTAAACAGAGCACAGTCGACGTGTCAAGCAAAAAGGACGGTGCCGCATCCCGTCGAAGGTCACCTCCCACCGGGCTCCTCACCCCGCCACCACATCCTGCTCGATGGGCGCCACAATGACCCCTCGTTCTTCCAGCCATCGTAGGGCATCCGCCAGTTTCTGATCGTCCCCTTCAAGTTCTAGCATGATCCAGCCGATGCCCTCCTCCAGATCCGCCTGGCGAATATTGAACACCAGGCCGAACTCCTCGCTCATAGTCCATATGGCTGGCTCCTCGGCGAGTTGCCCTTGGAACGTCAGATGCACGCGTCGCTTGCCCATGCGCGCCCTCGCTCAGCGCCCTTTGGCGCTCCCAGGCATCGTTTCCAGGCGTTGCCTCAGCGTGAGATCTCGGACTTTCTCGGCCGCCTCCACAAGTCGCCGGCGGTGATTGACCGACGCGGTCACCGGGCCAACTACCCCCTCAGGCAATTCGGATCGCAGAGACTGGATAAGCCGATGAGCTAAGGCGTCCAGTCCCGACAACTCAAGCTGAATTGCCAGCTCCAGTGCCCGCTCCAACAAATCAACAGGCTGAGCGCCTCCTGTGTCTTCACCTGCCATTCCTCCAGTCAGGCTGCCCTCTCCGTCATCTGATCCGCCCGAGTACCATACCCCAAGAGACGTGAAACGCAAAGCCCGTTTCTCGGGAGTCCGAACCCGAATCTCCCCGCCCGCTTCGTTCCCTCCGGCTGCCCGGTCACTGGACCGACGTCACGCCGTTACCCTGCGAGGCCAGCAGACATACCTCAAGAAGCGGAGACCCTGCCAGAGGCTCCCAGGGATCCCATCGTGACTCAACGCCTGGGCAGCTCTACCGCCATCTCCAGGAAGTCTTTGCAGGCGTCGTCCCACACAAAGTACCGCCCATCCCGGGCGCGGCCAGCCCGGACCGAGATCACCAGATAATTAGCCCCTGGCCAAAGCGGCCCTCCCAGCCACAGGGCGCGCTCGCGGTCCATCTGCGAAAAATACGCATCGTGATCCGGATGCGAATGGTAGATCGTAACAACCTCAAGGCCAGCTTCGTCCGCCTCGCGGTTGACGCGAAGAACCTCGCGGTCGTCCATCCGGTAAGCCGTCCGGGCATCCCGCTCAACCCCCACAGTATCCCGCTGTCGCTCTTGGTTGGCGATATTCTTCACCTGGCGCACCTGGTATGTCTCGAGGGCACCAGGCTTGCCGATGACAATGCCGCAGATCTCCTCAGGATAGCCCGCCTCGGCCTGGCGGATGACTTCGAGGAGTTGTCCCTCCGTCAGCACCTGCGCCGTCACCCTACGATCCCCCCGCAGTGGTCATCGCGTCTCGCGTGTCAACGCTCAACACGTGGCAACTGTTTAAGAGCTTTCGCTGGCCCGGCCCCCTGACCTCGGGGAGGATGATGTCGCGACTGTGGCGACGAATCCTGCTCTTCAGTAAAGGTGATCACACCACCAACCATGGCTGGGACGACCGCAACCCGATCACCATCCCGAACGGGAGTATTCACGCCCTGCAACTCGTCCACCGAGTGGTCGTTCACATAAATGTTCAGATACCGGTGGGGCTTCCCGTCCGGCCCCAGGATTCGCTCTCGCAACCCGGGGAACCGCGCTTCCAGTTCCCGGATTAAGGTCAGGACATCTCCCCCTTGAACCTCCACTCGCGCGGCGTCGTTGGTAAACCTCCGGTACGGAGTTGGGATGTAGACCGTTACCGCCATCCTGCGCCTCCTCGCACGTGTTCCCCCGACCGCTCCTGGCGGTTGGCCGTGCCACTATACCAAATCCGAGCCATTCCTTCACGCCTCAACACGATCCTGCAACGGCCATCCCTCGGGAACAGGTGGGGAGGCCTGCCACATCGGATGGAATGGAGGCTACCCTGATCCAGGCCCTTCCGCTCAGCGCATGGCGAATTCTTGCAATGGCCGCGTCGCGTAGTCGCCTTGTGTCGAAATCCTGGCGGTGATCCCATCGAAAAAATCTCGATATCATACCTATTGAGTCTAGTTTATACCATAGCATTCGAGGCTAGTCAATGAAATGGTCATTAGAAACAGCATTAACTATTCCCAGCAATCTATTGAAAAAAGAGATTCTACTTCTATCACTTTATCAGAACCCCTCAGGCTTTCTAGGTGCACCTGATTTTCGAAATGATGCAGCTCCCCATTCGGCGGCTGGCGTCATTCCGAAATACCTGATACACTCTGCGCTCAAAGACAATGCAGTGATTTCGACCGTTCATGTGGCTTGCTCTGATTGCAAGGGCGCTCTTCAGAGCCTATATTAGAAGGTGTCAGATCTGAACCGCTGTCAAGGAGGAGATGAATATGGTCTCTCCCAGGGCTCGGTTGGTCCGATTTGACAAGGCCCTTTCCACCACCACCCCTCTCCGCGATCTCAAGCCCTCAAAAGACCCAGCCATTTGCTCTCATTGCCAGGCTGTATGGCATAGGGGGAAGTGGTCTCTGGATCCCGCGATCCGCCGAGACCTGCAACGCTGGGGAACGCCGATCACGGTGGTCTGCCCAGCCTGCCGCAGCACGGCAGAGGGCAATCCCACGGGCATTCTGTACCTGACGGGGTCGTTCCTTGAGGAGAAACGCGAGGAGATCCTGAACCTCGTCAGGAACGCGGAACGCGCGGCCGCGGCGAAGAATCCACTTGAGCGCATCATTCGCATCAATTCCGATTCCCGGTATCCGATTGTGGTCGAAACCACCTCGGAAAAGCTGGCCCGACGCCTTGGGCGGGCCGTCAGCAAGGCCTGTGGCGGCGCCCTGGAGATTCGGTTTTCGCACGAGGACAAGCTGGTTCGGGTCTATTGGCGGCGTGATGCCGCGGGATCCGTCAGATGAGCAGCGTGCCACCTCTCCTCAGCCAAGAGCAACGGACTACTCTCCTGGACATGGCTCGACAGGCCATTCGAAATCGCGTCCGTGGCGCCCAGACGGCAGGTGCGCTTCCAGATGATCCGGTGCTCCGAGCGCCCGGTGCGGCTTTCGTCACCATCACACGCAAGGGGCAACTGCGAGGTTGCATCGGCTACGTGGAACCTGTCAGGCCGCTGGCCGAGGTCGTCACCCAATGTGCGGCCTCGGCCGCCGTGTCCGATCCCCGCTTCCCACCCGTCACTCCGACCGAGTTGCCTCACCTGCGGATCGAGGTGTCTGTGCTCTCGCGCCTGCAGAGGATCGCCGATCCGAACGAGATCCAGGTCGGCACCCACGGGATCTTCATCAGTCACCTCGGCCGACATGGCCTCCTGCTGCCCCAGGTGGCTACCGAGTTTGGTTGGGATCGGGATACCTTTCTTCAACACACATGCCTGAAGGCGGGCTTGCCACCGGACGCCTGGAAGCGCGGAGCCGAGATCCAGGTGTTCACCGTGGATCATTTTACGGACGGCTTGCCCGTGGAGTCATAAGCAGGCTACCACGCTTTGTGGCATGGCCCCGGCGCGAGGAATTCCCTTGCCGGGGCTGTGCCTTTTTGATAGCATCTGCTCGCTTCTTCGTAGCTGCAGCGGATTTCACACGCCAGTTCATTCCAGGAAACCCGTTCGGCTGTCCCCACTCCGGACCGCCTCCGCCCCGGACCCCGCCAAGGGCGGGGAGCGGGGGCAGCGGGAACGATCTTCTTGGAAGTGCTGACCCGTCACCCTTGAGGACGAGGAGAGCGGATGATGCGCCTGCGCCGTGCACTCTTGAGCGTCTCGGATAAGACGGGCCTGATACCTTTCGCCCAGGGGCTGGTGGGTTTGGGCGTCGAACTCATGTCGACAGGAGGAACGGCTCGCGCGCTGCGCGGAGCTGGTCTCGCCGTCACCGATGTGGCCGAGGTCACCGGATTCCCCGAGATGCTCGACGGTCGCGTGAAGACCTTGCATCCGCGAATTCACGGGGGGCTCTTGGGCGTCCGGGGAAATCCGGACCACGAACGCCAGATGGCCGCCCAGGGGATCGTGCCCATTGACCTCGTAGTGATCACCCTCTATCCGTTCGAGGCTACCACGGCGAAGGATGACGTTTCGCTGGCCGAGGCCGTTGAGAACATCGACATTGGCGGCCCGGCCATGATTCGCTCGGCCGCCAAGAATTTCGCGGCTGTCACTGTCATTGTGGATCCGGCCGACTATGGACCGGTCCTGGAGGAGCTCCAACGAAGTGGCGGCGCGCTCCCCCTCACGACGCGATTCGCCTTGGCGCGAAAGGCCTTTGCTCACACCGCACGCTACGATGCCTTGATCGCAGGCTTTCTCGAGAGCGGCGAGCTCGCAGCCGACGGCGCCTGGCGTGCGACCCGTGGCCGTCCCGGGGGAGGATTGGGTCGATAGACACGGAGCAAACATGCGACTGCTGGTGGTAGGAAGCGGGGGTCGGGAGCACGCCCTGGCCTGGAAGCTGAAGCAGAGCCCGCACGTGAAGCAGCTCTTTGCCGCGCCCGGCAACGCCGGAATAGCCGAACTGGCGGAGTGTGCCGATATCGGTGCCTCCGAGGTGCGCCGGCTGGCGGAGTTCGCTGCCAAGCGAGAAATTGACCTCACAGTGGTCGGGCCAGAACTTCCTCTCACGCTGGGCATCGTGGATGAGTTCGAAAGCCGGGGTCTCCGGATCTTTGGGGCCAATCAGCAAGCCGCCATCCTCGAGGGAAGCAAGGCCTTCGCGAAGCGCCTGATGAGGAAGTACAAGGTCCCCACGGGGTTCTTTCAGACGTTCTACAGTGCCGAGGATGCCCGTCGCTATATCCAGGACGTCGGCGCGCCTATCGTCGTCAAGGCCGATGGACTGGCGTCCGGCAAGGGGGCGATGGTCTGCCCGACGGTCAAAGAGGCGCTGGATGCGGTCAGGCTCATCATGGAAGACCGGATTTTCGGTGACGCTGGTGAAAAGCTCGTCGTGGAGGAATTTCTGCCTGGCGAAGAGGCCTCATTCTTGGCCTTCACCGACGGGGAAACGGTCCTGCCGATGGCTTCGTCGCAGGATCACAAGCCGGTCTTCGACGATGATAAGGGCCCCAACACGGGTGGAATGGGCGCCTACTCGCCTGCCCCGGTGGTCAGCGAGGAGATCCATCGGAAGATCATGGACCAGATCATGATCCCCACGGTCAAGGCCATGGCTGCCGAGGGACGCCCGTATCGGGGGGTGCTCTACGCAGGGCTGATGATCAAGAACGGAGAGCCCAGGCTGCTGGAGTTCAACGCTCGCTTCGGTGATCCCGAGGCCCAGCCGCTGCTGATGCGCATGGAAAACGATCTCCTTCCGATTCTGGAAGCCGTGGTGGATCGCCGGCTGCACGAGGTCGAGATCCGATGGCGACCCGAGCCCGCGGTGTGCGTGGTCATGGCGTCGGGAGGCTACCCGGGTGCCCACGAAAAGGGAAAAGTGATCACGGGACTGCGCACCGCGTCTCGCCTCAAGGACGTGGTGGTCTTTCACGCCGGTACGGCCCTGGTGGGCGGGAAGGTGGTGACCAACGGAGGACGCGTCCTGGGCGTGACCGCGCTCGGGAAAGACATCGCGGATGCTATCGTCCGCGTGTATCGCGCGGTAGAGAAGATTCGATGGGAGGGGGCGCACTATCGCACCGACATCGGCCGGAAGGCGCTGGCCCGGCCCACCTGATTGGGGATCTCGGAATGCGGATCGCGGAATACCAGCATGCAGTAGGCAGAAGGTAGTGGGCCGTCATTTCGCACTCTGCACTTGAGGGAGGTTCCATGTCACGCAGGCGCAAGAGGAAGCCCCCGGCGCGTTCCACCTCGCCCCAGGTGGGAATTCTCATGGGGAGTGACTCGGACCTTCCCACAATGCAGGAAGCCGCGAAGATCCTTAAGGAGTTTGCTGTTCCGTTCGAAGTGCGGATCTGCTCCGCGCACCGAACCCCGGACCGGCTCAGCCGCTACGCTCGCGAGGCTGAGGGACGTGGCATTCGCGTCCTCATTGCTGGAGCCGGTGGCGCCGCGCATCTGGCCGGGGTTCTGGCTGCCCAGGTGACGATGCCGGTCCTCGGCGTCCCCATGGACTCAGGCCCGCTCAACGGGCTGGATGCTCTGCTCTCGACGGTACAGATGCCCGGCGGGGTGCCCGTGGCCTGCGTGGCCATTGGTCGCGCCGGCGCGCGGAATGCCGCCCTCCTGGCAATTCAGATCCTGGCTTTGACGGAGCCGATCCTTAAGCAGAAGGTCCTCGACTTCCGTGCTCGCATGGCAGCCGAGGTCGTTGCCAAGGATCGCCAACTGCAGCCGGAGCCCGCGTGAGCTCCTACCGCCTGTTCACCCTGCTCTGGATTCTCGCCCTCGCCGTCTCTTACCTCTGGCTCATCGGCAGTGGGAAATGGCCGCTCGACGCCGAGGAGGCTCAGTACTGGCAGTGGGCTCGTCACCTGGACTGGAGTTATTACAGCAAGGGTCCCGTGGTGGCCTACCTGATCGCGTTGACGACGCGGCTCGGAGGTCATACGGAATTCTGGGTCCGGTTGCCTGCTGTCCTCCTGGGAGTCGGCCTGGCCGGGATCGCTTACCTGCTGGCACGCCGGGCCTTTGAGAGCGAGCGGGCCGGATTCGTGAGCGTGGTCCTCCTGAGCCTGATGCCCCTCTATGCGGCCGGCTCGTTCCTCATGACCACTGATTCCCCCTTCGTGTTTTGCTGGGGCTTGACGAGCCTGTTGCTCTGCCGGGCCGTGCGCCGACGCTCCGAGGGATCGTGGTATGCTGCGGGAATCGCCTTTGGCGTAGGCCTGCTCAGCAAATACACCATGCTCATGCTGGTGCCCTGCGTGCTGCTGTGGCTGCTTGCCTCCCCCAAGCTTCGCCCGTGGCTTCGCCGGCGCGAGCCCTACGAGGCGGCGCTGCTGGGTTTGCTGATCTTCAGCCCAGTCATCGTTTGGAATGCTCGGCACGGCTGGCTCTCTGTTCACCACGTTCTCATCCAGGCGGGCGCGGGAGGCAAGGGCAGCTCCCTCTGGGGTGGACCCGAGTTTCTTGCAAGCCAGGCCGCCGTGGTCTCTCCCTTCCTGTTCCTCCTCATGGTTCTGGGCGTCGCGTGGGCGTGGCGCGAGGGCATCCGCCAGGAGCGGGAGGATCTCTTGCTGCTGGCGTGCCTTTCGGGGCCAGTCTTCCTTTTTTTCCAGGGGTGGAGTTTCCTCACCAAGGTGCAGGCCAATTGGGCGGCGCATGCCTACTTCACGGCTGCCGTGGCTGTCGCAGGATGGAGCGGGACCTGGCCGATGTGGGGAGAACACCGCCAGAGCAGGCGACGCTTGAACCGCCTCCTGCATGCCTCTATAATCACGCCCGCCGTCTTCCTCTCGGTGTTTATCGTTGCGGACCTGTGGGCGCCTTTCGGCATTCGGGTTCCGGGCACTCTGGATTTGGCCAGCAAGAGGCTACGCGGGTGGCCCGAGCTAGGGCAGGCTGTGAGCGATGTGGTGCGCAACTCGCCCTTCCCCCTTTTCTTGGTGAGCGACCGCTACCAGATCGCCAGTGAACTTGCCTTCTACGTGGAGGGAAACCCTGGGGTCTACAATGCGAACCTGGGCCGCCGGATGAACCAGTATGACCTGTGGGGAGGCTGGGAGGCATTGAAAGGCCGAGACGGCCTTTTCGTCACGTACGGGGCGGGAGACCCGCCCCAGGAACTGCGCTCAGCCTTCCGAGAGGTGGTGCGGGTGCGGGTCGTCCCCATCGTGTCCCGCGGACAACACCTCCGCGACTTCTCAATCTACTGGGGACGGAACTTCCTGGGATTCCCCCCCCGTCCGTTCACCGGATACTAGCCTTCGGGGGTTCGAGGGTTCGGGCGTTCACCGGAGCTGACTGAACAACTGAACAACCGACTGCCCGGACGCTTTTGTGATGTATCACACCAGGTGTGAGCTATGACAGGCGACATCCGACCGAGGCTGTCCATCGTGATCCCCGTGTTCAACGAGGAGGAGAATATCCCCCACCTCGCCGAGGAAATTCGACGCGCGTTGGATCCGCAAGAGATCGCCTACGAGGTCGTGGCAGTAGATGATGGATCCATCGACGAAACGTGGGCCCGGTTGGAGCGCGTGCGGGCCCAGGACCCGCGTTGGGTCCTGGTGGGGCTGCGTCGGAACTTTGGCCAAACGGCGGCCTTGTCCGCCGGCTTCGATCATGCCCGGGGGGATGTCATCGTCACTTTGGACGGAGATCTGCAGAATGATCCGGCCGACATTCCGCGGCTCCTCGCCCTTGCCAAGGACTACGATGTCGTGAGCGGCTGGCGTAAGGAGCGGCAGGATCCCTTCCTGAGTCGGCGCCTCCCCTCCATGGTGGCCAACTGGCTGATTTCCCGGGTGACCGGCGTTCACCTGCACGATTACGGCTGCAGCCTCAAGGCCTACAGACGAGAGGTGGTCGAACATCTCCGGCTGTATGGCGAGATGCACCGCTTCATCCCCGCCATCGCCAGTTGGATGGGAATCAGCCTCGCCGAGATGGAAACGCGCCACCGGCCACGGCGCTTCGGCCGCTCCAAGTACGGTATCGCGCGCACATTGCGCGTGGTCCTGGACCTGATCACAGTCAAGTTCCTGCTGAGCTTCGCCACGAAACCCATTCAGTTCTTCGGCCTGCTGGGCATGGCTTCCGCCGGGGGTGGCATCCTTATCGGGGGCTACCTCACCGTCCTGAAGCTTGCCTTCGGGGCCCAGATCGGCGGTCGTCCCCTGTTGTTCCTGGCCATTCTGCTGATCATCGTCGGTGTGCAGCTCATCATGATGGGGCTCCTGGGCGAGATGCTCGTCAGGGTCTATCATGAATCTCAGCGCAAGCCGATCTACATCGTCAAGCGCGTGCTGGGCCGTCCCGATCGGGAGGCGTGATGGACCGCGAGGCATCCTCCCGGCAGGGAGGCCGGCTTCTCTTCCTGGGAAAGCTCTTCGTCAGCGGCGCGCTCCTGACGATTCTCTTTTGGCGGGTGGACCGCCTCACCTTCATTCGCACAGTGCAGGCACTGCCCCTGAAGGTCTTCCTGGGGTGCGCGGGACTCTACGCCCTGGGCTACCTCATCAGTACCGTCCGCTGGCAGCGACTGCTCCTGGCGGAAGGCATCCGACTGCCTCTGTGGCGCCTGATCCTGGTCTATTTCGAGGGAGCCTTCTTCAACTTGTTCCTGCCCACGCTGATCGGTGGTGACATCGTTCGGGGCTATGCCATCTACCGAATCACCCGGGGGCATGATGCCTCCGTCGCCTCGATCCTGGTGGATCGCCTCTCGGGTTTTGCAGCCTTGATCGCCATCGCCATGGTTGCGCTCGTGCTGGCCTATGGTCAGATCCGCGATCCCCAGGTGGCCGTCATGATCCTGGGAGTGACCGCAGCCTTCATCCTGCTCATCGTGGTGCTTCTGCACAACCGGATGAAGGAGCACACCTCGGAAATGCTGCGGGCCGTCGGACTGACCAAGTTTCAGGCCAAGCTCGAACGAATGGTTGAGGCCCTCCAGCGCTATCGGGGACATCGCCGGGCGCTTGGACAGGCCATTCTCCTCTCTGCTGTATTGCAGGCCCTCATCATCGTCACCTACTATTTCATCGGTGCCGGCCTGAACCTGGGCGTCCCTCTCTCCTACTTCTTCCTCTATGTTCCCCTGATCACCTTCGTAGCTATGCTGCCCGTATCAGTGGCGGGACTCGGCGTGCGCGAGGGAAGCGCCGTGTACTTCTTCGCGAAGGTCGGTGTGGACACGGCGAGCGCGCTGACCATGTCTTTGGCGTGGTTTTCTCTCACGCTGATCGTGAGCGGGTTGGGCGGCCTGGCCTTTCTCGTCAATACCCACGCCGCCAAACGGGCGGGGGGCTGAACTTCACGATGGCGGCCGTGATGTCGGGATTCTCCGGCGTGGATACCTGGCTGTTCCTTGTAATCAATCGCTCTCTTCAGAATCCACTCTTCGACCTCCTGATGCCCATCCTGAGCACAAAGCGCTATGCCCTCCTCCCAGCCGCTGTGGCCATCCTCGTGCTGATGGTGTGGGGTGGACGACGGATGTGGCTCCTGCTGGCGGTGGGCCTCATCGCCCTGACGCTTTCCGACCTGGGTAGCAGCCTGATCAAGGCCGAATTTCAGCGAAGCCGACCGTGCCATGTGATTCCCGACGTCCGCCTCCTGGTTGGATGCACCGGCTCGTTTTCCCTCCCGTCCAACCACGCCAGCAACATGTTCGCCATTGCCACAGTGGCATGGCTGGGATTCCGCCGCTGGCGATGGGCACTGTTCGTCCTGGCCACGGGCGTGGCATACTCTCGCGTCTACGTGGGCGTTCACTATCCGGGGGACGTCCTGTTCGGGGTGCTCTGGGGTGTGGGACTCGGTTGGGCCTGCACCGCGTGTGCGAGCAGGCTGCTTCCAGGATGGTTCGACCCGACGCGCCCGCAGACGGCCAAGAAGTCGGATGGCTCCTCGCCACAGCAAGATTCTCGCGATCCTGAACGGGAAACTGAATCCCTCCACTGAGCCGTTGGCAAGAAGCTTGAGCAATGTATCAAGGGTGCAGGAAAAAACCTCAGAAAGTAACCGAGGTGTTTGGTCCAACCTCTTGCAAATTAAGGATAATTGCCTTTGAGGTTTTTGATCTTTAACTCTGCGAACCAGGGGATGACAGTTCCGCCTGCGGTGGGGTCCAAATCTGATTGACCTCCAGGACGTGCACTACCTTCCAGCCGCGAGCCTCGAGGGTCCCGGCGATGAAGCGGCGGTGACAGTGCAACGGATGCCGCTCGGCGCAAAGGCAGGCGGTCCGGAGCATCCGCGCAATCGTTTCCAGTTCCGCGATCCCCGTCAGGTATCCGTCGGTTCGGGTATAGGCTTCATATCCTCCCCTGCGATAGCCCCCCAGGCTCTTCCCCAGCCAGTGATACCGGATGCCAGCGGCGGGAAGGGCAGCAGCCAGGTGTTCGCGCATGAAGTGCGGATAACGGCGACTCACGGGAAACGCGCGCACGTCCGCCAGCGCCTGGATCTCGTAGCCCGCCAGGATCGCCAGGAATTCTTTCCAGGTGCGCTTACTGGACCCGATCGTGTAGATGACCTGGCTCATCTGACCTCGAGACCCCTGTCCCGAAACAGGTGCGCCCAGGCATCCCGCCTTCGGGGATACCTGGGCGCTTCCAAACCATCTTCCTTCTCTGGTCCCTGCCCGAGCGCGCTAATGCTTCGGCGGGTACTTCTGGTAGTACTTTGCCGCCTCGCTGCCAGGATCTTTCTTCATTTCCTCCCATTTCTCTCGGGTAGGCGCCTTCGGCAACGTTGCACCCCCCTTGAAGGCATCCGCGTTCTTCGCAATGTAATCCTTCCATTGTTCGGGGACGTCGCCTTCCTCAAAGATAGCCGCCACCGGGCACTCCGGCACGCACGCGCCGCAGTCAATGCACTCCTCGGGGTGGATGTACAGCATGTCCTCCCCCTCGTAGAAGCACTCGACCGGGCAGACATCCACGCACGCATGATCCTTGGTCCCGATGCACGGCTCCGCCACGACGTAGGTCATCACATCCTCCTTCGCCAAATTCAGAAACCCCTGACGTGCCCCTGTTACTCGTTATTTACCGGACGAGGAGGCCGGCATACGCCACCACCTGCTTCACATCCCGGGTGACCTCTCCGGAGTCGGTGTACATCACCAGGTCCGCTCGAGTCGCTCCCAGGGCCTTGGCAGCCACCAGCATTGCGCTGGTGGGGTGAAACCCACACATGCTGATCCCTTCCCGTCGGACCACCCGGTGGAGCCCCTCCGGGTCGAGCGCCAGAATCGCCTCGATAGCCTTCCGATCCTTCGCAGTCGCCTCCTCCCGCGTCACGTAATGGCTCATGTCGGTGCTGGCAACGAGCAGCACCGGTTTCTTGGATTCGCGCACGGCCTTGGCCACCGCCTGCCCTACCTCGTGGCACGCGGCGTATTCGTGACTGAAGAGAGAGATCGGAACGAAGGTGAAAGGACGTCCGAAGTACTGCAGGAAGGGGAGCTGGACTTCAATGGAATGCTCACGCAGGTGGCCGAGGTGATCCTCCTCCAGCACGGAGGAGTTGGCGAGGATGGCCTTTCCTAATTCTTGGTCAATCTGAACCTGCCCCAGCGGCGTCTCCCACTGTCCGTAGGTCATGATGGCAGCCCCGGCACCCATCCCAGTGTGGTTCGGGCCCAAGATCACGAAGGTCTCCGGAAACTCCACCCGCGAGTACACGGCAGCCGCCACCTTTCCCGAGTACATAAACCCCGCATGGGGGACCACTACCCCAATGGCCCTTTCCCGAGTGGACGCCTTGGGGAGAAGGTCCTCCACCTGGAGCCGCAATCGCTCCCGCGTCCCCGCGTAGAATGAGCCTGCGACCGCCGATCGCCGGATCATGGTTTCCCCCTTTCGCAAGCTGCTATCCCGCGCCTGGCATGCCCCCAACATGGCAGGCCACGCGCCGATCCGCACGGCAATATGCCCACCGAGGAACAAGAAGCTTCGCCGGTTCATCGTGACGCAAAAAGCAGGCAGTAGGCAGAAAGCAGTACGCAGCCGAGGATTTCAGATTGCAGATCTCAGATTTGCATTTTCGATTTCCAATTTGCGATTTTCGATTTGGCGATCCCCGACTGCTCATCCGGTCTTTGGCCTTTCAAATCGCAAATCGGCAATTGAAAATCGGAAATGGGATAACTCTGTAATCGCTGAGCTGCCGACTGCCTCCTGCCTTCTGCTCCCCCAAATCTGAAATCTGCAATCTCAAATCCGCAATGTCTTCTCGCTGCCTCCTGCCGCCTGCCACCTGCTCCCCAGCCTCACTCCCTTGGTCCCTCTGTCCCTCTGTCACTTTTTCCCTCACTTGCCCAGCTAGCGATGGCGAGCTGCGTCAGCAGGCGGAGGACTGTCTCCACGAGGACGCGTGGAGAGACCGGCTTGCTCAAGAACTCGTCGGCGCCGAGCCTGATGGCCTCTTCCGCCGTGGCTGCCTCCAACCCCGTGAGGACGAGCACCGGGAATCTCGGAATCTCTTCGATGCCACGCGCCCGGCGAAGGATTTCCCAGCCGTCCATATCGGGCAGGACGAGGTCCAGGATCAGAAGGTCAGGCGGCTCACCCGCCAGCGCAGCCAAGGCCTGGGAACCTTCCGCTGCCTGAACCACTTTGAAACCAGCGCTCTTCAGGGCAGTGGTCATGGTTGCCCGGACCACCCCGTCGTCCTCGACGAGAAGGACCGTCTTGGCGCGAGGGATCGCCAGGCGGGGCAGGCGGACGACGAAGCGAGCGCCCTGTCCCAGTCCTGGGCTCTCGGCCCACACGCGGCCCCCGTGTTGCTCCACGAGCCTGCGAACCAGGGTGAGCCCAAGACCTGCCCCCTCGTAGGCCCTGGTGTCAGAGCTGTCCACCTGATGGAAGGCGGCGAAGATCGTCTCCAGGTCCTCCGGGCGGATGCCGATGCCCGTGTCCTGGACGCGGAATTCGATGAACTCCGCGGGGCGACCGGGCGACTCGGCAACTGGGCAACTCGGGGTGGCCCCTGATCGCCCAACTGCCAGATCGCCCAATTGCCCCTCGATTCGCCCTGCTTCGAGGCGAATCGAGCCGCCGTCCGGCGTGAATTTGACCGCGTTGCTGACCAGCCGATGAAGGATCTGCCCAAGTTTGAAGCGGTCGGCCACGATGAAGGGCAGCCAGGGGTCCAGTGAGGTGGTAATGTGCAGTCGCTTCTGAGAGGCCTGGACCTGCACGAGCCCCAGCACTTCCTGCACCAGCGAACCCAGAATCACCGGCTCGAGCTGAAGGCGACTCTTGCCCACATCCACCTGCGCGATGTCTAGTACATCCGTGACCAGGCTCAATAGCCGCTTCCCGCCGCCTTGAATCCGGTCCACGTAGGTGGCTTGTTTGGAGGTGAGGGGACCCGCCACCCCCTGCCGGAGGAGATCCGAGAATCCGAGGACGAAATTGAGTGGCGTCCGTAGCTCGTGCGACATCTTGCCGAGGAATTCTACCCTGACCCGCAGCGCCTCTTCCAGCTCGGCGGTCCGTTGGCGAACGCGGACCTCCAGCTCAGCGGCATGCTGCCGGATCGTGTCGTACAACCGCGCATTCTCGATGGCGATGGCGGCCTGAGCGACGAAAGTGTCCAGCAAGCTCTGGTCGTCGGGATCCAGCCGGAAGGGTTGCCGTCCGTTCAGCACCAAGACCGCCAGCAGTGAGTCCCTTAGAACCACGGGGACCCCCAGGAAGCTCACAAAGCCATGCTTCTTAGCCCACGTTTGCGCGAAGAACCGCTCGTCGGCGTAGCGGTCCGGGACGTTCAGCGGCTGCCGGTGCTCCGCCACCCACCCCACGCCCCCCACGCCGAAGCGC
>Ga0315314_1002136_pt1 | contig 16611 bp, 10 predicted proteins | sample TDP9_MG_FD_203631 | JGI IMG/M metagenome (GOLD analysis project Ga0315314, IMG submission 203631) | Freshwater sediment microbial communities from Lake Towuti, South Sulawesi, Indonesia - TDP9 | ecosystem: Environmental > Aquatic > Freshwater > Lake > Sediment | place: Indonesia: South Sulawesi...
TGCCATCCTCCGCTACCAGCTCCTGGACATCACCGTCGTAGTCCGCAAGGGATTGCTCTACTCCATCCCCACCGCCATCATCGGCGCTGGCTATTTCCTCCTCATCTCCCTCACCATGAGGCTTTTTCATGCCTTCGCAAGCTTCCAGATTTTCCTCCTCTCCCTCATCGTGGCCATCATAACCGCCATGGTCGCCCAACCCCTGCGTGATAGGGCCCAATCCTGGATTGACAGGCTCTTCTTCCGGGAGAAGTACGACTCCCGATTGATGCTCCAGAGGGTCAGCCAGACGGCAACCTCTGTCCTTGAGCTCAGGCAGTTGACCAGTATGCTATTGGATGAGGTCACCAACATGATGCATATCTCTAAGGCTGGCATACTGCTCAAGGAGGAGACGGGCGAGTTCCGCCTGGTGGCCCAAAGGGGACTAGCCCCGGTCCTTGGCCTGAGGCTGAGGGGGGATCACCCCGTCGTGCGCTGGCTGGCCTCCGAGGAAGGGCTGTTGACCAGAGACGATGTGGACACGATGCCGCAATTCAAGGCCTTGTGGGGGAGGGAGAAGGAGGACCTGGAGAGGCTGGGAGCCGGACTCTTCGTTCCCCTGCGCGCCAAGGGCGAGCTAGTGGGGATATTCGCCCTTGGCCCCAAACTCTCTGAGGAGACCTACTCGGCGGACGATCAGATCACCCTGACCACGCTGGCTAACCATACAGCCGTGGCCCTGGAGAATGCACGGCTCTTCAGCGACCTGAAGCAGAGCTTACAGGAGCTGAAACAGACCCGGGCCCAACTCATCCAAGCGGACAAGCTCTCCGCCCTTGGCCGGATGATCGCTGGGGTGGCCCACGAGATCAACAACCCCCTGCCCACCATTATGGGCTATGCCCAACTTCTCCAAGGGGAGGAGGTAAGCGACCAGGTCAGAAGGGATTTGGAGAGGATAAGTGAGGCGGCCAAGCGCTCGCAACGCACCGTGCAGAACCTGCTCGCCTTCGCCCGAGCCTCTAAGCCCCAAAGGGATTACCTCGATATAAACCAGGTCATAGAAGAGACCCTGGCCCTGCGATCCTATCAACTGAAGGTGGACAACATCGAGGTGGTGAAGAGGCTGGAGGGGAACCTGCCCTGGACCATGGCCGACCGCTACCAGTTGCAACAGGTCTTCCTCAACCTCATTAACAACGCTCAGCAGGCTATGGCCGAGCAGGGCGGGGGAAGGTTGGCCGTCAGGTCTGAGCTAAGGACAGGGGACACCATCAGGGTCACCGTCAGCGACACCGGGCCGGGCATCCCTGAGGAGATCATGCCCAGGCTCTTCGAGCCCTTCTTCACCACCAAGGAGGTGGGCAAGGGGACCGGGTTAGGGCTGAGCGTCTCCTACGGCATCGTGAGCGAGCACAGGGGGCGCATCTGGGCCGAGAGCGAGGAGGGGAAGGGGGCCAACTTCATCGTCGAGCTGCCCGTGCAAAGGGAGGCCAAGCCTGTCGCGGAGCCGATTGTCGAGGTCGAGAAGGAGGGAGGGCCTGAGGGCAAGCTGGTCTTGATCATAGACGATGAGAAGGATATTGTTGCCCTGTTGGCACGGGTGTTGAGGGAGGAGGGGCACCGGGTCAGCGCCGCTCTGGATGGCCAGGAAGCCCTCAAGAGGGTGGCCGAAGAGGACTACGATCTGATCATCAGCGACGTGAAGATGCCCACCCTGGACGGACGGAAGCTCTACAAACACCTTAAAGAGACCAACCCGGAGCTGGTGGAGGACATTGTCTTCATCACCGGCGATACCGCCAGTGCCGACACGAAGGCTTTCTTGGAGGAGATCGGAAACCCTCGCCTGGAGAAGCCCTTCGATATAGAGAAGTTGAGGGGGGCCATAAGAGAGGCCTTGAAAGGCTGATGGAGAGCAGCTATGGAGGAGAGGATCCTAATAGTTGATGACGAGCCGTCGGTGACGGATATCCTGGCTCGTTAGCTGAAGCAACGGGGCTATGTCTGCGAAACGGCAGGAAGTGGAGGGGAGGCCCTGTCCAAGGTGAGGGAGAGGGCCTTTGCTTTAGCCTTGATTCTGGACATTGGCGAAAATCACTTTAACAACAGAAAAAAGTGGTCGTCTGCTGACCAGCTGAAGGCGTGCGGAGATGACCGAGGCACAGCATCGGTTTGAACCCCGGCAACGACCACGTTGGCAGACAATCGGGGACTAGGCCGGCTGTATTTCCAGACGCAAGAAACACTGGTTTCGATAGCCATCTCGATGGCTCCCTTCAGCCAGTCAATGGCATGCTCGTCCCGATGTCGCCGTACGTCCTGACCCTTCGGGCTGAGCCGCAGGGCGAAGCCTGAGCGGAACGTTCCTGAGCGAACCGTTGCTCGACGTAGGCCCAAGCCAAATGGATGACGACCATATACTTGTCCACCGCCTCGTAGGACTGGACACGGAAGTCTTCCAGCCCTACCTGGGTCTTCAGGTAGAAGCTGACGGTCTCGCACGACCACCGCCAGGTGTATCCTTGCAAGGCTTGTTTGGCCGAGCAAGCCAGATCCGTACAAGCAATGTACGCCGGGGATTTCCCCCTGGGGTGCCTTTTGGAGAAGTAAACGCGGACATCGCAGGAGACCTCGAGCGGTTCATGCTCCTGCCGGGGAAGGTGGACATCGTCCTCTGCCCCGAATAAAGGCACCTCCATTTTCAGTGCTGTCCCGCTAAGTCGGGAAGGGTGTTTTAGTGCCTCCAAGGAGGCAGACGGTAAGACAACAACTCTTCCAGGCCCCAAATATGGTCCGTGAGTCCGGCTGCCATCGCGGGCGTGCGTTGTTGCCTCTTGCGGCCATGCGTTGTTGGTCGAGGCAGCTCGATACTCAATGCACGATGGGGACGGACAAAGTTGAACACTGCATCTTCCAGATCGATTTGGCACTGCAGAAAGTAGACTTTCTTGGAATGAGAGAGTGTTTTGCGCACCAGCCGGCCGTTGCTCTGACGGGAGGTCAGGTTATCGCGTTCGACGTAAGAGATGTTGATCTGTGAGCCGCAGCCATCCGCTTCCAGGATACGCACGATGGCGTCAGCTGAGCCGAACAGGATATGCCGACGCACTTCAACAACCCGTCCACCCTGGCGCCGTTTATCTACCTGGGCGTAGCACAGTTGCGGGTCTAGAATCCGGCGCGGTTCCTTGCGAGGGCGCCCCACTCCGCGCTTGACAGGCGGCAGTTCTGGAGTGCTGTAGTTGGCAATGAGCGCCAGGACATAAGCAGGGAGCTTGTCACTGGTGAACAGGGGCGCGCAGCCGTCCGTTCGAGCCTTGAATTTGGCCAAAAAAGCGGTCGCTTCTTCTTCACTGCGTTCATGGCTGAGGTGACTGACCACGCGCAGGCGACTGAGCAAGGCAATGGCTTTCCAGATCCACATATCGCCTACATCGGGCGGGTCATCGGGTTGGAGGTGCTCCTGCTTTTTCTTGACGAAAGTCCATAGCTCATCCACCTGGGCCTGGCTCACATGCAAGTTGTGAATCAATTGATCGCTAACCGCCGCAGCATGCTGGCCCGCCAGGTTCAACCAGTGAAGAACCGTGTCTGGCTTAAGATGCTTGACGCGCCCCGTAGCCCGTAGGCTATTGCGTTCGACCAGCATCGCCAGGACATCCAGGATGATTTGGCGATCAGTCCGCAGCATTTCGAAGAACGTGCCCTTGTCGGCACTGAAGGTATGTCCACACGTTGTGCAATAGTAGCGCCGCTCGGCATAGCTATATACCTTGATGTTTCCGGCGCCCACTTTGCCAAAGTCGGGACAGAACTCATGGCCACACCATTGTCGTTCGGGTTCCATCGCGCATCACCTTGTCTAGGTAGATGCGCAGATGATACACCGATAAGCCTTTCCCGTCTAAACGGGACAGCACCTCAGTTTGGCATATGGCTAATGGCTCGTTCGCTCCGCTCACTCTATAGCTGATAGCCATCCATCTGCTATCAGCCATAAGCTATCTGCCATCAGCTATTTATAATCCTCCCGCGGTGGGGAGAAGGCGTCAATGACGACCGATCTCTTTATGGCCTTGGCGCCGTGTTCGACGTTCGCTGGAGCGAGGTAGCTGTCCCCAGCGCGCAGGCTATAGGTCTCGTCGGCGATGGTCATGGCCAGCTCGCCCTCGACGACGTAGCCCACCTGTTCGTGAGGATGGCTGTGGGGAGCTATGACAGCGTCCTCCTCGAGGGTGAAGTGGGCCAGCATCACCCCCTCGCCATAGCTGAGGGTGCGCCGCCATACGCCCTTCATCATCAGGATCGGCTCCACGTCCGACAGCTTAACGATCATAACATTCTCCCTTTGCCGAGCATGGGTAGGATGCTACCCTCGCCCGTCAACTGTTTGAGCATCCGCTGCATCTGGCGGAACTGGTTAAGCAATATGTTGACCTCCTGGGTGGTCGTCCCGCTGCCCCGGGCGATGCGCCGCTTGCGGCTGGCATTGATGATGCGCGGGTCCCTCCGCTCCTCCCGGGTCATGGAATTGATGATGGCCTCCATCCTCTTCATCTGCCCATCGGTGACCTCCGGGGAGATCTGGCGGCTGAGGCTGGTTAGACCGGGGACCATCTCCACCAACTGGCCCAGAGGCCCCATCTCCTTGACCGCCCGCAGTTGCTCCAGAAAATCTTCTAAATCGAAGGTGGCAGTGCGCAGCTTCCTCTCCAGGCCCAGGGCCTTCTCTTGATCGAAGGCCGCCTCCGCCTTCTCGATGAGGGTCAGGACATCGCCCATGCCCAGGATGCGTGAGGCCAGGCGGTCGGGATGAAAGAGCTCCAAGGCATCGGCCTTCTCCCCCATACCCAAAAACTTTATGGGCACGCCGGTGACGGAGCGGATGGAGAGGGCCGCCCCACCCCGGGCATCGCCGTCCACCTTGGTCAGGATCAGGCCGGTCAGCCCAACCCGCCTGTTGAACTCATCGGCTATGCGCACGGCCTCCTGTCCGGTCATGGCGTCGGCCACCAGGAGCACCTCGGCCGGCGATGTTGCCCTCTTGACTTGCTCCAGCTCTTGCATCATCTTCTCGTCAATGTGCCACCGGCCCGCCGTGTCCAAGATGACCACGCTGTAGGCCGATCGCTCGGCCCGTTTCACGGCATTCACGCAGATGGTGGGGGGAGGCACATGGGCTCCCTCGCTGTAGACCGGGATGTCCAGTTGTTTCCCCAAAACCTCGAGCTGCGTGGCCGCGGCAGGGCGGTAGGGGTCGGCGGCCACGAGGAGGGGGCGCTGTCCCCGCCTACGCATGTGCAGGGCCAGCTTGGCTGCCGTCGTCGTCTTCCCTGACCCATGGAGGCCAACGAGCATGATCACGTGGGGCGGTGGGCCCGAGAGGTCGATCCTGGAGGGCGTGCCCAGGACGTGGATCAGCTCCTCGTTGACAATCTTGACCACGGCTTGCGCTGGGGTGAGGCTGCGCATCACCTCGGTGCCGACGGCCCGCTCCCGCACCCTGGCCACGAATCCCTTGACCACCTTGTAGTTGACATCGGCCTCTAAGAGAGCAAGCCTCACCTCCCGCAGGGCGGCGTCAACGTCCTTCTCGCTCAACCTCCCTCTGCCGGCCAGCTTCTTGAAGGTTCCCTGCAGTTTATCCGATAGGCTCTCAAACACCTTACATCCCCCATCTTCTAAACATCCTTAATTCTAATGCAGTTCCCCGATTTCGTCAAGTTGGGGAAGGCTTGATTTTTAGCATGAACCGAAAGCAGCCTGCCAGCATAGGACCATTGTGTTTGGGCGCAGGAGCGTCGGTTTTAGCTGTCAAGGGGCGTCTACGCCCCGTCTGTGGTCGGTTGTGGCCCAGAGAAGTGGGGCGGTGACAAGCGGTCACCTACGCTTTTGCTCAGAAGTTCTTTTTATGAAACATCCCGGTGACCGCTTGTCAGGGGACGCCCCTTTGTAGCCCGATGACTCTAAAACCGATGCTCCTGGTGTTTGGGCGGGCCAAATGACACAAAAGGGCCGAGTTGTGGTATAATATAACTAACTATGACCAAGAAAACGCCTTTCCTGCGGAAGGTATGCCAGACCATAGAGAGATATGGCCTTTTCCAGCCCGGCGAGAGGGTGGTGGTAGGGGTTTCGGGCGGGCCAGACTCCCTCTGCCTGCTGCACCTCCTGACCCAACTGGGAGGGGAGTATCGGATAGAGCCACATGTGGCCCACCTTAACCATCAGATCCGTGGGACGGAAGCTGAGGCCGACGCTGCCTTCGTGGCTCAGTTGGCCGAGGAATGGGGTTTGCCCGTTACCATCGAGGCCAGGGACGTCCCCGCTTACGCCCGCCAGAAGCGCCTCGCCTTAGAGGAGGCGGCCCGTCGGATGAGGTACTCCTTCCTGGCCGACGTGGCTCGAAAGATAGGGGCGGGCTGCATCGCCGTGGGGCACAACGCCGACGACCAGGTGGAGACGGTGATCATGCACTGGCTGCGCGGGGCGGGGCTGGCCGGCCTGAGGGGGATGCTGCCCGTCACAGAATACCAAGGGCTGCGCCTGGTGCGCCCCCTGCTGGAGGTGACCAGGGCCGAGGTCGAGGAGTATTGCAAAGCACACTCTCTAAAACCCCACTTCGACCGCTCCAACCTGGATATCACCTACTTCCGCAACCGCCTGCGCCATGAGCTGATCCCCTATCTGGAGGAGTATAATCCCAATATCCGAGAGGTGGTGCGGCGCGCTGCCAAGGTCATCGCCGCCGATTACGATTTCCTCCGCAGCGAGGTGGAGCGGGCATGGGAGCAGACGGCCACCGAGTCCGAAGGGGCTGTCTCCTTCGCCTTGGAGCCATGGTCTCGTCTGCATCTCAGCCTCCAGCGAGCCCTCCTGCGGGAGGCGATCCGCCGCCTGAGAAAGGGGTTGCGCAACATCAACTGGGTGCACATCGAGGACGCCCTGAGGGTCATTAACGAGAAGCCGACTGGAGCCGTAGCCACCTTGCCTCAGGGATTGCAGCTTTTCAAAAGCTACGACCAAATAGTCGTCGCCGAAGGGATGCCGCGTCCGGACCTGCCCCTCCTCTCCGTGGATAGCCTCCCCATCGCCATCCCAGGGGTGACGAAGCTGCCCCACTCCCCTTGGCAGTTGAGGGCGGAGGTCTTAGCGAAGGACGAACTGAACGAGGGGGCCCTCGCCGACACGAACCCCTGGCAGGCTTACCTTGATTACGACCGCACGGGTTCGGAGCTTAGGCTGCGGCGGCGGCTTCTGGGCGACCGCTTCCAGCCCCTGGGGATGCGCCACAGGAAGACGTTACAGGCCTTCATGATAGACGCCAAGGTCCCATGCCACCTGCGCGACGAGATCCCCATCGTTGTCTCACCACAGCAGGTCGTCTGGGTGGCGGGTTGGCGCATTGACGAGGGGGTCAAGGTCACCGAGGAGAGTGAGAGGATCTTGCATTTGGGGTTCATAAAGCGGGTTGAGGGGGACAAAGACGACCCTCCCTGCCGCCAACAAAGACCAACAGGAGGGAGGATGATGGATGATGTGGCTGAGATATTGATCACTGAGGAGGAGCTCAAAGCTAGGGTGGCGGAGCTGGGCAGGGCCATCTCGGCCGATTACCAGGGCAAGGACCTCCTTCTTGTCTCTGTCCTCAAAGGCGCCTTCATGTTTCTGGCCGACCTATCGCGGCATATCACCATCCCCCATGACATTGATTTCATGGCCATCTCCAGCTACGGGGCGGCGACAGAGTCCAGCGGCATCGTGCGCCTGGTCATGGACCTCAAGACCAACATCGAGGGACGCAACGTGCTCATCGTGGAGGACATCATTGACACCGGCCACACCCTGGATTACATCACCCGCAACCTGAGGACCCGCAACCCGGCCAGCCTTCGCATTTGCACCCTGCTGAACAAGAAGGAGCGCCGCGAGGTGGACATCCCCTTGGACTATGTTGGCTTTGACATCCCCAACAAGTTCGTCGTCGGCTACGGGCTGGATTATGGCGAGATCTATCGCAACCTGCCCTTCATCGGCGTGTTGAAGCCGGAGTTGTACAAAAACAATCCGGAATCAAAAAGCTAGGCTGAGCCCTTTGCCAAGCATGCCCTAAAAGCCAACAGGCTCTTTTAGAAGCAGGCCAGCCTGTCCAGGTAGCCCGTGGGGCTGGGGGCGAAGCGCACGTGGACGGGATCGCTATCAGTCATCGGGCCACTCAGTTGGAATAGCTCTTCTGAACGTTGGGCAGGTAGATATTATAGCATGGAACCTGGCAGGCGAAAAGCAGGTATAGGCCCTGGCCCCAGAGTTGGATCTGGTCGTGGGGGATTAGGTTGTAGTATTCCACGTCCGGTCCGATCCCAGTGCCGGCTGAGACATCGAGGACCGTGCCGTCGGCAGCCACCTTGGCCCTGGCCCCCTTCGCGACCCTCTCCGCGATGCCCCAATACTCACGGCTCAGGTGGCCATCCCGGATCGCCTGCCTGATCCCATAGCCGATGGCCAGGGCACCGGAGGTCTCCAGGTAGAAATCAGACCGATCCACCACGGTATGCCACAGGCCGGAGCCGTCCTGAAGCGGCGCCAGGGCCTGGACCTGTCTCTCCAGGATCTCGATCAGCTTCCCCCGCTGGGGGTGGTCGGGCGGCAGGAAGGAGAGGACCTCGGCGGTGCAGAGCGCTGCCCAGCCGTTGCCCCTCTCCCAGAAGGCATTATCGAAGTGGCTGCCTGTGCTGGGCTGATAAGCATGGTAGAAAAGGCCGCTCCCGTGCTGGAGGTGCTTGGCGTAGACCGTGATCTGATGCACCGCCTCCTCGATGTAGGTGGGATTTCCAGTGACGGAACTGAGCCTAGCTAGGAAGGGACAAACGGCCAAGAGGCCGTCCACGATGATGAAATCCCCACTCACCGGGTCTATGCCGATGAACTCCTGCTCGGGCCCCCGAGTGTGGTTTTCGATGAGCCAATTGGCCAGCCTGATGGCCTTCTCCAGGTAGTCCTCTTCGCCTGTCTTCTTGTAGACAATCAACAGGGAGGGGCCTGACGTGAGATCCCAGTAGCGATCTTCTGGGACATCGTCCAGGACCTCATCCAGCCAACCCTTAATGAAGTCAAAGTATCTGTCGTCGCCCGTCACCTGCCATGCGGCCAGGAGCCCATAGGCGGCCAACCCCTCGCCCCAGTTGAACTCAGGCAGCTCCATCTGCATCGTCCTCTCCGCCACCTTGATGATGGTGGGATCAATGCAGGGCGGCGGTGGTGCCGGAGCGGTATATTTGCTCACTCCATGATCGGTGCCGATCCACACGTTGCCGGCATCGTCAACGGCGATAGCGTTGACTTGGTCAGACACCAGCCCGGAGTTAGAGGTATTGTAGGTCGTCCAACTGCTTCCGTCGAAGACGTTGACCCCAGCGTCAGTGCCGAACCACTTTTTCCCCTCCCGGTCTATGGCGATGGCGTTGACCCCCCTGCCCACAAGGCCGCTCTCCCCGGCAACATAGGCTGTCCAGGTGGTGCCATCGAATCGGCTCACCACAGCGGTGTAGCATCTATAGTATGTCGGACTCCATTCCCATGCGCCCTTACACCCTCCAAACCACTTCACATCGGCGCTGTCTATGGCGATGGACTGGACATAGTTGCTTGCCAGCCCTGAGTTGAAGGTGGTGTAGGCCGTCCAGGTGGTTCCATCGAACTTGCTCACCCCGTTCCACTTAGTGCCGAACCACATGTTCCCTTCTTTGTCAATGGCGATGGCAGAGATGTCATTGGACGCCAGTCCTAGCTCCACAGCGTAGACAGGAGTGCCAGCAGAGAGATCTTGCTTTAAATTTGGCCAAATGTGAATGCTTCTATTATCAGGATCATACCCAGCATGGTAGACAGTGGGATCGTCACCGAACATGACGTAGCCTGACCAGAGGGCGGCATCGGCCTCCTCTTTGCTGGCGAAGCCCACCGGGACTTCCCCACTCCAAGCCGGGGTATCTTCGGTGACAATAGTGACCTGGTTCCCACGTCGTCCGGTGTTTTCGGCAGTATAAGTCGTCCAATGGGTCCCATTGAACTTGCACACCCCGCTCCACCTAGTGCCGAACCACTTGTTCCCTTCCCTGTCAATGGCGATGGCGGTGATACTATTGGACGCCAACCCAGAGTTTGAAGCGTTGTAAGTAGTCCAGGTAGCCCCATCGAACTTGCTCACCCCGCTCCACTCAGTGCCGAACCACATGTTCCCTTCTTTGTCAATGGCGATGGCGGTGATATCATTGGACGCCAGCCCCACCTCCACGGCGTAGACAGGGGTGCCGGCAGGAGCATCCTGCCGTAAAAGTGGGTCAATGAAGATAGAGCCAGAAGTATGCACCGAGCGGTAGCTGATGTGCGGATACCCATCCCCTCTCAGGGCCAGGGAGGCGTAGCCGCTAGAGTATCCCAACTCTGTGTCCACGGTCTCGATGTGCCAGCCGGAGGCGTCCCGATAGGCGTACTTCAGGTCGCCGTTGGTCGCGTCCCAGTAACTGATGTGGGGGTAGCCGTCCCCGTCCAGGGCCAGGGAGGTGTACCCGCCGCCCTCGCTGTCCACGGTCTGGATGTGCCAGTCGGAGGCATCTTTGTAGGCGTACTTCAAGTCGACGTGCCCCCAGTCGTAGTAGCTGATGTGCGGATAGCCGCCCCTATCCAGGGCCAGGGAGATGTACTCACCGACCCACCCCTCGCTGTCCACGGTCTGGATGTGCCAGCCAGAGGCGTCCCGGTAGGCGTACTTCAGGTTGCCATTTCCGTAGTAGCTGCAGTAGCTGATGTGGGGATACCCATCCCCATCCAAGGCCAGGGAGGTGTACCCGCCGCCCTCGCTGTCCACGGTCTGGATGTGCCAGTCGGAGGCATCTTTGTAGGCGTACTTCAAGTCGACGTGCCCCCAGTCGTAGTAGCTGATGTGCGGATAGCCGTCCCTATCCAGGGCCAGGGAGGTGTACAGGCCGATCCCCATTTCCCAGTTCACGGTCTCGATGTGCCAGCCAGTGGCATCCTGGTAAGCGTACTTCAGGGCGTAGTTGTCACTATACTGCCGATAGTGATAGATGGTGGGATCGTCCCCGAACATGACGTAGCCGGAGGCGAGGGCAGCATTAGCTTCCCCCCAGTTGGCGAAGCCTACGGGGACCCATTCACTCCCAACTGAGGCATCCTTGGTAATAGTAGTGACTTGATCTCCCCGCTCACCGGTGTTTTCAACGGTATAGATCGTCCAGGCGATATCATCGAACTTGCTCACCCCGCCACCTACAAACCACTTGTTCCCTTCCCTGTCAATGGCGATGGCGGCGATGAGATTGGACGCCAATCCTAGCTCAACAGCGTAGACAGGGGTGCCAGCAGGAACATCCTGCTTTAAAGGTGGCTCAATACTGATGCTATCAGTATCAGGCCTATACCCTCGGTACCGATAGATAGTGGGGTAGTCCCCGAACACTACATAGTCAGGAGCTGGGGCAGCGTCAATCCCCCCTTCGCTGGCTAAGTCCACAGGGATCCACCGGCTCCCAGCAAAGGCATCTTCGGTGACAGTGGCGACCTGCTCTCCACGACGAGCGGTGTTTTCGAAGGTGTAGGTGGTCCAGGTGCCCGTTTCAGTTTGGCGAAGCCCCGCGGCCTGGGATAGGAAAGCCAGTGGGGAGAGCCCGCGCTCGAGGGGAAGCATAGAGGCCGCCATAAGGGCGCAGGCGATGAGGAAATACAACGACCTGTCAAGCACAGCGGTGAGCTGCCTGAGAGTCCGCTTACCCATGAAACCCTCCTTTCACCCCCTGCGGGCGATCTGATAAATGTAAAACGGTATCTCGAACTTCCAAACCTCAGGAGGAAAAGCCAGTATGGCCGCAATGGTCGAGGAACGCCATGTCTCCTCAGCTACAGGTAGAAGCCCATACTCCTTGAGGAAGAGAGAAGGTGGATTCGACTGACTTACAAAATAGACCTTCTTCCCATCATCCAGCCACTCAGCTACAGCCATCGAAAGCGCCTCTCCATCCGGGTTGGCCGTCGAGAGCAGCAGCGCATCCTTGTCGTAGATGGCCCAGAGAGGGGCAGCGAAGTGGCCCACGTGGGAGTCCCCAGCCCACATCGCCTCGAAGAGCACGACGTCGCCCTCTGACAAGTTGTCTCGCCCTCTTGCCTCATTGTTGCTTTGGGCACCAGTGAGGCGAGACAACTTGTCATCACCAAAGCGGCCAGCCAGCCTCTCGCTGAAGGCGATGGTGCCTTGCATCTCCCTGTAGTTCAGATACGGCATACTCAGAGCCAGGAAGCTGGCCAACAGGATGCCTATGGCGACCAGTTGAACGGCCCTCAGGAGCCTCCCCCTTTTGTTCCACCTCATTATCGCGTAGCTGGCCAACAGGATGAGGGAGGGGATCAGGAAGGGCACCTGCCTTCTGATGGGGTAAACATAGGAGAGGGTGGGGACTATGGCCAGCACAGAGATAGTTGTGAGACTATAGATCAAAACCAAGGCCAGGAAGAAGGCCGTCCTCTCAGTGACATCGTGCCTGATCAACTCCACGAGGCCCAGGACCCCTAACCACAGGCCCAGGGGCGAGAGAAACTGCCCTAGCTCGGCAAAGGCTACAGCCCTACCAGCGCCACGGGCAATGGAGGGGCGGATGAAGTAGGCATAGATGGCCAGGAGGAGCACCGCCAGGGAAAGGAGCGTGGCTATCAGATGACGATCCTCGTAGATTCGGCTCAGCCAACTAGCATTCGTTGCTCCCGGCGAGCGGAAGGAGCCCAGAAGGATGACCAAAAGGAGCAATGCACTGAGGAAGATGACCGATATAGCCAGCAACACCGGCGATCTGGTAAGGAGCGGCCGAAGCTGGAACCACAGGCCATGGAGATTCAACTCCAGGTAGGGCCGGCTCACAGTCAGGCCCAAGATGACTCCATTGGCAATGAGGAGCCCGAAGGGGATGGCGAAGAAATGGAAGTTCTCCGGCAATCCCCTCCTCAGAGCCATCCAGCATCCGAAGGATACGGCCAAGGGAAGGATGAGGATGACGTTCTCCAGCCGGGCCAGGAGAGCCTGGCCGAAAGAGAGAGCGGCGATGACGGCGTACAAGGGCTTATGCTCCCGGATGTAGGTGGCTAGGGCATAGATGCCGCTGAAAAGCAAGAGTTGGCTGAAAACCTCCGAGTAGGGCACTCGAGAAAAGTATATCTGGGTGAAATTGACGCAGAGGAGGATAGCCGCCAGCAGGCCGACCTTCCTGTCGAACATCTCCCTCCCGGCCAGATAGAAGCCAAGCACGCTCAGAGCCCCGAAGAGGGGCGCGGCGTACAGGCAGAACCTCAATCCGCCCAGGGCGTAGAAGATGGCTATCCAGATCGAGAACAGGGGCGGGTGATAGGCGCTCAGCTCGCCCCTGTCCGGATCGGCCATGGCAAAGGACATGAGGTAGATTCCCCTTGACTCCACATCTGGGAAGTATGGAAACATCTCTTTGAATGACGCAAAGGAATGGTAGAACAGGGGCTTGGCTGGTGGAGGCAGCGATGAAAAGATCCGGCTCTCGCCGGCAAGCGAGCCTGTTTTGGCCACATGGATGCCTGCATTCACGTACCAGCCGGGGTCCAGCCAGGCAAGGATGTACTCGCCAGGCCTGGCATAGAGCAACAGTGAGAGGCAAAGAAGAGCGATGATTATCGCATCTTCCCAACTGAGCCTGATAGCGAGTGGGCTAAAGGCTAAATTGATCTTCTTGACGGCGATGAAAACGAGGCAAGAAGCAAGATAAATGATAAGGGCCAACAAGAGGTTGCCCAGGGAGAAAAGGCCTAGCTGGGCCAATATCAAGCCGAGCCAGCCGGCGATGAGGACGCTCAGGAGCGAGGAAAGGAAGATACACTCTCCAAGAGCTGTCTTGATTTTGCTTGTTCCTCCCCAAAGGGGAAGATATAAGGTGAGATAGCCTGGAAGCAGGAGTAGAAGGGGCAGTGCCAGGAAACGCAACATCTCGCCTCTTCCTAAAGGAACCGCTCCACTGACGTGCCCACTCGCCTTAAATGTAAGATTCATACCCTTCGGGCTGAGCCCTCAGGGCGAAGCCTTATGGGCGAGTGGGCACGTCACAGGTATCCGCCACTCCAGTTGCTGCCTGTAAGTGGGGTGCGGCTTGAAATTCCTCGCACACTCCTCCATGGCAGCGTTGCCCACGATTTCGATGTCGCCTAGGTCGCCCACGCCCAGGCCACCCAGCTTGCAGTAGTGGAGATAGCCGACCTCGTCGAGGTCGAAACCCATTAGCCTCGTGGCCACGGCGTCAGCGGCCAGGAAGTCGGTGCTGGCGATGGCGATCCTCAGCTCAATGGGGTCGCCGTCAATGGGCCCGGCCCCCTCCATCGCCACGAAGCCGTCAATAACGCTCAGGTGGGGATGGAGCAGCTTGGCTAGGGTGTAGAGATTGAGGTTAATGGCGGGATAGCCCTGATGGATGGCGAATTTGTCGCTGCGCTCGATGGCGCTGACAACCTGCCCCTTTAACCTCTCCGCCAGGAGCGAGCTTTTCAGCCAGCCGGGCATGAAGGGGCTGAGCTTCTGGACGAGGCCGCCTCCCCGGCCGCGGATCAGGCTGCCTACGACCATGTTCTTCAGCGAGGCGGTGACGATGACGGCGTCATGGGTCTTCGGGGGGCCGATGGCGATGCGGTAGTCGCTCTCCACCGCCGTCTTGGACACGCGCACCAAAATCGGAGCCAGCTTGCGGTCGTAGACCTGGACCGGCACCCACTCGTCCCGGTTCAGGTCCATGAGTTCCACATCATATTCCTCGGCCAAGTCCAAATAGCCGAAGTTGCGGTAGCCCTCAAATGTATCCGACGTCGCCGCCCCCTCGCCGATGGTGATGGTGCCGCTGTAGCGTTCCCGCAGGAAGTCCAAGACGGCGCGCACCGCCTCCACGTGGGTGGCGGCTAACTGCCTCCTCGTGGAGACAAAGTTGGGCTTGACGAGGATGCGCTTCTTATCGCTGAGGTCGATGTCTTCTTTAATGAGGGATAAAGCTTTAGTGGCATTGTCGTAACGGTCATCGCCCTTCATTAAGGCCACGCGGCTTCTCTTGTTCATAAGCATGCCTTAGCAAGCATTAAAACCCTATCTTCCTGTGCCGCATGATGATGCTCTGCACCAGCCCTTCGGCGATAAGGAGGCTGACCAGGGAGCTGCCGCCGTAGCTGATGAAGGGCAAGGGGATGCCGGTCATGGGCAAAAGCCCCATGTTCACCGCCACATTGACGAAGCCTTGAAAGAGGATGAAGGTGGCCACGCCGCAGGCTACCAGACGGCCGAAGGTGTCGCGAGCCAGGCTAGCCGCCCTCACGATGCGCAGGAGGATGATGACCAGAAGCAGGAAGAGGAGCAATGCGCCGACGAAGCCCAGTTCCTCGCCCAGGACGGAGAAGATGAAGTCGGTGTGGCGCAGGCGCAAGAAACAGAGCTGGCTCTGAGGGCCGCTGGCGAAGCCCTGGCCCAACCAGCCGCCTGAACCGACAGCGATGCGGGCCTGATTGATGTTATAGGCCTTCCCCAAGGGCCCCAAGGGATCACTCTGAGGATTGAGGAAGACGATGATCCTCTCACGCATGTAGTCACGTAGCGCGAACCAAAGAAGGGGCGTGGCCAAGGCGCCGCCTAAACCCAGCAACGCCAGGTGAAGGAGGCGCATCCCGGCCATAAGGGCCATGCTCAACCAGATAGCCCCCAATACGAGGGCTGTCCCCAAATTTGGTTGGAGGTAGATGAGCAGCATGGGCAGGGCCACGGAGGCCAGGGAGATCAAGACATGGCGAAGGCGACGCATCTCCCCTTCGTGGTCGGCCAGGTATTTGGCCAAGGCGATAATGACCAGGACCTTAACCGGCTCGGCGGGTTGAAAGCGGGCCTGGCCGATCCAACGCTGTGCTCCATAGGATAGCCGCCCCCAAAGGAGGACGATGGCCAATAGGACGATGGCTAGGGCGTAAGCGAAGCGGTGAAGGCTCCCGAAGAAGCGATAGTCAACGGCTGCCACTAGCAGCATCAATCCAAACCCTCCCAGGGCGTAAGTGGCCTGTCGGAGGGCGTAGTTCTCGGTGAAGGGCAGGGTGGCGCTGTAGATCATGGCTATGCCGAGGCAGATCAGGAGCATCGTAGCAGCCAGAAGCAAGAAGTCGAAATTTCGCCATATGCCCCTGTTCATCTCTGTCCTCGCCTCCCAACGATAGGGATGTTGGCTACCAGCCTGCTGCACTTCTTCCCTGGCTGAAGGGTTACCTCAGTGCCCTCCCGGTCTATCTCGATGTGCTTGGAGATGACGGAGATGATCTCGTCCTTCAGGATCTGCAAAAGGTCGGGGGGAATCTTAACCCGGTCGTACACCAGAACCAGTTTCAAGCGTTCCTTAGCGATCTCCTTGCTGGAGGGCCGGCGCCGCCCAAATAACCTCTGGACAATGTTCACCTGTTCACCCTATTTCCATGGAAGCCAGCGAAACGGGCTAGCCGCTCGATGAAGCTTGGCGCCCGAAGGGCCATGAAGGGGACATCCTCCCCCAGGAGGCGGTGGGCGATGTTGTGGAAGGCGCGGCC
>Ga0315314_1002137_pt1 | contig 16611 bp, 12 predicted proteins | sample TDP9_MG_FD_203631 | JGI IMG/M metagenome (GOLD analysis project Ga0315314, IMG submission 203631) | Freshwater sediment microbial communities from Lake Towuti, South Sulawesi, Indonesia - TDP9 | ecosystem: Environmental > Aquatic > Freshwater > Lake > Sediment | place: Indonesia: South Sulawesi...
TCTGAGTCATTGAAGTGAGGGATCACCGGATGTCGGACCCACACTTTGAGCCCCGGTTTGGCCACCGTCTTTCGCAGGTTATCCAGGATCCGCTCGTTGGGCACTCCGGTAGCTTCTAGGTGTCTCGCAGAATTTGGGTGCTTAACGTCATAGAGTACCAGGTCAGTGAAGTTTAGTATCTCATCTAGTATTTCCCAGTCGGTATAACCCGTGGTATCAAGAGCAGTATGAAGCCCTCTCCTCTTTGCCTCCTGGAGCAGTTTCAAGGCGAACTGCCACTGCACCAAAGGTTCGCCCCCGGAGAGGGTCATCCCGCCATTGGTGCGCCAATAATAGCTGGCGTCCCTTCCCACTGTGTCTATCACCTCGGCAACAGTCATATACTCCCCGGCCCGCTCTATCGCTCCCGAGGGGCATACCTCGGCACATTTCATGCAGTAGTTGCATTTATCCCATTGGATAGTCCGGGTGTTCTCTACGACGGTAATTGCCTGCTGGGAGCAGGCTTCCACGCACTTGCCACACCTGATGCACTTAATGTCCCGGGTAATTATCTCGGGGGATAGCCTTATCGACTCCGGGTTGCTACACCACCCGCAGTGAAGGGAGCAGCCCTTGAGGAATACCGTAGTTCTTATCCCCGGCCCATCGTGAATGGAAAAGCGCTGGATGTTGAATACCACACCCCTGGCTTCGGCGATGTCGTCCTGCATAACCCTCTTTACAGGTTTAAACAGGAATTCCCCGTTTCAGAATCCCACGCCCAATCACCCCAGCCAGGCTCACCTTCTCAGGATGCACTAACAGCGCAGGCATTGCTCTGTTCTAGTGATGATGGCGTCCTGGGTCTCCTTGGATAGATCAATCCAGAAGGCGCTGTAACCGGCAACCCTCACCTGCAAATTGGTATACTTCTCTGGATGCTCCTGGGCGTCCCGCAGAATTCGGCTATCCCACACATTGAACTGGATGTGGGGGATGGTCCCCTTCTCATACCATTCTCTAAGGTATTGGGCAAACAACTTCTTGTTCTCCCCCTCGAGGAACTGGGTCATGAACCTCTGGTTCAGGAGCTGGCTGTGCATATAGGGTATCTTGCCTACTGAGTTGAGAACCGCTGTGGGACCATTCTTGTCGGCTCCAGCCATAGGCGATAGGGTGCCGTCAGCCAAGGTGGTACCGGCCCGCCTGCCATCGGGGGTGGCTCCGCACATAAGGCCCGTCGATTGGAAAGCGGCTGCCGTGCTCCCATCAATGGTGCAGGGCCAACCCCAGGCATCCTTGACCTGCCTGAGCGTGCCATCATGCACCCTTGTCAGGGTCTTCACCGCCCACTCATCAGCATAGTCATCGTCGTTGCCATACTTGGGGGCGCTGAGGAAATCCTGGCGCATCTCTTCATACCCTTCCCAGTTGGCCCTCAGCGCCTCGATCAGCTCGCCCATGGTGTACTTCCCGTCATCAAAGACCAGCTTCTGAATGGCCGACAGGGAGTCAGCCACGTTGATCCCTCCCAAAAAGACCATAAATGGCCAGGTATCGTGCTCCTTGTGAAGCTTGGTCAGGTCGACTCCCCTCTCCGCAGCCTCATCCAGGAGGAAGGAGTTGCACGGGTCGGGGCTGTACTCCATGAGTACCTGGTGCCCCAGATTCCAGGAATTCACCCCTATCTTCATATAGAACAACAGCCGCTCACAGAAGGCATCGAGTAGCTCATCAGCAGATCTCATCTGTCTCGGGTCCTTGAACTCGGGTTTCCCGGGCAAGTAGGGGGTTTCGAACAGCCCCAGAGCCTCCAACAGCAGCTTGACGCCAAATATGGCCCCCACGTTGGCAATACCCGATGCAGTTACGGCCCTGCCACGGATGTGGGGGTTGACGCAACACCCCAACTGCACTCTCTTGGCATCCTCAGGAGACCAGCCCCTCGTAAAGCACCACTTCTCCATCAGGTCCTGATTGTGAAAAGAGGGCTGACCCGAGCCCGTCCGGACCAGGTCAAGGGCCCTTTCCACCACATCGGGCGAGATATCGCGGTGATAGAGCAGGCAGATGGGAGGCTGGTTGACGTGGAGGTTGGCCAGCGCCTCCAGGGCAATGCAGCTCAAATCGTTGGACACATCCTTGCCGTTCTCGTCAGATCCGCAGATGTTAGGTGCCCAGCCCACATCGAAGCCGGCGGTGGCACTGAAGATGGGAGGCCACTCCAGGGGAGAGCCTATGTCCTGAGCTTTGAGCCACAGACACTCCACCAGCTCCAGCGCCTTCTCCCTGGTGATGCGGCCCGCCTTCATATCAGCTTCGTAGTAGGGCCACCATACCCGGTCAATCCTGACGCCGCTTCCATTTCCACATATGGTCAAGAAGTGCCCTACAATCTCGATTATCCACATGAACTGAAGGCACTCGTGGAAGGTTCGTGGCGGATTTGCCGGGACCCAGTCCAGGATGTCGGCCAGCTCCTCCAACTCCTTCTTGCGGGTCCTGTCTTTCTCCACCTTGGCCTGCTTTCTGGCTAGCTCGGCGTGTCTCTGGGCATAGCGGATTATGGCCCTGCCGCAGATAGCCATGGCTTGCCACTCATGCTTCTTCTCGAGATATTCCGCAGGGTCCATCTCACCTATTTCATCTTCCAACTCCTTCAGCTTGGCCTCGATCTTGTCAATCCTCGCCTGGAGCCCTTCCTTATAGAGTGACTCATAGTCGTACCCGGGTAGGGCGCGGCTCTCTTCCCAGGTCTGGGGGTAGACGCTGGCGGCGGTAGGGTCCTTTCCTACTATTGGCCTCAAGAAACTGGGCATTTCCTCCCATATCCGATCTCGCACGCACCTTCCCTTCCAGTACTCCCAGATGTCTTCGATGATCTCCTTCCTCTCCTCCTCGGTCACCATCTGGGAGAAACCGCCAGTGGTAACCGCCTCAGGCATCCACCACACGCTGGCCTCGGGGTACCATCTTATCTCGTCCGGCGCCCCGTTGGCGTCACCCACAATGAGCTCTCCAGGCTTGATGAAGATGGGCATCTCCTCACACATCTTCTCCACCGCCCTCGCCCTGCGGATGGCCCACGGCTGCCCCTCCGTCTCCCTGTAGGCCCGGGTCACCAGCCTCGCCCTGTCCAGATCAACTTTGATCCCTTGCCCTTCGCGGAAGGTAGTCTTACCTATCCCGGCAGCCACGTTGACCCACTCCTTGGTTACCGCCGCTTTCCAGCATAAAGCGTCCCTTAGCCTGGCGATACGGAGTGTCGAGCCGTAACCCCATTCATGGGGCACACTCTTAGTTACCCTGTCCTCGAAGGAAATACTACCTGGCTTCGGTATCTCTGTTCTTACCTTCAGTATCTGTGCCATTGCCCTCTACCTCCCTTTCTTTAGTTGGGACGTATACCCCCCTTTGAACCATTCCAACAAAATTATAACACAATGCTTGCTTCGGTCAAGCCACGTGGCAGTTGACTATCAGCTCAACAAAACGTAAAATTAATGTACAGTATTAGGGAGCACTGTGATGACCTTTGGGCAACGACTGAGGGAACTGAGGAAAGCCAAAGGCATGACCCAAAGAGAACTGGCACAAAAGACAGGAATTAGCTTCGCATACGTGAGTAAGCTTGAAACCGGCGTCATGCCCCCACCGAGGCAAAAGATCATCCTAGCTTTGGCCAAGGTACTTGGTGCCAACAATGCGGACACGGATGAGCTATTTGGCCTGGCTAAGAAGATGCCAACTGACTTACTAAAACGAGTAGATACCCAAATGATAGAGATGTTGCGTTCCCTCCAGCATGTGAAGAAGACACCTGCGCACGAATTAGCAACATTGCGGCGTCGAATTGCTGAGCTACAAGCATCAAAAATCCAGGGCACATGGCTTAAGGAGCCGCCTGGGAGACAGGAAGACACCTTTCGAGCACTTGTTGAGAATTCTCCAGACGGCATTGTGATTCTAAGCAGTGAGTTAGAAGTCGTATACGAGAACCCGTCCGCCGCCCGAATCCTCGGCTATGAATCGGGAGAATTCGTTGGCAAGGATGTGCTTGAACCTATTCACCCAGACGATATGTACAAGGCAGCCCATGGGCTCACCAAAATGATCCAAACTCCAGGTGACACCAGTAGTAGTCGTCTGCAGTTGCGTATGAGACATAAAGACGGTACGTGGCGTGTGGTCGATGGAGTAGCCAACAACCTTCTCCATCACCCTGCTGTCAAGGGCATCATTGTTCACATTCGCGAAATCAGCAGGCGCTTCCGGGACGAAGGAGCATGGGCCGAAGCTGCAGCGGCGTCAGCGATGGCCAAGGAGTACCACCTGACGGAGAGTGAACACAGGGTACTCAGTCTGATCGCAGAGGGGCAGAGCAACCCCCAAATAGCGGAGCAGCTGGTGGTAAGCTCTTCCACTGTGAGATTCCACGTCAGCAGTATCCTCCGCAAGCTGCGTGTCACCAGCCGCACTGAGGCAGCCGCCATCGCAGTGCGCCGCCACCTGGTCGCCTGATTGGTTGGCGTGGGAACCCGCTATCCGTCTAGGAATTAATCCCTCTTCATGTCCAGTGCCGTGTGGCAGACTCCCTGTTATGATTTCTATTGTTCCATCATTGCAACCTCTTGTGACCTTGTAGATCTGTACTACATCTGAAAGCGAGAGGACAGGATACCTGATATTTTGCTATAAATCGAGCCCCACACCACCTACAACTATGCCGGGGCCTCCCTCGTCTGGGACCAACTGGAGCCGCCGAAGTACGAGCTGAGAATGGTTCCGGCCAAAATCTGGGGTACAAGACCGCAATTATGGATCAGACAACAGGACAGGATTCCACACCCTTCTTCAACTTGTGGGAGCTGAATACCAAGGAACGGGAGGCTACCTTGCAGGTACTGCCTGAAATGGTCCTGCAGCTATGAAGTCTAAGACAGAGGGTCCCATATGGGAAGGCTACCCGGAGTGGAATTTCACCAAGGCTAGAAAGTACCTTCCCACCGACCTATTTGTATATGAGAGAGGCAGGCTCATCCCTGTCTGGAAGATGTAGTTGGTTGTGCTGGATAACTCGACAGAAAGGTTCATAGTTGACAAAGTTAAAAATGATATAGGATACTTCTTAATGATGGAACGGAGGGTATAAACCATGAAGGCAGCTGTATCATACCAGATCAATACTCCGATGCGAGTAGAGGAGGTTACTCTTGACGAGCCACAAGACCATGAAGTCCTAATAAAACTCGTGGCTGCTGGGACCTGTCACAGCGACCTTCACTTTCTTAAGGGCGACATCCCCGTCGCCATGCCTGTTGTAATGGGGCATGAGGGAGCTGGAATTGTGCAAAAGGTGGGTCCTGGTGTAAGCACACTCCAGCCCGGTGACCACGTGGTGCTTATGGTGGCATTCTCATGCGGGAAATGCTCTTACTGTGCTGAGGGTCGGCCCACCCTTTGCGTAGAGAACCTGCCTATTCAGATCATGGGCACCCTTCCCGGGGGAGGAATACGCTTACACAAAGGCGATCAAGACCTGCATCACCTCTTTGGCCTGGCCTGCTTTGCTGAATATGCTGTAGTCCATGAGCGTTCAGTAGTGAAAATCCGAGAGGATGCCCCCCTTGATGTGGTGTGCCTCTTAGGCTGTGGCACCAGCGCTGGCATAGGTGCTGTTCTCAATACAGCAGGGGTCAAGGCTGGCGAAAGCGTAGTTATCTATGGCTGTGGTGGCGTGGGATTGAGTGCAGTTATGGCAGCCAAGCTGGCTGGAGCAGGGATGATCATAGCTGTAGATACGTTGGATACGAAACTGGAAATGGCTAAGGAACTTGGCGCTCATTACATTATCAATGCATCCCGGGAGAACCCCCAGCAGAAGGCCGTTGAGCTAACTGGCACGGGGGTACACTACGCTGTTCCGTGCGTAGGTAACGCGGATGCTATTATGCAGGCCTATGGCTCCCTTCGTATGAGAGGCAAGTGCGTCGTAGTCGGATTGCCACCCATCGGTGTCAATCTCAATCTCGCTCCCTATGAACTTCTCCTAGGAAAGACTATTACCGGAACTACCCAGGGCGACATAAGAGCGTTTGTTGACATACCAAGATATGTTGATTTATTCATGGATGGTAGACTCCCCATTGACAAGCTGATCACCAAGAGCTGCAACTTGGAAGAAATCAATGAAGCCTACGAGGCACTGGTAAGGGGAGAGGTAGTACGCACCATAATCCGGTTCTAGTGCTAGTCTTCCAGAAAAGAAATCTCTTCACAGGAGGTTGTCATGCCTGATAAAACATTCGATGCGGTGATTGTTGGGGGAGGGAATAAGGCTTTATTCCTTGCCATGTACCTGACTAAGTATGCTGAGATGAGCGTCGGCGTATTTGAGCGGAGGCACGAGATTGGCGGTTGCCTGGCTACTGAGGAGACGGCAGCCCCGGGTTTTCGTACCAATAGCCATGCCACACTGCAGTTGCCCTTCTACTATTTGCCACTCTGGCGTGATTTCCCTGAATTCTGGGAATATGGGGCTAGGATCGATCAACATCTCTGTACCGATGGTGCCATCTTCAGAAACAATCAGACCTGCCTTGCCATTTACAGTGACAAATATGATATGAGCCAAGAGCGTACTGCCAAGGAGATTGCCCGGTTTTCGGAAAGGGATGCTGAGAAGTGGCTCAAAATGAGGAAGGTATGGTTAGGCAAGGAGATGCAGTATGTGCAGATGGATCACATTTTTCGGCCCGCGGAGGACAAACTCGACCCCGGAGTGCTTGAGAGGCAAATAGCTGTGTATCCACAACTAGTGGAGATCGGAGCGGGGGTAGAGCCGGACCCGTTAATCCTCATGTCCACCCATACCCGGAATGTGCAGGAGCTATGGGAAAGCAAGGAGATGCAGTACTGTAATCTGAGATTTGTTCTTGGATCAGCAATGGATGTCAACCAACCAGGGGCGGGCGCTTGGACGTTCGGTTTTTGCGCCACAATGCCGAATATAGGTTTCTGCCCGGGAGGAACTCACCAGGTAGCTCATGCTGCCCATCAGATTCTAGTGGCCAATGGGTGCCAGTTCTTCACCCACTCTGAAGTAGATAAGGTCATTATAGATAATGGAACTGCCAAAGGCATCCGCCTCACAGATGGCACTGAAGTTGGGGCGAGAAAGTTGGTGGTGAGCACCTTGAACCCGCAGCAGCTCTGTTTCGATTTGATAGGCAGAGAGCATATACCTGAACGGATGGCGCGGCGTGTGGAGCTTCTGGAAAGCGTTTTCGGCTGCTTGATGTGGTACAGCTTTGCCGTCCATGAAGCTCCAAAGTATGAAGCCGCCGCCTTTAACCCGGATGTAAATGATTGCTTCTATCTTGGGTTGGCAGAGGATAATGACCCTGGGCATGTCGCCAGGGAGTGCTATTGGACAAGGCTGGGGAAATGGCCCCCCCTGGAGGACTATTGCCCCACGGTCTGGTGCCATAGCCTGGTTGACCCCAGCTATGCGCCCCCGGGGAAACATATTGTCAATCATGAGCAACTTGGTCCGCCTGCCTCCGCCCACACTGAGAGAGAGTGGCTGGAGATAAAGAAGCGGTATGCTGAAGAGCTGATGAGCATCTGGCAGAAGCATGCCCCCAACATGACCTGGGATAACGTTATCGGCTGCGACTCTAGCACCCCCTACGATCAACTCCGGCTGAAGAACCTGGGGCCCAATGGGTGCATGGCCCTCCTCGACCGTGTGCCGTATCAGACTGATGATAAGAGGCCTATCCCTGAGCTAGCAAACCATAGGACTCCCATAAAGAATCTCTATGCTACCGGGTCCGCTTGGCATCTGGGGGCAAATTCGGGGGCATCAGAGTCCTACAACTGTTACAAGATTATCGCCAAGGACATGAATCTGGGCAAGCCCTGGGAGGAGCCCGGGAAAGAGGAACCCGACTCTCTATATCAGCTGTGGCTAACTATACTGAAGAGGTTGCAGGACTCAGCGAAGGTGAAGTCATAGCAGTGAACTCCTTGGCGGAGAGGGACGAAAAATACATGGAACTGAACGATCACAACGAGTCCCTTTGCGGCCAACATGTACTCCAGTATCCGTACCGGCGGGCGACGGGACCGATTCTCGGCCGCTTCTTTACTGAGATTCGTGATAACGGGCGGTTCTTGGGCGTGAAGACGTCTTCGGGCAACGTCTTGTGCCCGCCGGTGGAAGTAGACCCGGACACGCTGGAGGATCTGTCAGTGGATGATCTCGTGGAGGTGGGCCCGGCGGGTTGTGTCACGAGTTGGACCTGGCTGAGTGAGCCCCGTCCGGGCAACCCGCTGCAGCGACCCTTCGCCTGGGCGCTCATCAAGCTCGATGGCGCAGACTCAGCTCTCCTACATGCGATAGATGCTGGAAGCGAGTCTGTCATGCGAACAGGGATGCGAGTGGTACCCTGCTTCTGTGATGAGCGGAATGGTGGGATACGCGATATTGCCTGCTTCGTGCCGGAGGATTGATCATGGCTGAAACACGAAAACCAGTCACCGTGGTCAAGACGCCCGTCGCGATTCAGTACAACTACTCAATCGGCGTGGGACAGAGCACGTTCATGCGTGCTCTTAGAGAAGGACGGATTCTAGGATCACGCTGCCCAGACACTGGTAAGGTGTATGTTCCACCTAGACTCACGTCAGTCGAGACCGCATCGCCTATGACCGAGCTGGTCGAGCTCCCCGATCGTGGTGTTGTCTACACTTACTGTATCGTCAACATCAAGTTCTACGACCAGGTCCTTGAGATTCCCTACGCCTACGGCTACATCGTTCTGGACGGCGCTGACAGCGCCATTATGCACCTGATCCAGGAATGCCCGGTTGAAGAGATGCGGCCCGGGATGAGGGTGAAGGCTGTGTGGAAGGACCCTAAGGAGTGGACCGAGTCGCTGGAGAACATTCGGTACTTCAAGCCGACAGGGGAACCCGACCTGCCGATCGAGAAGATCATGAACGAGATCCGGAAGAAGTCGTATGCGTGAGGTAGCCATTATCGCCTTCGGGCAGACGCCGAACCGGCGAAGAGAGCTGCATCGAAACGATGCCGAAATGGTAGCCCCCGTCGTCGCAGAGCTGTTGAAAAAGGTTGGTATTTCGCGCAGGGATGTGGACTTCACCTGCTCTGGCTCCTCTGACTTTCTGGCGGGATATTCTTTCTCATGGGTAATGGCCATCGATGCACTGGGTGCTTGGCCGCCGATCCAGGAATCCCATGTCGAGGGCGAGGCGGCCTGGGCCCTTTATGAGGCATGGGTGAAGATGCTCTGTCAGGAGGAGATCGAGGTTGCTCTCGTATACGGATTTGGTCGCCAGAGCATGAGTTCGCCTCGTGACGTGCTGGTATTGATGAATGACCCCTATCTGGAGACCCCTCTGTGGCCGGATACGATCTCGCAGGCTGCTCTGCAGGCACGGGCGCTTCTCGACGCGGGGCTGTGTACGGAGCGTGACTTCGCAGAGATTGCAGTACGGAATCTGCGGCACGCGCAGAGCAATCCTTTGGCACAGCTGTCGGGGCAGCTGGATCCCGATGCGTTGCTGAAAACACCGACGATTGCGTCGCCCCTGCGAAAACACGACTGCCCGCCGATAACCGACGGGGCATGTGCTGTCTTGCTTGCTGCTGGCGACAGGGCACATGCGCTGTGCAAGCGACCGGCGTGGATTCGAGGTCTGGCTCACCGGATCGACGTTCAGTCACTGGGCCGTCGTGACCTAACCCGCTCCCGCTCGGCGCGGCTCGCCGCGGAGGCGGCGGGAGCGATCGGAAGGCCGATCGACATCGCAGAGCTTCATGCTCCATTTACTCCACAGGACTGGATCCTGCAACGGGAGCTGGAGATCCCGAAGGGCACCGTTATCAATCCCTCAGGCGGTGTTCATCAGGGGAATCCCATGATGGGGGCTGGACTGGTCCGCTTCGGCGAGGTGGCCGCACGCATCATCCGCGGAGAGGCAGACCGGGGTGTGGCTCATGCGACACAGGGGCCCTGTCTGCAGCAAAACATGGTGGGCGTTCTGGAGGCAGAGTGATGGGCAACCGTTGCGCCGTCATCGGCATAGGACAGACAAAGCACACGGACAAGCGCCTCGATGTCAATCACATCGGGATGGTCCGTGAGGCGTGCAATCGTGCGCTGGAAGACGCGCGCCTATCCTGGAAGGAAATAGACGCCCTTGTAATTGGGAAAGCACCAGACACCATCGAGGGAGTCATCTGTCCGGAACTTTACATGGCTGAGGCTCTGGGCATGGTGGGGAAGCCCCTTTTCCGGGTGCACACGGCCGGGTCGGTGGGAGGGACGACGGCGATTGTGGGCTCCGAGTTAGTACGAGCCGGCCTGCACGACAAGGTGCTGGTGGTGGGCTGGCAGAAGCAGAGCGAGTCGGATATCACCTGGGCTCTGTCGCCTCATCTGCCCTTTGATCCGCCGCTCATGGCGGGAGCAGGCGGCTTCTTTGCACCCCATTTCAGAGAGTACATCCGCCGCTCAGGTGCGCCGGACTACGTCGGCATCAAAGTGGCGGTGAAAGACCGCCGGCATGCCCTGAGGAATCCGTACGCTCATCTACATCAGCCGACGGTCTCCTTTGAAGAAATCCGCAACACACCGATGCTGTGGGACCCGCTCCGTTACGGAGAGACCTGCCCCTCGAGCGATGGAGCCTGTGCTATGGTTCTTTCCAGCGAGAAGTATGCGTATCACGGCAGCGCTCGACCGGCGTGGATCCACGCCACCGAGATGCGCTCCGAGCCCACGATCATGCCGGGACGAGACGAGGTCAACCCGCGTGCCGGACGCGACTGCGCCGCCGCGCTGTACAAGAAGGCTGGAATCACCAATCCGCGCAAGGATTTCGACTGCGCTGAGATCTACGTCGCCTTTTCGTGGTTCGAGCCAATGCTGGCCGAGACTCTCGGCTTTGCCGAACCCGGCGAAGGATGGAAGCTCAGCGACTCGGGTGCCACATCGCTGGATGAGGGGGGAGACATCCCATGGAACTGCTCCGGCGGCGTGCTCTCGTCCAACCCAATCGGTGCGTCGGGAACCTTACGCTTCGCGGAAGCGGCGCTTCAGGTTCGAGGCCAGGCCGGGGCGCATCAGGTAGATGGAGCCCGGCTTGCCCTGGCCCATGCGCTGGGGGGTGCTTCCCAGTTCTTCGCAATGTGGATTGTGGGTAGCGAGAAGCCATGAATGACTTATCGTGCAAATATACCAATGTCTTTGTGCAAGCACTTTCCTAGAAGAGAGGAGATCCCATGAAGAGAAGAGATCCCATGGCCGACCCTGTAGTGATTGTCGAGAAGGAGGGGGCAATCCTGATCGTTACTTTGAACCGCCCCGAGAAGAGAAACGCCATCAACAGCGAGGTCATGTGCCGTCTCTATGACGCCTGGACCCAATTGAACGACGACAACGATCTGCGTGTGGGTATCCTAACTGGCAGAGGAAATACCTTCTGTTCCGGCATGGACTTGGAAGACTTGAAGAAGCTTCGTGGCGACGAGAAACAGGATGAGTGGGCCCATCGCGTCCTAAACACACCGGATCTCGCGTGGACAGCCTGGCTCAAGGTCAATCGGCCGAAGAAACCAATCATCCTGGCCGTCGAGGGCCATGCGCTCGCGGGCGGCACGGAGATTCTGCAGGGAACCGACATTCGCGTGGCCGGAGAGAGCGCCAGGTTCGGGGTCACCGAGGTGCAACGCGGGCTCTTCCCGCTGGCCGGCTCGACGGTGCGGCTACGGCGTCAGATGCCTTACGCAGTTGCGGCCGAGATACTCCTCACTGGGGAGGACATTCCTGCTTCGCGCGCCTACCAGCTGGGACTCATCAATCACGTGGTGCCCGACGGTCAGGCCCTGGCCAAGGCCAAGCAGATCGCCCAGCGCATCGCGGACAACGGACCTCTCGCGGTTCAGGGCATCCTGGCGACGCTGCGCAAGACCGAGATGCTTCCCGAGGACAAAGCCTTCGAGATCGAACTGAGCTACGGCATGCCGGTGTTGATGTCCGAGGACGGGAAGGAGGGACCGCGAGCCTTCCTCGAAAAGCGCAAGCCCATCTTCAAGGGCCGCTAGTGTTTTTCGCTTTTGTATAATTGGCTGTATAATTGCATAGGAAAATGCCGTATAGTACACTGATAGTCCAAATGAGAAACCAGAAGCAAATCATTAAGGAGGAATCCGATGTCAGCTTATGGTAAATTTCTGCGGGTGAACCTGAGTAGTGGCAGGTGTACCACCGAGGATATCCCCGACCAGGTCAAGACTTTCTGGGTAGGCGGGCGCGGCTTCGGCGCCAAGTATGTCTATGATGAGCTGGCCCCAGGGATAGACCCCCTTGGCCCCAAGAACAAGGTATTCTTCCTCGCCGGGCCCCTGGCGGGGACCAGTGCCCAGGGCTGTGCCCGGTGGATGATCATCACCAAGAGCCCCCTCACCGGCACCTTCACCCGCTCGGTGGGCGGGGGCGACCTGGGGGCCTGGATCAAGTTTGCCGGCCTGGATTTCATCGCCATCGAGGGCAAGGCGGCAAAGCCGGTCTACATCTTTATCGAGAACGGCAAGGCCGAGCTTCGAGATGCCAGTGCCCTCTGGGGCCTGGGCACTAAGGAGACCCAGGCCCGGCTGGAGGAGGCCCATGGCAAGCGGGTGCGCACCGCCTGCATCGGCCCTGCCGGAGAGAAGTTGGTGCGGTTTGCCAGCGTGCAGTCCGGCATTGGGTCCGCCTCCCGGGGTGGGGTGGGCACCGTCATGGGGTCCAAGAACCTCAAGGCGCTAGCCGTCATCGGCACCGGCCTGGTTACTCCCCATGACCCCAAGGCCTTGAAGGCAGCGGTGGCAGAGCAACTGGAGTGGGTCAAGGCCAATCCAGTGTCAAGCATATCCTTTGAACTCATGCGCACCATGGGGACCCTGGCCGCCATAGAGTATTGCAACCCTCTGGGTATCTTCTCCACGCGCAACAACCGATGGGGGCAGATGGACGGCTTCATGAACATCGCCGCCGGTGAATACCAGAAGCTCCTGACCAGGAAGTACGGTTGCTATGCCTGTAGGGTGAGGTGTTACAGCGGCTACGAAGTGAAGAGCGGCCGCTATAAGTCCGTGTCCCTGGGCGGCCCCAACTATGAGTCGGTGTGGGCCTTCACCGGGGTCATCGATAGCCCTGAGCTCGAGCATACCATCTACGCTGATACGCGGCTCGATGATATGGGAATAGACGCCATCACCATGGGCGTCACCATCGGCTGTGCCTTTGAGCTCTTCGAGAAAGGGATCATCACCACCAAGGACACTGATGGCTTGGAGCTTGTCTGGGGCAACCACGATACTGCTCTCCAACTCATTGAGAAGACGGCGCGTCGGGAGGGCTTCGGCGACCTGCTGGCCGAGGGCTCCATGCGGATGACCCAGCGCTTGGGCAGGGGAGCCGAGGCCTATGCCATGCATGTGAAGGGCCAGGAGATCCCCGGCTATGAGCCGCGGAGCCTCAAGGCCACCGGCATGAACTTTGCCACATCCAACGTAGGTCCCAACCACAACTATGGCTGGGCGCCCCAAGAGTACTACGGCGCCCAAGTACCGCGACCAACGGATCCCTACGCTGACGAGGGCAACGCCGATATCACCAAGTATAATCAGGACTTCGTCGCCATGCTTGAGACGGGCATCCAGTGCGTAATTTACATCGACTGCGACTGGATCACTCCTGAGATCTTCTCGAAGCTACTGGTGGCGGCCACCGGCATTCCAGAACATGGGGACCCCCAATACATGTGGAAGGTGGCAGAGAGGATCTACAATATAGAGCGCGCCTTCAATATCCGCGAGGGCTTCAGCCGCAAGGATGACAGCTTGCCTAAGCGCATGCTCACCGAGGAACTCCAGAAGGGGGCGGCGCAGGGTCAGCGGGTGAGAAAGCAGGACACCTTCCTGGACCAGTACTATGAGCTGCGGGGGTGGGATCGAAATGGCATCCCCACCAAAAAGAAGCTGAAGGAGTTGGGGCTGGGAGACTTGGTCAGGGACATCGTCAAGTAAGTCCTAAGGAAGCATGGAGACGCCTGTCTTCTCCATCGCGATCCTCCCATTCCTCTATGTTAGACCAGCCTTGCGAGGCTCTGCTCCCAAAGCTGGTACAGCATGTCGAGAGGCACCTGACTTTTGAGCAGGGTGTTGGGAGCAAGGGATCTGGCTACTGCATCGCCACAAAGGTGTGGTCGAGCGAGTGATGATGCCAATAGGGCAAGAACTGGCCCGTTCGCCTTCCCGAGTTCTTGGTCGTTTGGGGACAAAGAAAAGACTGACTATTTCCGGGCATGAAGCGGTGCTTGACGCCTTTCAGAAAAGAACCGCAATCTGCAAACTGGCCTTCAGTCTGGCAGCTGTAACCAAAAGTGGTACAATTATCGGGGCAGGTCAACTATGTCCAATTCAGTAGATAGGTAGTTCTTGTAAGAGATCCGTATTCCGTTGCAGAAAGGCTGGCAAGGGAGTAAATGCAATGACACCAAGTATTCCCCAAGAATCTGAGCTTATGGTCTGACCGGCAAGATGATTGGAGAGCACACGAAGTCCACGAGACCTCCAGCAAGAATTGCCGAACTGACGCCTGCACTGCTCACTTCATTGCTGGCTGAGCGCCAGCCTGAGGTGATAGTTGAGAATCTGCGGGTGATCGAAAGAGCGAAATGCGGGGATGGGATCGCATCCACAGCAGATCGCGTGAGCCTTCGCCTGGATTATGCACCCGGATGTGAGGCAGGACTACCATCGCAAGTAATCCTCAAGACAATACTGCTGAACCGGCACCTACGATTCGGCTTGCCTACCATCTTCAGACTTTCCAGCATCCTGAAGCGGATGGACTCGGTACCTCTATTCGGCAAACAGGTAAGGCCAAGCGTCTTCACCTTGATCAACGTCTATCAGAGGTTCTTTCCGCACGCTCCGGAATGCATGTATTCCAATGAGGTTCGCTTCTATCACGATATCCGGCCTGAGTTGGACATTGAGACGCCGCAAGTGTTTGCCAGCAGGTTTGATGACAAGACGGGCCAGTTTGCCGTGGTTATGGAAGATCTTCGCTTGCGCTCCGCACGCTTCCCCAATGCCACAACGCCTATCACCCTTGATGAGATCGGCAACCTTGTCATGACGCTGGCTCGGTTGCACGCGCACTTCTGGGCTAGCCCGCGTCTTGAGAGTGATCTCAATTGGGTACCAACAACACAATCGGGTGGCATGTACCCGGTCTTCAGCGCCATCGGCCTAGACCTCATTCGGGATCAAGTCAAAAAGAACCGGTTCAAGCAGGGGCTTATTGCACTGCTAAACCGCTCTGTAGATCAGCTGTGGAAGGACAATTGGAGGGCTCAAGAGATCCTCAATAGTGGGCCACACACGTTGCTGCACGGCGACTCCCATATTGGCAACACCTACCTTCTTCCCGACAGGCGGGGAGGACTGCTTGACTGGCAGTTGATGGTCAAGGGCCGGTGGTCCCATGATCTCACATATCTCCTGGTGAGTGGTCTTGATCCCGAGTCCCGTCGCAAGCACGAGCGTGATTTGATAGCCCTGTACCTTGAGGAGTTGCGTTGTCGTGGCGTTGGGCAACCTCCCGGCAAGAACGAGGCATGGTTGCTCTACCGCCAGTCTGTTGTTTGGGGACTGGTAATCGGCTGGCTGATCACGCCTCCACAGAACTATGGTCAGGCCATCACTGAGGCCAATATCCGTCGCCAGGTAACTGCTTTGCAGGATCTCGAATCTTTCCAGGCGATAGAGAAAGGGGTGCCCACATGATTGCAGCCTTGGCATTGAAGTTTATGGTAGGCCGTTCTTTGAACGACGTGAACAAGCGAGATGCAGACAAGATAGTATCCCATTGGACTGACGATGCCGTGATGGTCTATCCTGGCCACATCTGGATCAGTGGCCAATGGCGGGGCAAAGATAGGATCAGGGAGTTCTTCCAGAAGTACTTTGAACAATTCCGCGAGGTGCACTACTCGGGACAAGTTGTCTGTGTGAATAACCCTTTCGACTTTCTATTCTGCAATACCATCACCGTCAGCTGGAACCAGCGCGTCGTGAATAAGTACGACGAAATGTACGAGAACAGTGGCGTCAGCATCATCAAGGTCAGATTCGCCAAGGTCACCTACTGCCAGGACTGCTACTTCGATGTCGCCACATTCGAGAAGGCTTGGAGGCAGTAGCGGGAACGAAACCAACCGGGGGCAAGACAACAAAGCATAAATTGCTGTCTGGAGCGACGGCGTGGCACGTTACGTTTCTTGCTTTTAAGCAGGGTATTGGGAGCAAGGGACTGGTCACTACTACATCGGCACAAGGGTATGGACCAGCTTGAGGATACCCTCCGATGAAGAACCATGATGGCGAGTTTACTTGACCGTAGCTACAGGTCAGTTGTATCGCCTTTCTTGTCCTTGACGAATCTGGCTCCCATTTGAAACGCTTTTTCACAGTCTAATGGAAATACTTCCTTGCGTCTCTTTGCTTTCTTCTCAGGGTCAAAAAGGTCATTAACCACCTTTGAATAA
>Ga0315314_1002138_pt1 | contig 16607 bp, 14 predicted proteins | sample TDP9_MG_FD_203631 | JGI IMG/M metagenome (GOLD analysis project Ga0315314, IMG submission 203631) | Freshwater sediment microbial communities from Lake Towuti, South Sulawesi, Indonesia - TDP9 | ecosystem: Environmental > Aquatic > Freshwater > Lake > Sediment | place: Indonesia: South Sulawesi...
GGTTGTGCCTTTATTCCCGTTGTATCAAGTATTTGTTGGCGATATACACGTATCCGCTGCAATGGCGGCGATAATGATATTAACTGGCTTTATATTTTCTGCTGTGGCAGGGTATATGGCAGGACTGGTAGGCTCATCCAATAATCCCATATCCGGCGTAACAATAGCTACGGTGCTGGTCTCATCGCTGCTTCTACTTTTATTGATGGGCAAAAACGCCACAAACGGTCCGGCAGCAGCCATAATAGTCGGCAGTGTTATTTGCTGTGCCGCTGCAATAGCCGGTGACAATATGCAGGACCTCAAAACCGGCTACATCGTCGGGGCGACTCCATGGAAACAACAGTTAGTGAACCTTATCGGGACAATAGCAGGAGCACTGGTGCTGGCGCCGGTAATGACACTGCTGCAGAAGGCTTATGGTTTTGCGGGCCAGCCAGGCGCTGGGCCGAAGGCTCTTTCAGCTCCACAGGCAAATCTTATGGCCTCCGTAGCTCAGGGCGTTTTCAAAGGGGAGCTGCCCTGGAATTTCATCTTTATAGGAATGGCAGTGGCGGTGGGCGTGATAGCTATTGATTTGTATCTACAGAAAAAAGGTAGCATGTTTCGCACCCCGGTCCTCGCGGTGGCGATTGGTTTCTATCTGCCGCTGGAATTGTCCGTGCCTATCTTTGCCGGTGGAATCATCCACTGGCTGGCCAAGAGTCTCCATAGGCGACGAAAAACCAGTAATGAGCAAATCGAGCGGTCTAATCGCAACGGCCTGTTGTTAGCTTCCGGCTTTATTACCGGCGAAGCCCTGATGGGAATTCTTTTAGCCATACCGATAATCCTGCTCAAGCAAATAGACATCAGTCTGCCCTTTGTTTATATAGACAACCTGCTCGTCAGGGTGCTGAGTCTGCTTGGCATAGAGTTGCCATTTGTACCGCCGGTCGGCGCCGTACTGGGAACAATTTTATTGCTCGGCGTTGCCTACTGGCTCTATCGCGTCGCACGGGGAAAGATTGGTTAGTTAGTGATTGGTTAATTGGTCAATTGGGAAATGAGTTCCGCTGCCTTTTGAGCGCCGTTTACAGGGATTGGGGAATAATTTACTTCCTTACCAAGATTGGCAATCACCTTCTCTGCCAGAATCTCCGGAGTTGTTTGGGAATATATCATCTTGATTCCGGCCCGGTGTCTGGCTAAGCGCTCTGCAACGTGAATCTGCTGTTCGCAATGGTCCGCAAGTGGAAAGTAAAGAAATGGTCGTCTTAGCGCCGTCAATTCAAGCGTGGTGGTGCCGCCTCCCTGAACAATAGCCAGGTCGCTCGCTGCAAAGTGCTCATAAAGAAAAGGAACATACCCTCTGACTTCAATTTCATCTGGAACTTTCAGAGACTCGACAGAAAGACGGGGGCCGCATATCAGGACCATGCGCAGATTCGGGACTTTATGCCTGATAATCGGAAACGCCCGTCCGCAGAGTTCAAGTAATTCTTTGCCAATAGAAGTTCCCCCTATTGAACATACAACCAAGGATTCCTGACCATACCCTAATTTGCTTCGGATTCTTTTTTTATCGGCATATTCTTTAGGATCAAATGGAAGTATATATCCTACAACCTTGTACTTTGCCTTGGCATAGTCTCGACGATTCGGCAGTAAAAAACCGAATCTCTTGTTGGGGACATCCTCTATCTCGCCTACAAATATCTCCAAATCGAAAATAGAAGGACGTTCGTAATCCAGGGCCCAGATGCGATTCAAAACATAAACGCTCATTTTCTCTAGTGGATTTTTCGTCATTGAATCAAGTCCAACAAAATCGTAAATCATCACAAAAGGAGCTTTTTTAAGAAGCGGATTCTTTTCCAAGGCCATACTTATTTCATAGGTTTCATCACCGATAATGAGATCAAATTGGTTACTTCCGATTACTTGTTTGAAAATCTCAACATTATTTGCCCACACTTTCCTTGCTTTAGACGCATACTTTAACACATTCATCCCGAAGCCTCTGGCTGCGTTTTCAGCAGGGATATTGTCATTAGCATATCGCTCGGCTTCTGGAAGGAGGTTTTCACCCGCATCTTTGAGCAGCAAGGTTGCCGGATGTGAAGCCAGCCACGATAACTCTACCTCCGGGAATTGCCTGCGCAATTGTTTGGCTATCGCCAGGTCCCTGGTAATATGTCCTAATCCTATTGACCCGCTGATATATAAAACTCTCTTAACCGTCATTTCAAAAAACTTTGTCTTCAAGTTTCAATTGGCGAATTTTACCTATACTCTCGATGAACTGCTCCTGGGCTTTATCTAAGTAGGCATTTACTTCATCAATATACCCATCTGCCGAGGCTGACCAGACTCGATTGAGATACCGCTCACCGGCAGCAAAGTGATTCATAACATCACCATAGGCAGCCAGGCCATAAACATGGGCGATGGTCTGGCGGGCCTGGACAAAGGTATCTATGTCCTCAATGAATAACCGGTCAATGTGGTGACGCACATCGTAAGTGTTGATGGATTGCTTCCGGGCGTTGAGCTGGGTGATGTTTTCTACGATGTGGGCAAGAGCAGTCTCAATGGACTGCATATTCGAAGCGAGCTTTCCTTCGGATGTGATAATATTGCGCTTGCCGAAGTGCACGAGCGCAATGCCTGCGCCTCCAATTGCAATTGCTATGACGAAATAGTGCCACTGGACCTGTTGTTTGTCCACGACAGCAGCCAGAGAGCCGGCCAGGAAGGCTACTGTTATCAATATGTATCCGAGACTTTTCATCTGAATATCTTTTTGTTCTTATTAAAAGACCAGGCCTATGATAACCTTATGTAAGGCGAAGCCTACTCCTACAAGGGCCTCGCCAACGATAAGGCCTGCCGCCACGGGAATGCCGACCTCTTCGCTGAAACGCTGCCCATATTTGGCGTCCACCAAAATTCGCAGCAGCGTTCCGATACTGTAAGTCAGCACAACATCAAACGGAAGATAAAAGCTCAAACCTACGAGGATACCAAGTCCGCCGATTCCGCTTGCGCTAAGTAATACACCAAGTCCGGCGCCTGCTATGTATTTCGCAACAGGAACTTCCCCTCCCAAGATACCCTTTATCATCTGGGCTAAAGCCATTCCCTGCGGTGCAGGCAAGCGGGAACTGCCAAGCTGATAAGCCTTATGAAGAATAAAGATTAGAGCAATAATCAAGATAGGCCCAAGCCAAGTAGAGATGAACTCACCGAACTGCTGTTTTTTGGGAGAAGCTCCAACAAGAAAACCTGCTTTGAGGTCCAGCATAACATCCGTAGCATTGGACATGGCGACACAGGCAGCGGCGCCAACTATAACCGATGAAACAATCGCCGCTTTATCAGGCAGGCCGCTACCTACAATTATCAGGATAGTTACTGCGATAAGGGTCATGCCGCTTAACGGCGACCAGTTCGTTCGTCCGATACACTCGGATAAAATTACTCCTGCAATCCAAATCCATATAGTTCCTAATAGTGCCATCAATCCGCCCCGCAATATGCCCATCTCCTTAACGGACATAATTGAGACGATAAAAAGCAAAATCGTAGCACCTGCAGCTCCGATGTATAACAAATGTATGGGCATTTCATCCTTAGATATTGTGGTCTTTGACTTAGCTGCATTGTGCATGCTGCGAATCGCATTTATCAACAACGGCAACGCCAGGACAATACCAGCTAACGCCCCTCCGATGAGCATACCGATGCCGACAGGTCTGAATAAAGTCAACCGCAGATACTCCGGCATAGTCTCTTTAGCAGTCTGAAGTGTTTCTGGAGCCGGCAGAAGATTCATTGCAGCTAACAGCGGAGCTAAAAACCAGTAGCAGACAAAGCCTCCGACGATGAAATATACGCCGCCTCTGCCAGCGATAAAGCCGACTCCTATTGTCATCAAAGAGACATACCAAATACCGTTCATGTAGTCGGGTAGTCCAATTAGCTGACCCAAATCCCACTGCTCAAAACCGACATATTGGCTGATAAAATGAACCAAGCTGCTTACAGCCATGCCGGAAATCAATAGCATCGCTTTGCGTACACCAGCACTTGGTGACCGCAGAATCGTGGCTACCGCCACACCGCCGGGAAAGGCCAGCCGTTCAAAGTCGATCATCTGTTTGCGTAACGGAATGATAAAGGCAATCCCCAAAATGCCGCCTGCTATACAGGCGAACACCAATAGAATCGCACTGAAATCTGTTTGCCCAAGAATAAATAAAGCCGGCACGCTGAACATCATACCCGCTGAAGCAGCGTTAACGGAGCTGGCGATGGTCTGATTGATGTTGTTTTCAATTATACTGGTTCGTCCCAATATTCCCCGTAAAATTCCGAAGCCCAGAATGGCAGCTAATTCAGAGCCCTCGATTGAAAAGCCAAGAATCAGGCTGGCATAGCCGATGCTGATGGTAATGAGGGCGCCGAGGCCATAGCCTACAAGGATGCCAGCCAGGGTAAATTCCGGATAAGGACCGCTGCGGATGGTTCTTTTTTCACCAGCTTCTGTTTCCGCCATTATTAGCTATCCTTCGTATTTGGTACAATCTAATTGTGCGGCAGCATCGGCTCAGCCCGCTTAAGAAACTGTATTGGAACACCCCACGGGTCACGCAGTATAACTATTTCATCACCCCCAGGCGTAACATTCACGTCCACTGCGACCGTCGCTCCGGCAGCAATCAATTTTTTTGTGATTGCCTTGACGTCATCGACCATAAAGGCAATATGAAATAAAAGCGGGTCCATCGATGGATAATCCGGAACCGCATCCGGCGGATTGTTATAAAGCTCCAGCATCATATTGCCGCCAGCGTCGGAGATAAAACGCATATTGACCGGAGACGGGCCTTTTCTGACAACCTTCATCCCCAAATTCTCACAATACCACTTCGCCATAGCCGCAGGGTCCTTGACGTTGATTGCAACGTGCTCAAGGCGTATTCGGTTCGTACCTCCGGCAAAGGCAGAACGGTCATCCTTTGTTTTCGCTGACTCAATGCCACAGCCGGCAATAATTAAAGCGGCGAACAAAAGAGGCACTATTAAAAGACTATTTGTCCCCAACCTGCATATCATACTACATCTCCTTTCCGCCCCAAAACTTTGAGCTCAAGTTAACCTATTTATTTTTTCAGCCTCAGCCAAAATCATAGCTTTGCACAGTTTTGCTCTATCAGCCGGAATTAACGGAGAGGGCGGGATTCGAACCCGCGGTCCACATAAAGTGGACACGGCCTTTCCAAGACCGCTCGATAAGCCACTCTGACACCTCTCCACAAATCGTCATTCGTCGTTCGTCGCTCGTGACTGGTTAATCTAAATTCCCCGTTCGTCGTCTCTTAAAGAACTCCTGTAACTGTTGACTGCACTCATCGGCTAATACACCGGATGTAACTTCGAGGCGGTGGTTCAGCCGGTTATCTTGCACAATATTATATAAGCTTTTGCACGCTCCTGTCTTGGGGTCATCGCAGCCATAGACTAATCTATCCATTCTGCTCAGGACAAGTGCTCCGGCGCACATCGGGCACGGTTCTAAGGTAACGTACATCGTGCAGCCGTTTAATCGCCAGTTCTCAAGAAACGCCGCCGCCTGCGTCAGTGCGATTATCTCCGCGTGGGCTGTTGGGTCTTTGAGTTGTTCTCGCTGATTATATGCCCTGCCGATTATCTGATTCTTATAAACAATCACTGCCCCTATTGGCACATCACCATTTTCCTCGGCAATCCGCGCCTGCTCAATGGCCAGAGGCATAAAGCGTTTGTCATTGTTATGGTTAATCATAACTTTGAACGAGGGCACCTATTATGGTTATAAGTAGTGTTTCGATAACCAACAGGGTTGAGAAAAAAAATAGAGAATATAATACGGGAGTGCCAAGGAGAGTCAAGATAGTAAGCAAGATATAACCGACTTCTGAAGCAAGCACAATTAAATGAGCACGAATGTTGTCAGGAGTTTCGTAACTTGCCATATAGGCCAAGGGTGACGTTGCTACCGAGTAGCCCCCTAGTAACATAGGGATTAATATTCCAGATCCTCGTGACGACCAATCTAAAGCGAATAGGAACACCCCACCAACCCATGACAAAATGAGTAGAGAATCATACAGCCCAGAGATAAACAAAAGAGTCGAAACAAGTAGTTTGTTTTTGTGAGCACGAACGAACTTCAAAGTTAACATTGTAAGACCCACACCCGGCAGAGCTACTATCGACCACCAGTATGGCATAGTAAAAGAGGCTAAGAATCCTCCTAAAAAGACACGCCACTGACCTTTGAAAAGCAACCAGATTCCTGATAAAATACCTGCAAACGTATTCAGAAAAAACATGATGACACAAAGAGCATTAAATGCCCGCAAACCCATTGTACCCAACATCTGTCTCATCTATTATCACCTATTAAACTGGTTCACCGTTTGTCATACCATTATTATAAAAAACGTAACTAAGAAGGGCGTTTGTATAAAGCATAGGATGAATAACGGCTTACATTCTACATTGATCATACGCAGACAAAATACATTGGCCATCAACATCAATGTCTTTTTCATATAGTTTTTTAAAATTCTCTCCCAAATATTGTTTATCAAAATCATCATAAAATTGTTGGTATAATTTATTTATATACGCTCCAATTTCTTTTACCGGCCAATTTGCGACCTCTGAAGGTATTGTTAATCGTGTGAATGTCAAATGCGATGCCATTTTATTTATGCGAAATTTAATGTTCTTAATACACAAGTCGATTCCGAAATCCTGAGGCGAACTGGATTTCCATTTTTGGGGTGGTGAGAAGAAATCTTCGGATATAATATCATCACAATGAGGGGTTTTAGAACAAAAAAAATCTATAAGATTTCTTGTATGCATGACAAAAGACTCAATAAATGATTTTGTTTGGCATCCCTCTAGTTGTGTTTGTTGAATTAATTCTTTGGCAGTTTTGTTGAACATCCACATTTCATAAGCAAAAGCATCAAATGCTTCTTTTAGCTCCTTTTTTGTTCTTCTTTTCTTGCACATTTTTTCTTTGGACATAGTTTTGCAATATGATCCTAAATTAATTCGTATTGCAATTCCCTAAAATAATTAATAATCGATAATCAATTGTCAATAATCAATAAAAAATACCCCCAAGGGGAGTCGAACCCCTGTCGCCGGGATGAGAACCCGGTATCCTAAGCCACTAGACGATGGGGGCAAAATATTCAAACCCGAAATTCCAAATTCGAAATACGAAACAAATTCAAAACCTGTCCTGATCAACGCCGAAAGATTCTAATGTTCAAATTTTCAAAACTCTTGTTTTAGTAATTTGAATTTCGGTCATTTGATATTGTTTAGAATTTCGGATTTCGTGCTTCGGATTTCCTCGGTTTGTAGTCTGCTGCAAACCGTGGCAATAGCGGCGCTCGGACTCGAACCGAGGACCCTGGGCTTATGAATCCCATGCTCTAACCAACTGAGCTACGCCGCCGCCAATTTACAAGCATTTATAGATTAACAACTTCCAGTATGTCCTGTCAACCAGTTTGCAGGAAAATTTTGGGATGTCCAGGGAACATCGTATCCCCGAAAGCAGGGATTCAAAATGGCACGGCAGGACAAGACCCTCACCAATTGAATTTGTTTTGTTAATTGCTGTATCGTGACAAAATAGCGTAAAGTCAACTCTGAATGTTTCCCTCCGCACTTCTACGTCTATTAGTGCCTGTGGCTAATTTGAGGACAAATTGCTCCATCGCCACAGGCGCCTTCGTTTGGCCGGTCTTTATAGCGTAGTCTGTCTCGGCTAACTCCTGTAAGTACTCGCCGATTTGTTTGAAGCTCATTTGCTGCAGTTGGGCAAAGAACCTATCTCGATTGCTCCATATTCGAAATCTTTTCTCAAGTTCGCCACGTCGAGCACCCTTTTGAAGCAGCGACTTGATTTCGAACATCCTGCGGAAATGATATGCAAAAGCCCCGACGACGCTGTACTCCGCCGATTTGTCCTGTGCGAACATACCCCTTAAACGCTCTACAGCCCCGCCGGGATTGCCGGCGATAACTGCATCAATCACTTCAAAGGCATTGAATAAGCGGTTATGGCCTATGAGCGATTCAATATGCTTAGGCGTTATAATCTTTTCGGCATCCGCGAACAAAGCTAATTTGTCGATTTCACTATACAGCAACATCAGCTCGTCGCCGCTCAGCTCGATTAAAAGTTCGGCCGCATCTCTGCTGAGTTTTTTATCGTGTGCTTCTTTCGCATAGTTGATAAGCCGCTGCGGAAGTTCCCCGCGATTAGGCTGCGCAGCACTAATCAGCTTTCCAGCCTTAGCCAGTTTCTTAGCTAATTTGGTGCGGGTGTCCCAGTTGCTCACGGTCAATATAAGTCGTCCTGTAGCGCACGGATTATCAAAATACCCCTCAAACAACTGACGGTTTTGTGATATGAATTCATCCGCCCTCTTTATAAAAACAACTCGCTTGTCGCCAAGAAATGGTGCCGTTCGCAGCTCGTCGAACACCTCTGAAGCCGTGACGGAAGCTGTATCAGCCTCAAAAAGTCCGGTCGTCCTTTGTTCAGGCTCCAACAGTTTATCTATAAGTTCCCGGCACTGAGCGTTAACAAGAGACTCTTCTTTGCCGGCAATCACGTAAATCAGCTCATCCATAAAAATCAAAATATCAAAATGTGGTAAATGCTAATTTTATTCGCCTCTTTTCTTGCCGTCCTTTTTTGGGGTTTTAGATTCCGGCTCAGTTTTCGGTTTAGATTCTGTGTTAGCTTTAGGTTTTGACTGCGGATTCTTATCATTTCCGGATCTATTTTTTGGATTGCCTTCCTCTTCTGCAATTATCTTTTCAGCGGCAACGAGTTTATCGCCGGGTTTGAGCTTGATTAAACGGACACCCTGAGTATTTCTGCCAATCGAGCGGATTTGGTCAAGTCCGGTGCGAATAATCATTCCGTTGGCAGTTATCATCATTAAATCGTCTTTGTTCTGGACGGCTTTGAGTGCAACCACCTTGCCGTTTCGGGTGGTCGTTTTGATGTTTTTCAGGCCGACTCCGCCCCGGCTCTGAGCCCGATAATTCTCCAGACCCGTCCGCTTGCCGTATCCGTTCTCGCAGACCGTAAACAGTGCGGCTTTGTCCTCCACAATCACCATACCAACAACCACATCTCCGGGTCGCAGCTTAATACCTTTGACACCCCGCGAGGCACGGCCCATCGAACGAACCTGACTCTCCTCAAAGCGTATCGTCATTCCGTCACGTGTGCCTAATACAATATGGTCGTTCCCCGTCGTCAGCGCAACACCAATCAAAGAATCGGCAGGGTCGAGATTGATGGCAATAACCCCGGTGCTTCTCGGATTGCCGTAAGCGGATAGCTTTGTCTTTTTCACAAGGCCGTTTTTTGTGGCCATAACGAGCTGCCGTGGCGGTATGTCCTCCTCCCCTTCCCCATCAAAGCTGCTGACGTTGATTATTGATGCTATCTGCTGAGTTCCCAGATTCAGCAGGTTGACGATATTTCTGCCCTTGCTTTGTCTGGACATACTCGGTATGTCATAGACTTTCAGCCAATAGCACTTGCCGCGATTGGTAAATATCAGCAAATAATCATGTGTAGAGGCAACAAAAAGATGCTCGATGAAATCACCTTCTTTTATATCCGAGCCGAGGATTCCCTTGCCTCCTCTGGCCTGCCTGCGGTACGTATCAATCGGCATCCGCTTAACGTATCCGCTGTGACTGACCGTAACGATTACTTCCTCTTCGGCAATCAAATCCTCCACATCTAACTGCTCGACCTTCGCCGTGATTTTCGTCCGCCTGGCATCTCCGTATTTTTCCTTTATTTCGTGAATGTCCTCACGAATAATATCCAGCAAAAGCTCCTCATTGGCCAACACCGCCTCATAGCCTTCTATCTGCTCGGTCAGGTCGGCGTACTCTTTAGCTAACTTCTCCATCTCCAGACCCGTCAGCCTTTGCAGTTGCATTGTCAAAATCGCATCGGCCTGCGGGCCGGTGAGAAAATGCGCGCCTTTACTTTTTTCCTTGACAAAAGCCTTAGGTAGGATTTCCTTCAGCGTAGCCATCTCAGCCAGCCGCAAAGGCTTTTTCATCAGGTTCAATTTTGCAGTCGGCGTATCGGGTGACTTCTTTATCAGGTCTATAATCTCATCTATGTCACTAACGGCTAAGATAAGACCTTCGAGAATATGCGCCCTGTTTCTGCATCTTTTCAGCAGAAATCTGCTCCGCCTGCGGATGACGGTCTTGCGATGGTCAATGAAGCAGTCGAGCATCTCCCTGATATTGAGAGTTTCAGGCCTGTTATCAACTAATGCGATATTGGCAATAGCAAATGTGCTTTGTAAAGAAGTGTAACGGTATAGCTTGTTCAGCGCAATTTCGACATCGGCATCTTTCTTCATTTCCACGACAATCCGAAGTCCGTGGCGATCCGATTCGTCTCTGACGTCGGCTATTTCCGGAATCGTATTATTGTGGACGCAATCTGCAATCTTCGAAACAATTGCGGTCTTGACGACCATATAGGGTATTTCTGTTATTATGATTCTTTCCCTGGCTCTTTTGCTTGTTTCAATATCTACTTTGCCCCGAACCGTCAAATGGCCGCGACCCCTCGTATAAGCGTCAATGACACCCTTTTTCCCGCAGATGGTTCCGCCGGTTGGAAAATCAGGGCCGGGCAAAACCTTCATAATGTCCTTAAACCCGCAGTCTGGGTCTTCAATGACTAACAGCAGAGCATCGCAAACCTCCGCAATGTTATGAGGCGGGATACTCGTGGCCATCCCCACCGCTATGCCCGTTGAGCCGTTGACTAACAGATTCGGAAACTTCGAGGGCAAAACAGTCGGCTCTTCTCGCGTTTCATCATAGTTCGGCACAAAATCGACGGTATCATGCTCAATATCGTCGAGCATTTCCTTTGCCGGCGCCGCCATTCTCGCCTCGGTATATCGCATAGCCGCCGGCGGGTCCGAATCAATACTGCCGAAGTTGCCCTGTGGGTCAATCAGCGGATAACGCATATTCCATTCCTGACCCATCCGCACTAATGTCCCATACGTCGCCTGGTCGCCGTGAGGGTGGTAGTTGCCGCCGGTATCGCCGACAATTTTTGCGCATTTACGGTGTTTGCTTCGCGGCCCTAAGTTCAAATCGTTCATCGCAACCAGTATTCGCCTTTGTGAAGGCTTCAGACCATCTCGAACGTCCGGCAAAGCACGCGAAACTATCACGCTCATCGCATAGTTCAGGTATGAATTCTTCAGCTCATCGAGGATATGCATCTCCTCGAATTGCTCCTCTGTCTTCTTGACTTCCTTCATAAGCTCTATGCCGTCCTTAATGCCAAATTTTGTTCGCAAATAGATTACCCTCGACCAGCTAAAAAGTCAAGAAATACTAACAATTTTGAACGGGCATAGACCCCATTTTCTCCTGCCCTGCACAACCCTGCCTGCGCCCAAGCAGATTGCAGGCTGGCACACGCAAAAACCGGTGCCAAAAAGAACAAACAAAGAACATCGATGAATTTTTCTCGTATAGAATTACACCCAACTGGCCGATAACAATCTTATTGAGGAAAAATGATGTTCCAAAAATCGAAAAAGTGTATCTGCCGCCTCTGGAAAGAATGGCGAATCACCATTCTTTTCTTATTTTGTGTAGTGCTACCTGTAAAATCAAGTCTGGCGGACTGGAACTGGGTCCCGACCGGCTCTATGAATCCTACTATACTGGAAGGTGACTTGCTCTACGTGGATAAAATAGCCTACGATTTGAGACTTCCTCTCACTTTGCATCGGCTTGCAAAATGGTCGGACCCGCAAAGAGGTGACATAGTAGTTTGCTTTTCTCCCGATGATGGAACTCGATTAGTCAAGAGAGTAATAGGCCGGCCAGACGACACAATCGAGTTAAAAAACAATACGCTTTTTCTAAACGGAGAACCGCTCAGCTATACAAAAATCGATTCGAAATACAAAAAATATCTGCCCGGAAGGCTAAAAAGAAACTCTGTACTGGCAATGGAATATTTGAATGGATTAAATCATCCCGTAATGAGCAACCCTTCAATTGCAGCAGTGCGAAACTTCGGCCCTGTTACGGTACCTAAGGACAGCTACTTTGTTATGGGCGATAACAGGGACAATAGCAGGGACTCAAGATATTTCGGATTTGTGGAAAGAAAATTAATAGTCGGCAAAGCAAAGGGAATAATTGGCTCAATCGACATTACCGACAAATATCAGCCCAGATTCAAAAGGTTCTTTGCCTCTTTGAAATAACCCCTCAGGCCATTTATCAGCCGGAACTTTTCGTAAATAATTTTGCCGTCTCATCGCTCAATAAAACCCACAGACTGTAAACACCGATAACAGTCCCAATCGGAATTAGGAACAAATCCAAAACGGCAATTATCATAATCAGAATCCTTGCCCAGCCTCTGCGCTTTAGAAGACCGATTCCGCCGATAATATCCGGTAAGGATATTATGATAAAAAAGATTGCTACTGCACAGGCAACTATCATGGTGATTATCATTGCATCCGCGTCTCCTGAAATAATTCCTCCACCGGCAATAGCTAAAAAAGCCAGACATGCAACTAATAATCCCATAATACCAAACCCAATGTTGAGTACTGCCACAAGAGTGATATGCTTTTCCATTTCTTTTCCCTTTGCTTATTTAACCTATATTTTCATTACTCGCCTTTCTTCTCTAAAATCGCCTCTATCTCGTCCATAGTTCGATTCATCGCTGTCATCGTTTTGTTAAACGGCTCAGCGCTTGTCATATCCACTCCCGCCTTTTTCAAAAGCTCAATTGGATAATCGCTGCCGCCTGATGATATAAATTCAATGTATTTCCCGACCGCGCCTTCTTCTTCGCCCAATACCTTTTCAGCCAGCGCCGTGGACGCCGTAAAAGATGTCGAATACTGATAAACATAGAAGTTATAATAAAAATGCGGAACGTACGCCCATTCGACCGCATACAGCTCGTCGATATGACAGACCCCCTTCTCGTGCCCGTAGTATTTTTTAAGAATCTCACCGTAAATTTCGTTGAGAACATCCCCTGTAAGCGGCTCGCCGCGTTCAGCCTTTTCGTGTATTCGCAGCTCGAACTCGGCAAACTGGGTCTGTCGGAAAACCGTTACTCTGATTCCTTCCAAATAATTCATCAGTAGAGATAACCGCGTGTCATCATCTTTGATTTCCTTGAGCATTTTGTCAATCAGCAGCGCCTCATTAAAAGTAGAAGCCACCTCTGCAACAAAAATCGAATAGTCGGCTGTCGGATAGGGCTGATTCTTATTGGAATAATAACTGTGCATCGTATGGCCAAGCTCGTGAGCTAACGTGCTTACATCGTCATATTGGTCGTTGTAATTCAAAAGGATGTAAGGATGAACATCATAAGCGCTGCCGTTGCTATAACCGCCCGCACGTTTACCCGGCGTCGGATAAACATCTATCCATCGTTCATCAAAGGCCTTTGCAACAACAAGACAATAATCCCCGCCCAACGGTTTTACCGAATCAAGCACAAGCTTCTTGGCCTCATCGAACGTATATTGCAAATCAATTCCTTTAACCACCGGCGCATACACATCTGAATATTTTAACGTCTCCACGCCCAACATCCGTTTTTTCAATTTCAGGAAACGGTGGAATGAATCAAGGCTGCCGGTAACATTTTCAATAAGTGCCATATATACCTCGGCAGGAATATTATTTTTATCCAGCGAGCTTTCCAGCGAAGACTTATAGCCCCGCGTGCGGGCGTAAAACATATCCTTCTTTACATTCGCATAAAGCTGCGTGCCGAAAGTCCCTTTGAACTTGCCAAATGTCTCCCAGAACGCCCCAAATACTGCTTCGCGGTCATCTCGATTCGCCAAAGCCCGATAGCGGGAGTACCCTGCCTTCGTTAGCTTGGCTTTAGTGCCGTCACTTAGCTCTATTTCGGGATAAGGCAGCTCCGCATTACTGAAGACCCCGTAAATCGTGGAAGGGCCGTCGGCCAACAAGCTCGACTCCGCCAATATCTTCTCCTCCTTTTCTGATAGCGTATGGGCCTTCATCCTCTGGATGTCATACAAAGCCATCTTATAGATTTTCAGACCAGCCTCTTGCCCAATGAATTTATCGATTGTCTCCTTATCCATCCCGGCAATCTCAGGCGTAATAAACGCCGCCTTGGAGCTGTAGTCGGTACGAAGCTGCTGCATTTCCTGCTCCATTCCGAGGTACTTCGAATTGCGCGTGTCCTCGTCAGATTTCATGTGCGCATAGCTATACAGGCGCCCAAATTCTTTGGAGACTCGGCTGTTAAACTCCAGACAAGCCAATAGCTCAGACGCAGAGCCTGCTAATTTGCCCTGATACTTGCTAACTTCATCAAACTGAGCAGCCAGCTCCTGCTTGGCCTTATCCCACACCGCATCCGAAGCATAGAGGTCTTCCAGCTTCCACTTGTATTCGGCAGGAACTTCCGACCTTTCACGAGTTTGGCCTAAAACCTCAACCCGAGTAAACGCAAAGACTGTAATCAATATAATGACGTTCAGAACTTTGTTCATATTTGTCTCCTCGCGGATTAAGCTAATATTATAAAGTTTTTAGACAATCATTTCCCTGTCATTCCCGCGAAAGCGGGAATCCAGGAACGAAACGGTCTGAAGCGAAGCCTCAACCAAAGTTATTGTCGAAAAACTTATTCAGAGTACCTTAATTTATTTATAATTTTAATAAGCATCGTGGCCGTATATAATTTGCTTAACTAACTGACATATCTTAAAGCTCACAGCCGCCCGTTGTCAATTGTACAGCTTCGTCATTTCACCAGTCACGGCTCACGAGTCACGCTTTAGATGCTCCTGTGCCCAGATAGCGAGGCCCGAGCCTGCTAACAAAACCGCTCCGAAAAGCAATTGAAAAACATTCAGCGATTCCCCGAAGACCACGCTGGAAATCGCAAGTACGATAAATGGCTGCGCCAGCATAACAAGTCCAGGGATAGTCGCTCCGATGCGCCTCATTGCCGAATAGTAAAGCGTATGGGATAATGCTATGGCAGTCGCCCCCGAAATTACAACGCACGCCCACTGCCAGACACCCATTTTCACGCAGTCTCCTATCCGACCAAATAAAGCTGCGAGCACAAAAAGCCCCGCAACCGTATAGATGCTTATCACTGAAAAGCTTTGCCGGGAGTCTATTTCCTTAAAAGCGATTCGCGCAGAGACTATATATACCGCCCACATAAACGCCATCGAAAGAGAAAAAGCTATACCCGTCAGCGTCCCGGCCGCAGCGAAATCTTCTTTAAAATACAGCACGCCGATTACCCCCATCGCCGAAAGCGCCAACCCTGACCAGAAACGTTTGCTTTTGACCAATGTCCTTTCCTCGGCAAAGAATATTAACGAAAAGCTCGCTATCCAGATTATAGACGATTTCCCTAACAGAACCATAAAGGCCGGCCCAATATAATAAAAGGCACAGGCATACAAGCTCTGCATAACGACATTTGCCGCACCCGGCACAACCGCCCTTCGCCAGACTCTCGTATCGAGCCGTTTCGTCCTGATGGAAAAGGAAAGAAATGGCAGCCAGAACAGACACGCCACCGAATATCGCAGCAGGTTTTGCGCCCACGAATCCAGATACCCCGTCAGGTATTTTATAAATATCGGCCCCAGCGACCAGAAGCTCAGCGCTCCGATACACGCAAACGTCGCCGAGACATCAACTCTCCGAATATTACTATCCTCATCCATCAAAACTCTTACGAAAAATGTTTAGCCCCCCAATTTTACTGGGAAGTTTTCTTTCCTCCGTAATTTATTACGGGACTTTCTTTATCAATCAATTCATCGATAGATTTTACGTTTATCCTCTAACACCTTCTTAATGCCCCTCCACGTATTTAATTCTCTCCGCCAGAGAATTCTCATCGAAACAAAACCGCTTGTCGTATCCTCTTGTCCATACCCGCCCTTCTATACCGCTCTCTCTCAGCGCATAGTATGCCGCACTCTTAAAGCGGTTCACAACCTTATCTACCGAATTGCCTCCCTCTCCGATAACCACGTGTATATGATTGCTGCAAACCGATATCGCCAGTATCTTTTCTCCGATTCTCTCCGCCTCCAGCAGTATAGCTCTTCTGGCAATCTCACGCTGTTCTTTTTTTAACTTAAACCCGTCACCGATTAGCATTTTTCTGTTTGCTTGTTCCAATCCTTTATTTTTTCCTAATATAATCCCATCCTTCACAAATCCCCGTGCATCTCCCTGCAGCCAGCTGCCGTATGTTGTCCATGTCACCATATATCCAAGTGTTTTTCCCATCGAATATTTTCCGATTTAGCCCCCACCCCGCGTGGCGGGGGTTTATTTCCGGTACAAACCGGTAAGATAGGTTACAGAATAAACCGGCTACATGGGTAACAGTTTTTGGTTTATGATTGCCTCCGAAAGGAGGCAGATTATGCCATGGACTGAGACCCGAATAATGGACGCAAGAT
>Ga0315314_1002139_pt1 | contig 16607 bp, 12 predicted proteins | sample TDP9_MG_FD_203631 | JGI IMG/M metagenome (GOLD analysis project Ga0315314, IMG submission 203631) | Freshwater sediment microbial communities from Lake Towuti, South Sulawesi, Indonesia - TDP9 | ecosystem: Environmental > Aquatic > Freshwater > Lake > Sediment | place: Indonesia: South Sulawesi...
CAATGTAAAAATTGAAGAAATCGACGTTCCAGACGAAACTCCAGTAGGCCTGATGAATGCAAAATTGAAATTGGGCACGATAGCAGGTTACGTTGCATGGGAACCGTTTCCAGCTGAAGCTAATGTTAGTCGCATAGGAAAGATTTTAGCCACCTCGAACGACATCTGGCCGAATCATTTAGATTGCGTCGTGGTCGCCCACAAGAACTTTGTAGCAAAGTATCCAAATCTCGTCGTAAATTTTCTGAGAGCTCACATGGAAGCCACAAACTGGATAAATGAAGCCAAATTGAATACAAGCTCATCTGATTATGACCTACTTGTTAACATAGGCGTTCAATTCACTGGAAGAAATCCCACCGTGATAGAGGAAGCCTTGAGCAGAATAGACTACAAGTACGAGATTGACTCAGCCTTTCGCTTCACCTTCATTGAGTATACAGGCAAACTAATCGACTACCAGCTGATTCCTGCAACAAGGCTTGAAGAGAGAGGCTATACCAGTGTGTTCAATTTTGCCGACAGATACATAGACGGAACATACTTGAACAAGGCCAAAGAGTGAAAAAATGAAGGGTCAACTCTTTTTGTTCTCTAGAATCCTCCTCGCTGTAGTGTCCCTGGTCTCCTTCTTTGGTCTTTGGTGGTGGATTGCGATTCATGATCCTCGAGGAGTTCTTCCAACCCCTCAAGATATATTCACAACATTGGCTCGTATCGTCATAACTAATCAGAGAGACCTGACGGGTCACGTATTCAGCGACCACGTTGCTTCAACCCTTTCCAGAGTCTTCTACGGGTTCAGCTTAGCTGCGGTCGTTGCTATACCCGTTGGCTTGTTGTCAGGCTGGTCAATATGGGCTGAGAGCATATCGAAACCCATAGTTGAGCTTTTGAGGCCTATTCCGCCCTTCGCTTGGATTCCCTTCGCAATAATATTCTTCAGAGAACCCTTTGACTCCGTCTTCATCGTCTATTTGGGGGCGTTTTTCCCAATTCTTCTTACCACTATTGCTGGAGTCAAAGCAGTCGATTCCATACTGATAGATGCTGCAAAGACGCTGGGCGCCAATAGAGGACATCTCTTCAGCAAGGTAATCGTGCCCGCTTCTATTCCCCACATTATGACTGGCATCCGCATCGGGTTAGGTGTTGGCTGGATGACCATCGTGGCGGCTGAACTTGTAGGCGTCAAAGGAGGAGGCTTAGGCGTTTATATTCACACAATGAGCGACATTGGACGTTTTGAGAATGTTTTTGCTGGCATGTTCATAATCGGAATAATAGGCTTCTTAATGATAACCGCAGTAACCTACGTTGAGAGACGGTTGTCCAGATGGGCAGAGATACTATAATCCAAATACGCGATCTCAACAAGGTGTTTGAACACGAAAAGACTACAGTTGAAGCTCTAGCTGACCTGAACTTAGACGTTTATAAAGGCGAGTTTTTCTGCGTCATTGGTCCCACCGGATGCGGCAAAACCACTCTGCTTCGAATAATCGCAGGTCTAGAACCGCCAACAAAAGGTGAAATCCTACTGAATGGGCAAAAAGTCGGAAAGCCTGGAGCTGACAGAGGCTTAGTTTTTCAAGAATTTGCCCTTTTTCCATGGAGAACCTCTCGGAAAAACATAGAGTTTGGCCTAGAGATTAAAAGACTGCCACTCGAAGAACGCCAAGAAATAGTTGAGCGCTACATAAAGCTTGTGGGCTTGCAGGGATTTGAAAACGCGCTGCCACGCCAGCTTTCCAGTGGAATGAAACAGCGCGTAGCCATTGCACGGGCTTTAGCCACTGACCCGGAAGTGTTGCTGATGGACGAGCCTTTTGGGTCCTTGGACGCTCAGACGAGGAATATCATGCAGAGGGAACTCTTAGCAATCTGGGAGGAGACAAAAAAGACCGTAGTGTTCGTAACTCACTCAGTTGATGAGGCTGTATATCTTGCAGACCGCATAGTTGTCCTGACAGCTAGACCCGGAACGGTCAAAAAACTAATGGAAGTGAAGTTGCCCCGCCCCCGGGACAGAACAGGGGAAGAATTCTACGCTGTGCGACGCCCACTGCTTCAAGAATTAGAGATCGAAGCTGAGAAAGCCATGAAAAAAGGCTAAGGCAACCCAAAACGGTCGTTGCAGAGGGGAACGTCTAGTGCCTGAGTCATCAAGTCTGAGAGTTCCTAAGATTCTTGGGCAGAGAGCCATTTTGCTTGCCAGAAACCTCGCTCTTCTAAACCGAGAATTAAAGGTACAGCGAGAAAACGGTTATCTCAGTGTTCCCTTGCTGCGGGAGCCGCTTCCAGCCGAACTTAAAGAGCTGAGAAGCAACCTGCCCGAAATGGAGATTTCCAAGCGAGAATTTCTGGAAAGCCAAGAACAACCCAAAAAACTCGTCGACTTGCTAAGCGACAAGTTGCCACCGCACGTGTTGGCCAGCCTGCCACAGGCACTAGATTTCGTTGGTGACATTGCGGTCGTGGAGATTCCGCCTGAACTGGAGACCCATAAGCGGGTTATCGCTGAAGCCATTTTGAAGGTGCACAAAAGGGTTAGAACCGTTCTCGCTAAGTGGGGCGCCGTCAGCGGAGTCTACCGCTTAAGACAATTTGAGACAATAGGCGGAGAAGCCAAAACAGAGACAGTTCACAAAGAACACGGCTGTATCTTCCATGTTGACTTAGTCAAAGCATACTTTTCACCTCGTTTATCTTACGAACACAGTCGTGTTGCCTCTCTGGTTAGGCAGGGCGAAATCGTTGTCGACATGTTCGCTGGAGTCGGCGGCTTCTCAATCCTAATCGCCAAAAAACTGGATGATGTGCATGTCTACGCCATCGATGTGAACCCCGACGCCCTCGAATTCCTCAAGAAAAACATAGTTGTCAACAGAGTTGTGGGCAAGGTTGAGCTCCTTTTAGGTGACGCCAGACAGATTATTGAGGAAAGACTAGGCGGAGTCGCCGACCGAGTAATCATGAACCTGCCCGAAAAAGCTATTGAATATATTGATGTTGCTTGCAAAGCTCTAAAACCCGAAGGCGGCATCGTCCATTATTATGAGTTCTCAAACGCAACAGAACCCTTGGAAACCGCAAAGAACAGGCTAGCAGACGCTTTGAAACAGACAAATCGACGGTTAGAGAAGATCTTGCTCGCAAGAGTAGTCCGCGGTATCGCACCCTTCACTTATCAAGTTGTGGTCGACGCAGAAATCAGGTAGCGTTTTCAACAGTTATCGTTATCTTCACTTTTTGATTTGGATTATGCAGTTTTTCAACAAGTTTTCTTGAAAGGTCTTTAGCAGCTTTGTTTGAACGTATGGCAAGGGTCCGATCGCAGAGGTAGTTGCTTTTTCTCACAACCAGGTCAGTTGGGTGGGTTAATGTGAGTTGAGGGCTTCCCCAAGCATTAATAGTCTCGACCTCCTCGCCTGCATCCAGAGTGATTATTATTCGTGCCTCTTCGTTTCGGACCGCCCTCTTAAATTTCGGGTCTAAATCCGCTGCACCCTTGTTTGCGCCAACAGCTATGATGCAGTCGCCACGTTTGGTCAGATGAGTTTCTTTTGTGACTTCGAAGGTTGTCGTATTGGTCGATTGAATGTTTTCATGACCGTGGGCAAGGATGATATCAGTTGCTTTCACGCAGGTCCTATTCCTTCAAAGTCTTGTCAATTGTAGCCTTCTTGTATGCTCCAAAAATCTTGGATGCGAGCTGTAAATACTCAATTTGCTCGGGCTCGACGCCCACCATTCTGGCTACCACAGCGTCAGCTAGAACCGAATTCTCACTTCCCACCAACAACCCATGGCTTTCCACTTCGTTAATCCAGAAACAGGGCTCAAACAGACTTCGATAAATCTTGTTGATGTCTACGACGCTTTGTGGCAGCAGACTATCGTTTTCTCCATGCCATCTTCCGTATCTTGCTGGGTCGGGAATCAAACCGAACAGGTTTTTTGTAGAAAGCGACATGACTTCTCTTGTCTTCCGGCTTAGATTGATGCTGACCAATGCTTGACCCTTAAGTTGGAAAATTTTTTCGGGAACAAAGCCATACGTTTCTTCATTTGTTACAGGGTCAAACTTTGTTTTAACAATCTCTTTGATCTTCTCTTTGCTCACAGTTCTGCCAGACCAGACTTCCTCTGTTACATTTATGTATTGTACGTTATGCTTTTTGAGAATGGTTTCGATTCCACTATGCTTCAAAAACCACGCGTCTTGTTCTTTAATCCACTTCCACTTTCTCTTCGCATTGCTCGGCGTTATGACCTCTCGCGGTTCTGGACCCGTGTTGAGTTCGTTTCGCCAAGCCGTGTAACTTTCGATGACTGTTTTGGCACCAGGCAGACTGTTAAACAAAAGTTCCAGCATTCCAGCAGACGTGAAAGTGTTTGCGTTGCTCCAGTTGGGCTTGACGATGAAGCCTTTGCCTCGAATGTTTAATCGTTTCAAAAACTGCCGCATCTCTTCAATGCTCGATACCTTTGCAACCACTATATCTTCAGTTTCCAATTCGCCAACATCCAGATTACTTTTGCGATTCATTCTAGAACTTCTATTGCGTCGACTTTTCCGTCGCCGTCTAGGTCGAAGCCTTGAATCACCGTGGCAAAACCGTCGTTTCCCATGTAGTTTTTCAAGGTCTCTTTCCAGAATTTTGTCAGCGCCAACACGCAGGCTTTGGTTCCAACCGCCTTGTTGCCCGCTACAACTATGATTTTTTTGGTTTTATCCCATGGGTTGACTATTTTTGCTATCAACCCGATGTTGTCGCTGGTGTAGACGTTGCCCGTCTTTTGCGAGACTAGTCCTCCGAACAGGAATCCCTCTTCTGTTGACTTTATGCTGAAGCGTGTGGGTATGTACTCGTTTATTTCCTCCGTGAGAAGGTTGGTGCCCGGACCACCGACGAATATGAGGTTGTTTTTCTCCTCCTTCTCTACTTTCACGTCCACGTCTATTTTTATTATGAAGTCGTCGGGCAGCACAGCGTATTGACCGAGGAAAAGGCTGAGGTAAGCAGCGTAGTGTCCGTCGCGTGCTCTTGCTTTGAACGGTCCGTGGGGATCTGGGCTTCCAACTACAATCTTGCCGTCGAGTACTTCGTCTTTGAGAAGGGGTGTGAAGAATTGTTTCAGTTTCTCTTCCATTGTGGATGCGCCCAGCACAGTGATTTTGCGTTGCCCGAAGGGAAGTTCTACGCCGAAGGCGGGAAAAGACACTGCATAGTATTTTGCTGTGGCGCCTTTCTTTTCTTCTTCCCTGACGATTTTTATGACTCCTGCTTCGGTTAGCTTTCTGATGTGGTAGTAGACTTTTTGTTCATGTGTGCCGAGTTTTTTGGCGATTTCAATTGGGTACATTTCAGCCTTGGCGAGCAACGTGAGAATTTGCCAACTCGTCTTGTTTAAGGCCGCCTTCAACTGTTCTGGTCGGTCGAATAGGGCGATGTCTTTTACTTCGTAGGGGATGGTTTGGTCGTTTAACAGGAGTTTCTTTTTCATGATTTTATGGTAGAACCCGATGATCATCACCGTCCTTCATGCAGTCGAAGTCATAAATCAATCATCTGTAGGAGCCTTACATCTGTTCAAATACGTGGATGAGCTCATCCACAGTCCTCTCCCATGTGAACTCTTTAGCCCGATTTCTTCCCCTCTCGCCAACTTCTTTACAGAGGTTGTCATCCGAGAGAAGCCTTTTACATTCTTTGGACCAAACTTCTATGTCAGACCCGCAGAGTATCCCAGCGTCGCCTACAACTTCTGGATGCCCGCCAGAATCCATAGCGACCACGGGTTTTCCGCAAGCCATAGCCTCGAGCGTAGCCAGCCCAAAACCTTCGTTGACCGATGGACTAAGATAAGCGTAGCAACCCTGCAGATATTTCAGGGTCGCACCGTCGGGGGCATTGAGGATTATCTGTATATTGTCGGTCCGCTCAAACATCAGACGGTCGAAGTATTGTCTTCTCTTCTTCAAACGGAAGTCGAATAGACCGCAAAGTAAGAACCTATAGTCGACATATCTAGCCAATTGGATGAGAAATAAATGATTCTTCTGAGGAGTTATCCAACCCTGGTTGAAGAAGTAGCTACCTGGAGTTGCACCCGAAGTCTTCGAAAACTCTTCAAAATTCACGCCCGGATAGATAACCATAGTATTGACACGCCCGTCAAGGTCCTTGATGACGCCTTCCGTAAAACGCGAGTTACATAAGATCAGCTGAAAGTCTCGAAGGTATGGTCTTGTGAAGAACGGACTACTAAGCCTAAGAGTCCTTCCGATCTTGCGTAGGGCCTTTACCCTGTGATCTTCCGTATCCGGAGGTAGACGTTCTGCTGTATGCAAGTATGGTATGATCTTTGCCTTACGTCTTGCAAAATGTGCCGCGACGTAACGTGTCAGAAGTGAAGCATCACTAGTCAGTATAGCATCAGCCCGCCAACCTAAGACCTTTTCAAACGTACTCTTCAGAGATTCGACCTTTTCCTCTAGGGGTCGCCTCCTAGCCTCGCTCTGCATCGCAAAGACTTTCACATCAGGTGCGACAGGAAGACGCGGTTCACATGTCTCTATAAAGAGCGCCACCTCGTGGCCCTTTTCGGATAATCTTTTGGAGACTTCGATGTTAAAACGTTCTGTTCCAGCTATATGTGTCACTTGATGCATGACTAGCGCTATCTTCATATTCTCAACCAGTCTGCCAGTGCATTCTCGAAGCCACGTCTACTGTCAACTCACGCAGATTTTGCGATATATAATAAGGATGAAACATAGGTATCAATCTATCCGTCCCAAACGAATCTTCTTATAACTCTCTAGCATAGTACAATGGAATCTTCATAACGCTTACTTCTAAGCCTAGTCCATAGATCTTTCAATTTCCTTTATTGAGATTCCAACAGGAAAATCCGGTCAACTAAACTAAGCAACCAAAAACAACAAAAAAAATTAAGAGTGCACCTTATCGACTTTGTTGAAGCCCCAATTTGGTGGAGTGCCCGTTTCAAAAAAGGCGAACAGGGTTCCCTTATAAACATTTTTTTAATGGTTGCTTCCTTTGCGGCTACCTGGGTTCAAGAGCCGTTAAAAATTCTGTTTTACCAACGTTAAGATTTTCTAGAAAATGCTTAAACACGCCGACGCATTGATACTTATCGCAAATGCGAAGACACTAGCGTAACCCAGTGATTTGTTAACGTCAAACGGGGAAAACTGAGACATGTGTGGAATATTCGGCAGCGTTCTAAAAAATGGTGCAGCCGCACCCCTCATTCACTCAGGCCTCAAAAGATTGGAATACCGAGGCTATGACTCTGTGGGACAAGCCACGGTTGAGGACGACAAACTCTTCATCAAGAAGGACGCGGGCAAAATAGACGACGTCGACGCCGTGCTAAACCTCGACGACATGCCCGGGCGAGTGGGCATAGGCCACACCAGATGGGCTACCCATGGAGCGCCCTACAAGGTCAACGCGCATCCTCACACTGACTGCGGCGGAGAAATTGCGGTTGTGCACAACGGCATAATCGAAAACTTCGCTGATCTTAAATTGGAACTAGAGAATGCAGGACATGTTTTTAAGTCCAAAACTGACACTGAGGTTATACCCCACCTGATCGAAGAGAAAATGAAAGAAGGTTTTTCCCTCACGGACGCTGTGCGAGAGGCTGCGAATCGGTTAGACGGCTCATACTCTATCGCTGTTGTGTCAATCCGAGAGCCCGACAAGATTGTTTGCGCCAGAAAGGAGAGCCCCCTTGTAGTGGGCATTAACGAAGACGCAGTCTATTGTGCCTCAGACATCCCCGCTTTTCTGCCATTAACCAAGAGGGCAGTGATTATTGAAAACGGCGAGATCGTGGTGTTAAGTGGAAGAGGGTATGAGATTCGAAAGATAGCCGACGGAACAATCGTGCAGAGACAACCCGAAATCATTGACTGGAACCCTGAGATGGCTGAAAAGCAGGGTTTTCCACACTTTATGTTAAAGGAAATTTATGAGCAGCCTTCGACACTTCGCAACACGTTTCGGTTGCAGGATCAGTTCTTGGAGTTGATGACCGAGTTCCTTGACCGAGCGGGCGAGGTGTTTCTCGTTGCAGCCGGCACCTCTTTTCACGCCTGTTTGGCAGCGTCGTATATGTTTTCTAAGCTTGCGTTTTTGGCTACTCATCCAATTATTGCTTCTGAGTTTGTTGAGCAACACGGCAGGTCAGTGAATATAGACAGCACTATTCTGTTTGTGAGTCAATCCGGTGAGACTGCGGATACCTTATTTGCGGTTGATCATGCTCGTCTGCGAGCGGCTACCGTTTTGGGGTTAACCAACGTTATTGGTTCAACTTTGACTCGTGTTGCTCGAGTTTACGTGTGTCAACAGTCTGGACCTGAAATAGGTGTGGCTGCGACCAAGACGTTTACGAGTCAACTCAGCGTGTTGGCTCAGTTGGCGTTGAGGCTGGCGAAAAAGCGTGGTAAGGTGTCGCATGTAGAGATTGAGTTCCTCGAAAGGAAACTGCAGGAGATATCTGACATAGCTGAAACGATTCTGGGTACGCAGTCGGAAAAGATTAGGAAGTTGGCTAAAAAGTATCACGATAGGCAATGTTTCTTCTTTCTGGGAAGGGGAATAAGTTCAGCGACGGCTATGGAGGGCAGACTCAAGCTCATGGAAATCGCGTACGTACCCGCTATCGCCTATCCAGCCGGAGAGAGCAAGCACGGACCCATTAGTCTGATCGAGCCGGGTTTTCCAGTGGTGTTCATCTGTCCAAAGGATGAGACGCATAAGACTGTTACAAGCAATATTATGGAGATGAAGGCACGGGGGGCTTCAATAATAGTTCTCTGCGAAGAAGGCGATGAAGAGATTAAGCGGTTAGCTGAAGATTTCATTGAAATACCCAAGGGTGTTCCTGAGATTCTGTCGCCGATACTGTATGTGATTCCTCTACAACTCTTGGCGTATTACACTGCCTTAGAGAGAGAACGCAATCCAGACATGCCTCGGAACCTAGCTAAATCAGTAACGGTCAAATAGTCTCTGAGAACGGAATTGATAACTTTTTACAACTTTTAGTGACTTTTAGTTGTTTAGTGTTGTTTTGTGTTGTTTTTTGTGACGGTGTGTTTTGGTTCGCCATGACAACGGAGTAGCAGTGGAACTAGCTTCTGTTTCTTGACAGCTTTCTTAGGATGATTGCGAGGAGGGTGAGCGTTATAAAGAGTGGAGGGATTATGACAGCTGGAAGCTCTGGAACCGCTTCGGCTCCGATGATTTGGACTTCGCTGGTGCTGTTTAAGGCGTACGTGAAATAGATGAACGTGTGGGTTTGGTTGGTTGATGTTAGAGGAGTAACGGGGTTGCCATCGACGTAAACCGCCCAAGCCTGCGTGGCGTTATCGTGGAGAAGCGTCCATGGAATTGTTATATTGCAGAAGCCAAATGTTCCGTGGACTCCGTTCACGTAAAAGGTTACTTTTTGTTGAGGTTGGGTGAAGTTAAGCTTAGCAACTGTAGAGTTGCTATATGTTGCAACAGTGTACGTTTCCCCATTCCAACTGATGTCAAACGTTCTGATAGGACTGGTTGAGCCAACGATTGAGTAGTCGCCTATGACTGTTGAATGAGGAATCAAGTTTCCTGACAAGTCGTAAAGCTTGGTTTGGCTGAGGTCAAGGTAAGAACCTCCAACATCGATGGACTCAAAGAAAACCGTCGCTATCAGACCGCCGCCATCAACCGCCTTTAATGGTTCAACGAGAGTGCAATTCACCCACACAACACCATGGGTAGCATTGAACTCCTCATCCAGTCTTATTACTTCAAAATCAGTAGAACCAGCACTTGCTAGAAAGGAGCCCTCAACAATGCTGGTGACATTTACTGGAATGTTCTCATAAAACAGCAAAAGCTCCCAGCCGTGAAGATTCACCACATTGCCCACGAAAACATCAATTTGACCCTTTGAACCAAGGGGTATCCAACCAAAAGCCGGTGATGGAACAACCTCTGCCATAGGCACAGATGAAACATTACCAACCAAGACAAGTCTCAGCAGTCCGCAAACAGATAGCAATGCCAAAAAGCAGACCAAAGATAACAGTTTTCCCTTCATAAATATAGAATAAGATACGATAAATATTTAACCATAGGTATGTTGCTTAAAAGTGACAGTTTAATAATTTGTTCGTCTTCTGGCAACAACCAGTGGTTTTTTATAGTGCCAAATATGAGACAATTACGGTGAACCTTTGACGAACGCGCAGGTTTCTAATTTGGCAAAGAAGGGCAACCTAGTCTGGTCGTTCGGCGCTGTTGTATTCACCGGGTTTATATTTGCCACAACCTTGCTACTGCAAGCTTATTCGGGGGGCGTCACTCCAGATTTGACGAGGGTTAGAACATGGTATTTTGGTGGCGCCATCGCAAGCATCGTTGCTTGGGCAGTCTTGAGTTTTCTCTCCTATTTCATTGCCTTACTTCTGTTGCACGCGTCTAAGCCTTCACTTGACATGACAGCGTTTCTCAGAGTTTCAGGATATGCGCTGATTCCGTTTGGCTTCTGGAACGTGCCATGGATAGGGTGGTTGATCCCAATAGCTAGCGTGTATCTGTGGATTTTGGCTTCTAGACACGGGTTTGAAACCGACTTCGAAAGGGCATTAATCATCTCTCTTCCAATCATAGTGACGTACTTGTTTGTGGCGATGATACCCTCCACCCCACTGATTTTTTTCGGGGGCTTGGATTAACAAAGCGTTGCCCTCACGATGTTGGCAAAGGCTTAAACATTCTTCAGAGATTAGTTCCTCTCCGAGGACAATTTCACACATGATGGTAAAGGCTGAATGGGAACAACTAATACAAAACCTCATAGCCGAAGGCATACTGCGTTCACCACACGTTATCAGAGCCATGCGTCGAGTCTCGCGGGAACCCTTCCTCCCAGAAAATTTGAGGACTCACTACGCTGTTGATTCGCCACTACCAATCGGCTGGGGCCAAACGGCTTCGGCGCCACACGGTTAGGCTTCGAGCCTGCCCGGGCGAAATATGGTCTCAATCATGAACGAAGCCCTCGAATTAGAAGTAGGTCACAAGGTATTGGAAGTGGGCGCCGGCTCAGGGTGGCACGCATCCACGATAGCCGAGATAGTTGCTCCCTCTGATGTTCCAAAAGAAACATGGGGACACGTTTACACAGTAGAGATAATTCGTGAGCTTGCAGACTTTGCCCGAGCCAATGTAGACAGAGAGGGCTTCGGCGAACGAGTGACAATCATAAACAGCGACGGCTCGGAAGGCTATGCTCCAGAAGCGCCATACGACCGAATTCTCGTAACAGCCGCCGCACCCGACATTCCCAAGTCATTAACCGAGCAGTTGAAGCCAGACGGCGTCTTGGTCATTCCCGTGGGAGGCGCCTATTTCTACCAAACACTTCTTCGAGTTAGAAAGAAAGATGCGAGACTTGTCACAGAGAACCTCGGCGGCGTAGCCTTCGTGCCCTTAACAGGAAAGTATGGATATCGCCCGTGATACCGCTACCCTCAAGCCTTGCCGAACCACTGTTCCAACGTCGTCGCGCCCTTGGTTTTCTTTATACCCGTGCTCATTTTCTCCAAGGCTTTTCTAACTCTGTCCTCGTCGAAGTCTCGTTCACCACACATGAACTCAACGACACCGTCGACGTCTGGTTCGCCCCAAACCAGCCGATAATTGTCTGTCACCTTGGGTTGCAAAAAAATGTCGCGAATACGCTGCGGTTCAACCGGAAACGATGCCTCTTTCAGGGTGGGCAGCGCTTTCTCTAAGGTTCCATGCTCCTTGATTAATTGGAGCGCTGTTTTTGGTCCGATGCCTTTCACGCCGTCAGGGTTGAAGTCTGTGCCTACGAGTATGCCGATGTCGACGAGTTGCTCATGCGTTATGCCCAGTTCATTTAGGACTTTGTCGAGTTCAATGATTTCTGGGACGACTTCGATGTAGACGTTTTTTCTGGGTAGCTTTCTCCGTCCGCTTATGGTCACGTTGCGAATGAGGCGAGGAGCGCCGAACAGGAGGCTGTCGTAGTCTTGGCTGGCGCAGAGGTCCGTGTCGCCTTTTTTTGCCAAGTGGGCGGCTTGGGCTTCACCCTCGCTGGGTGCCTGTATCCAGGGGATGCCTAAGAGTTTGAGTAGGCGTTTGGAGTCGTCTGCCATGTAATCCTTCAGTTTGGATGTCATTTGAGCGTAGGTGCGCGCTTCTTCCATCTTTCCTTCTTGCAGGGCTTTTTCGTATTTGATTAGGGCCTCTTCCTTAACTCTGGCTCTGCGCATGATTTCCACTTCTTTCAACGAAGGCGGAACACCGTCGAACACGTAGACTACTCTAATGCCCATTTCGACGAGGTTGGAAGTGCGATACAACAAGCCGCTTAGGTGGCTGGTGATTCTGCCAGAATGGTCCTTGAGCGGAGTGCCGTCGGGTTGGCGAATTATGGCGAGAAACTGGTAGAGAGCGTTGTAGGCGTCTATGGCAATGGACTTGCCGCTCAGACTCGACAGTTCGACAGTGGTTTTAGGAACCAAGTCGCGAAGGTTGACGCCCAAAAGCACTCACACTATTCATACAAGACGGAGCAGATTTTATTTAAAGAATTTGATTGCGCGCCAAACATAGCAAATATAAGCAAGCCTATTATACAATATGCAAAATCATTCGACGAGGCTTTGAGCAGTCATGAGCGAAAAGACAACTGTCGTTGCAACCATGCCCACGTGCACCTCTTGTCACAAGATTATTGCGCCTGGAACTGAAGCCATCAAGTTTCAGTGTCCCAGCTGTGGTGAAATCACCATATGGCGCTGTAATCGATGCCGCAAGTTCGGAAGACCATACAAATGCGCCAAATGCGGTTTTGAGGGTCCGTAGCGAAAAAAAGCCTATCCAACTAAAATTATCCTAGAAAATCCTACAAAATCCTACAGATTTTGCCTGAATCTTATAATTCCACACGCATCTAATCCGAATGCACGTGCGGACAAGATTTATAAAAGCTGACAGAATAAATAGATTTGATAATCTGGGCAAGAACTCTTTGCTTAGATTACATTGGCTAGAGAGGGGAAAGGAGAAAGGAGCCTTGCTGGATAGCAGAAAAGCTATCTGTATAGCGTTTCTTTTGTTGTTGTTGATTGAGTTTTGCATTGCTTCACCGTCTATTGCAAGTGGGTTAACCTCAAATGATGAAACGAGCTCGTTTCTTTTCAAGGACGACTTCGTAAACGTTGATGGTTTTTCTTCTTCGAGCGTCATGGCTGATGTTCCCTTGGGTTATATGGGTTCCCCGAGGACGTCTTGGGTGATACTCTTCTACAACCCTTCCCAAAAGAAGTTCACTTTTAGATTCAACGTTCGATGGACTGGGCTCTACTATGAAGATCAGGTTGTTAAATCGGCAGTTACCGGTTTCTATGTGGCTTTTTCTCTTTATTATTCTGACACTGAGGCTTATTTGAAAGACAGCTCTTCAAAGGACATTGTCTACAGCAGTAATTACGCAGGCTCAATTGACGAAATCAAAGAGTATTATCTCTCAGGCGAACCCAGATGGTCGTATCTAAAATGGAATTTTCTTGGATTCATGTGGGGACAAACATGGGACTCTGTTAAAGCTGAGATGGACTCAAAAGACGCTGATTGGTGGTACCAATTATACCAATGGGGGTCAGCAGTCGTATTTATTGTAGGCCTTGCAGCTGTAGTTGTTGCAAGTGGTGGAACAATGGCTGTATTGCTCCCTGAGATCATCAGCTACATTGTTATAGACGGGATGATCAAAGGTGTTATACAGGATTTTGGTGCGCTTTTGGTATACAAGATTGTGAAGGGCGAACTTGAACGGCGAAAGGACGAGGGATATTGGAGTGCTCTTATCATCGGGGTTGATGATTTGGTCCAACGAGACCCAAACGTAAATAGCATCAGCGTCAATGGTCCAGGGAAGGGAGAGGACACCCGAGACATAGCGTGGGAAAACACGCGGGGTCCATATGAGCTCGGAGACTACACGGTTTATGTTAAAGCATACAGAGTTAACAAGTTAAAAATTGAATTCACAACGCCGGATAAGGGTTCTGAAATCTATGATACATCACTAGTTGAGGGAGACCCATATGGTTCACCCTATAAGGAAACACTCTACAAGGTTCGTTACCAAAAGGAAGCTGTATCCCGCTCATTGAACGACCAGTTTTACAGTTTGATGAAACACGATGATTTCGGAAATCCCTACTTTGAATTTCGTTTTCATGCATCAGTTAACTATGAAGTTTCTACATTGCGTGAAAACGATGAAGGATGGGTTGTCAACGATTACACTGAGGGCCAAGATTTCAAAGCTTCAGCAACGGGATGGGGAGCAGGCGCAAGTCAAGTTGTGGAGAAGACCAGTGAAATGACCACCAAAGTGAAGATTGTATGGCGGCTGGCTCCGAGCGTAAGAAAGAAGTTTGAAATTTTAATAATGGTAGCAGTTTTTCCGCTCTACCTCATATATGAAAAAACAAAGACGATCGCTGTGGTTATTCCGTATCCGCCTTACCAAAATCCGAAGTATTTGTTGGCTCATCCCCCGCATATGCCTGAAAGAGAGGAGTATCAGTATGTCGGACCTCAACCTCCCCCAGAACACATATTACTCGATATCCCAGACCCGAGTTACAGATACATTATTGCGATTCCTCAAGTGCCAAGCGGACAGGATTGGAAGGCTACTTTGGCTTATGACCCTGATTTTTCCTTCCATTATGGAACGGTTGTCTCGATTCCGTCAACTGTAGCCGATGACCAGTATATAGCTGTTCAAGTCTACATTCCAGCTTTGGACAAGTACCTAACAGTGAATAAGCCGAGCCCTGAGGAAGTCTTAGCCGTAACCACGGCATCTCCAACAAACACGATGTTTATCGTTCCAGTTCTTCCGGCAGCAGGCGAGAGAGCGGTTATTGATCTAATCAACCCAGACACTGCCTTATTGGTGACAGCTCAGACAACCTCTGCTTATCCCCTAAAAATCAGCTTAAACGATATTCCAAGAACTACCTTTGTCAAGATTCCGTCGGGTGGAGACCTAGACCTCAGAGTCTTAAAGGCGGGATATGGTCCAAGCCTCACGATATCTGACAATCAACTCGGCATATACGTCAATTCTGGAGTCGTCTCAAGTTCCTTCGAGTACTATTTCAAGAGAAGAATAGTGGCTCACGGAACCGTTGATGTGCCTCCATCTGTAACACTTACTGTAGACGACCCGAACTCGGGGCTAACCTTCACCGAGGATGGTGACCACCCAAAAATCTCTGCCACCCTACAGAACTTAATCTCAGCGGTGATTCAGCTGGTTGGACACGGCGTTGACCTCAGTTACACCTACGCCACTGGAACCAACAACTTCAAATTGATCGTGAGAAACATCGGTGTTGTTCGAGACACCTTTAACCTGACGGTCGTTGAAAAACCAACTTTTTCCACCGTGACTCTAGGTGCTAACCAGGTGACTCTGGACCCAGGCATGAGCACCGAGGTAGACCTGAGCGTAACCACGACTTCTCCATTTGGGTTAATAAGCCCAAAGAGTTCCTCCCACATGATGGGCGTCAACGAAGCCTTACTCTCAGGTGGCTCCTACGTTAAAGTGAAAGCTGTATGCAACGCTAAACCAGAGGTTTTCGATACGGCAAAAGTGCCCGTTGCAATGACATCCCTTTTCAAAGCTGAAGTTACCATGGGAAACACCTCGGTTAACAGCACCACTTCTTCGTCGTTCAAAGACACGTTCATCAAGTTGATAGGAAACGTGACGGTTGAGGCTGGAGGAAGACTTGATTTCGACAACTCCACCGTTGTCGTTGAACCAGAGGCTGACACGGTTGTCCGAATTGTTGTTCTTGACGGAGGAGAAATAAACCTCAACGACACCGACGTATCATCAAAAGACGAAGAACACACTTGGGATTTTGAGATCAGAGGACTCCTAACAGTCGCCAGAAAAGCTAAGCTAAAAAATGGAAGAGTTAAACTACTGAGAAACCTGGAGGTCTCTCTAGGCTCACGTCTCATATTAAGCAATTCTCTGTTTGAAGTCGGCGGAGGAGGCATTACACCCACAATAACTGTTCATCAAGGCGGCTTTCTGAACCTCCTAAATTCGACTCTGAGATCTTTCAGTCCCTCAAATCCCTATAACATGAGGGGAGGAGGCAAGATAGTAAGCTTTGAAAGCGAAACGAAGGATTTCCTTAGGTATGTTCTGAAGATTGAAACGGTTTCTCATTCTCTTCACATCAGATATCCAGAAGTGGCTGACTACACGATCACAGTCACGAATAGCGGTAACTTGACCGACCAAATAGCACTGAGTTTGGAACAGATACCTCCAACGATTGAGTGGCAGGCGTGGCTTGACCAGACGTTCTTCACACTCACCCCTGGACAAACTGCGGTCACTCTGCTCCACGTCAGATCGTTGACTCCTATGCCTTCAACTCCAATTTTGGAGGTAGATGTGAGAGGACAATCGTTTAATGACCCCGAAGTGTCCTACTC
>Ga0315314_1002140_pt1 | contig 16605 bp, 15 predicted proteins | sample TDP9_MG_FD_203631 | JGI IMG/M metagenome (GOLD analysis project Ga0315314, IMG submission 203631) | Freshwater sediment microbial communities from Lake Towuti, South Sulawesi, Indonesia - TDP9 | ecosystem: Environmental > Aquatic > Freshwater > Lake > Sediment | place: Indonesia: South Sulawesi...
AGTGTGGCGGGCTGGGCAAACCCCGCCCGGAGCAAGGCCAAATAGGGGGCCGATACGCTGGCCCGGCGTGGCCCCGGGTAGGCCGCTGGAGCCCGCGAGCAATCGCGAGCCAAGAGAAATGATCCCCCGCGACAGAACCCGGCTTACAGGCCCACTCCGTCTTTTTCTCTCCTCCTCCCCTACCCCAAACAAAGCCGCATGGTTGAGCCATTTGTTGACTCTCTGAGATCTCAAATCTGAAATCTGAGATTCCCCTCCTCAAGCCTCCCCGCGGCACAAGATTCAGTCTCGGCGAGTCCCAACAAACCCGCATGAATACTGGCTTTGTTGGCTCTTCGGTGCTTGTCTGGAGACCGCGACATCAAGGATTTTACAGGCCCAGTGATGGCTTGACTTCCCGGCGCCCTCAAGTGATGAATCAGCCAGCGAATCACACTCGGAGGCGCTCGTGCAGCAGGGGGCTGAAAGCCAACAGAGGCCGGCATCGCAGCCTGGAGAGCGCCTCTCCTTTGACGCCGCGGCGGCTGAGTTCTCGCGCTACCTGCGCGGCTGCCGCAACTACTCCTCGGTGACGGTGAGAGCCTACAGAATTGACCTGCGCCAGTTTCGCGGGTTCCTCGCTGGAGAACTGGGAGAAGTCCCTGCGCCTGAGGAGATAACGCGCCAGCAGGTCCGGCAACTCCTCACCGCGGCAAACACTTCCTGGCATCGTGCACTCCTCCTGCTGCTCATCTCTGCGGGCCTGCGCCGCAGCGAAGTGGCCGCCATTACCCTGGATGACCTTGACCTGGGGCATCGCCCCGCCCCACTGATCGGCGGGCCCGCCAATGTTTGTGGCGGGCAACTGCGCGTACGGGGAAAAGGCAATAAGGAACGAGTGGTTCCTTTGACCGCAGAGGCCGTGGAGGCCGTTCGTGAGTACCTCGTCTGCCGCAAGGCCGACAGCGATTACCTCTTCGTCAGCCGCATCGGAGGTCACCCCATCGCGGGCAGAAGGATTCACGCCATCCTGCGCAGACTCTTGCAGAAGGCTGGTCTGGCAAATCAAGGCATCACTCCCCACAAACTCCGCCATACCTTCGCCACCCACCTCATCCGCAACGGCGTGGATGTCCGCACCGTGCAGAAACTACTGGGCCATTCGGGTCTGGAGACTACGGCTCGCTATCTGCACTCCGATACCAGATCAAAAGAGGCCGCTGTGGCCCTGGTCTGGAGCCTGACATCTCCTTCCAGTTCATGACGGACTGCACCCCCGGGCCTGGACAGATTGGGGCAAGATATAGCACTCTCTGATGAGGCTGAAAGGGAAGGGCTTCATCATGGGAGCAAGACGGAGGTTCAGCGCCGCCTTCAAGCGGCAGGTGGTGGAGGAGTTGTTGGCCGGCGCAGCCAGCATGGCGCAGTTGTGTCGGCGCTATGAACTGTGTCAGACGGTGATCCGCAACTGGAGGCAGCAGTATGCCCAGGGTTACCTGTCTGACCCGGAGCAGGTCTGCCAGGGGCACAGGAGGAGCGCATCCAGGAATTGGAGCGGATGGGGGGCAACTCACCATGGAGAACGTCCTGCTAAAAAGGGCCGTGGCTTACACGCTCCAGCGGAGAAGAGAGGCTTCATCGCCCATCACCGGGCAGAGTTTGGCTCGGTCCGGAGGGGGTGTGAGTTAATGGGGCTGGCGCGCAGCAGCTACTACTATCGGCCCCGAGGCGCATCGCCGGAGAAGCGGAAAGCCGATACCGATCTGCGGGACCGGATCGAAGAGCTCGCCCTGCGCTTCCCTCGCTACGGGTATCGCCGAATGACGGCGCAGTTTCGGCGAGAGGGCTTTCTGGTCAACCACAAGCGGGTGCTCCAGCTGATGCGAGAGTCGGATCTGCTAGTAAAATCCAAGCGAAAATGGGTCTCCACCACCGACTCCAGGCACGGCTTCCGGTCTGGTCCAACCTCTACTCGGAGATCACGCCGACCGGGATCAACCAGGTGTGGCTGGCCGATCTGACCTATGTGCGGCTGCTGTGGGAGTTCGTCTACTTGGCGGTGATTCTGGACGCCTTCTCCCGGCGGGTGGTGGGCTGGGCGCTATCCCGGAGTCTCGATGCCAGGCTGACAGTGGCGGCCCTGCGGTCGCCCTTTCAGGATAGCTGCCCGCCCTCCGGATGCATTCATCATTCGGGTCGGGGCGTCCAGTATGCCTGCGACGAGTATGTGACGCTTCTGCTTGAGGCTGACTTTCAGATCAGCATGGGTCGGCAGGGCAACCCCTATGACAACGCCTAGGCGGAGAGCTTCTTCAAGACTCTGAAACACGAAGAGGTAAACCTGACTCAATACCGGAACTTCGAGGAGGCGGCCGGCTCCATCGGGACCTTCATCGAGGAGATCTACAATCGGGAACGACTCCATTCGGCCCTGGGCTACCTGCCCCCGGTCGAGTTTGAAGAGCAGTCAATCCCGCCCGAGGCGGGCAACAAAGCACCCCATCAGGGGGGTGCTTATCTTGACCCCCTAAACTGTCCAGTCGATGGGGTTCACTCTACAAAATACACACCCAGGACAAATGGAAACCCTGCTCTTATACATTTAGATGCACGTTTTTTCTACAGCACATATAACTCTTTCATCTTTAATCTGGGTAATCTGCGGATAAAGGCAATCTGCAATTTAGCCTTTACATCGTAATCGTCACCTTCTGCAGATTACGCGGTTGATCTGGATCGAATCCCTTCAAAACCGACAACGCGTGTGCAAAAATTTGTCCCACCGCGATGCTCGAGAACGGGCTAATAGTTTCTGGTACATCCATGCCAAGGTTCACTGGAAAAGCAACATCCGCAATTTCCAACGCTTCCGGAGCATTGCCGATGATAACCGCTTCTGCGCCGCGATCTCTTACCTCTTTCACGACAGCCAGCACGGAATGCAGCACACCTCCTCGATCCGCGATGGCTATTACCGGATACCCCTGGCGGATAATCGCAATCGGCCCATGCACAAAATCAGGAGAGGCAAAGGATTGGGCGCGTAAATACGAAGTTTCCCGCAGCTTTAGAGCCAGCTCGCATGCAGTAGATAAATTATAACCGCGTCCCAAGACCACACATTCTTGCAGGTAGCGGAACCGTTCAACCTTTGACCGAGCTTGCTCTGCTCCCTGTATTGCATTCTCTACCAAACCGGGCAGACGCTCCAAGTCGCCAAGCAGACCTTCGCTTCTGTCTAAAGCCGCCGAAAGCAGAAGCAGCGCAGCCATGGTGCAGGTAAATGTCTTAGTTGCAGCGACTGCTTTCTCCGGACCCGCGTGCAATGTAATGCTATGGCGTGCGACACCTGAAAGAGGCGAACTGCTGATATTCGTGATGGCTAGTGTATCTGCACCGGCCCGCTTTGCTTGTTCCATAACCGCAACCACATCGGCCGCCTCTCCAGATTGGGAGATACCAACGAGAAGCATGCCTTCGACTTTGACATCCGCCTTGTAAACGCTGGCAACTGAAGGTGCCGCTAGTCCAACCGGAATTCCATTCATAGTTTCAAAAAGGTACTTCGCATAGAGCGCTGCATGATCTGAAGTTCCCCGCGCAGCGATGAAGATTGCTCGCGGTTTGGCATCCCGCCAATGCTGAGCCAAATCCCAAATCCGTTCCTTTTCCGCATGAATCAAGCGCGAAATGGCTTTCGGTTGTTCATGAATCTCTTTCAACATTATCTTGCCAATTTCACTGCTCATCTCTCACTCCCAATCTATTGATCCTTGCAAAGGAAAAGGAACAGTTAGGTGGCACACGTTCAGCGTTATCCGTTTACCCTGAGCGCAGCCGAAGGGTTGAGCGTTCAGCACAAAACCCTGGGCTGGAGGGGCACAGTCACGCTCAATGGCTAGGCCTGCCAGAGGCAGGCCTAGCCATTGAGGCACGTGCCGGACAAGTTGCTTCATGAACCTTACTTGAGAACCGGTAAACCAAAGAACTCACGATACGCATTGACCATCGTCAGGTAATTGACGAGAGAAACACTCTCAGTAATGGCGTTGCTTGCGCAGAAGATGTGACCCCCGTTTCCAGAGCCGGCCGAAAGGCACTCAATCGTTGCGTGTCGGATGGATTCTGGAGTCCCGAAGCTTAGGGTATTACCACAATCCATATTCCCGTAGAAGGTCACGCGATTACCATATCTTGCTTTCAGTCGGCACAAATCCATATCCGCGCCCTGATCAATCTCCAGATACCCGTCCACTTCACAACCAATTAGGAAGTCTTCGATAACAGGCCATAGATTCCCATCGCTGGCATTTATCGCCCAGCTTCCTGCGGCATGGATGCGTTGCGAGAGCTTCCGGACTTCCGGCACGATGAAGCGACGATATGCCTCTGGTGAGATCAATGGGCGTGTGCCGGAAAAATCGCCGCCCACTCCGATCTGCTCGATTCCCAGTGAGAGATATTGTTCGATATAGGCGAGTGCGGATTTCGTTGCAAGTACGAAGTGCTGGTGGGCAACTTCCGGCGCCAGGAGCATAGTCTGCATCAAATCTACGTCGGTCCAGACCCCGTGCATATAAGCCGGCGCAAGGATGGGTAGATCCAGGTCACGCTGCTTCATCTCTTCCAACAGATACTGATAGACAAGAAAGGAATCTGTATCCGGCGGCGACCAGTGCTCCTCAATGTGACAAATACGTTGCAATACGCGTTCCACCGGATTGTCCGCCTTTTGTGACAGATCTGCTATTGCGGACGTCTCCTCCGTCATTTCCCATGGGGGAGGCGCAGGAACAATATAAAGTAGATCGTGGCCAAGGCGCGACGCCACTTCAAGCCGATTCACAATATTATAACGTATCGCATATTCCCATCCTCGTTCAGCCACAAGCGAATGCCATTGTTTGTTATCTCCCGAATAATCGCAGTACGGCCTTCCGAGTATCTGATCCGCTATTGGTGAGAGCAACACGTACTCGAAAAGAGGTGTGCGATCCGGCTGCTGATGACGAAGGGCGTTATTCACACGCTCTCTGGATGTCATATCATCCCCGTCTATTATTGATCTTTGCCTTATAAAAAGAACACTGAGAGCGAAAGCCGTTCAGCGCTCTGCGTTCAACGGACAGCACACGCGCTTCTCCCGGCTTGATGTTCGCTCAACATTGAACGCTTAACGCACAACGTGTTTCCCACTCCCATTCTATTATTGATGCTTGCATAATAAAAGGAACGATGCCGGGAGACACGTTGAGCGTTCGGCGCTAGGCCCCTTCCAGGGGCCGCCATGGCGGCCTGCCAGAGGCAGGCCTAGCCATTGAGCGTGACCGCGCCCCTCCAGCCCAGGGTTTTGTGCTGAACGCTCAACCCTTCGGCTGCGCTCAGGGTAAACGGATAACGCTGAACGTGTGCCACCTAACTGTTCCTTTTCCTTTGCAAGGATCAACAAATATGCAAATCTCAATAAATCAGGACTCGTTCCTTGTGGGCATAGATTTCTTCTCGGCTGGATACCGCATACATCTTCCCCATAGGACGCGACAATAACTGCCCTTCAATTGTCCCGATGACCGTTTCGCGGCCCCAACGAGACATGACCTTATTAGCACTGATTCGCTAGGAGAATAAGCTCAGGCCCTATGCAATGGCGTCAGAAGCGCTCTTCGCATAAAACTCGTCGATGACTTGGGCCGCTCTCAAACCGTCGCGTCCCGTTACGATTGGGGCTGCGCCTCCCAGCACAGATATGAAATGCTGCATCTGATGCACAAAGTTTCTGCCATCCTGAGGAGGAGAGCATATGGAATCTTGGCTGCCATATAGCCGACATATCGCCTCGCGCCCGTAGTTGTACCGTATCACACCTTTTTCGCCATAAATAGCTACAGATGCCTCACCGTCAGGAATCGCCCAACTCACTTCTATGCTACCAAGCGAACCATTCTCTCCCCGGAGGGTTATTATTGCTGTATCCTCTACCTCTAATTTCTTTGCATAGAGGTGTGTCTGGACACCAGTCACCTCGTTAATTTCACCGTTGTCGAGAAAACCATCTCTGGTCTACCCCAATAAACAGACTAGAAAAGCGGTTACGAAACATCATGATACGACCGATTGCACCCTGGGCAATCTGCTCGCGAGCCCAGCGCAGAGGAACGTGGAAACGATGCGCAAAACCCACCACAAGATGCCGATCCAATTGATCGGCCAAGCCAACCAGCTGTTTCGCTTCCTCCACGGAAACAGTCATAGGCTTTTCCAAGAACACATGCATTCCTCGACGCATGGCTGAGGAGGCCTGCGCGAAATGAGCGACTGGTGGCGAGCAAATCAAAATCCCGTCAAGAGTCTCATTCTGCAGCATCGCCTCCCAATCAATGTATGATTTAAGTCCTTGCGCGTCGGCCGCTTCTAGCTGCTTTTGAGATGTATCTGCAACGGCGATTACCACTGCTTCGGGCACTGCTTGTAGCGCCCTCAGATGAGACTGAGCGATATTCCCGAAACCAATAAATCCTAATCTATACATGGTCGTGATGTCCTCTCCTTGTTCCCACGAATGTGTATTCTCTTGCCCCCTAGAGAATCTCTTGTATTACGGTGATGGGCAATACCGTGTCATTCTGTAGGGCAGGCGTGCCTACGCCTGCCGAAAATCTCGGCTCAGGAACTGCCTCGGCGGGGGATAGGGCCCCCGCCCTACAACAGTCAGGTAGAGACAGACAGTACGGGCACACAGCACCACCGTACAATTCCTGTGCCCTTCGAAGGCTGAGAGGGAATGCCCTCTCACTTTGTCAAGCGCTGGAGGGCGGCTCGCGCATTGGCAACGCTCCGCTGACAGCCAGTGGTAGGATCTTCCTTGCCCTCATACTCAACGCTCAAATACCCGTCAAATCCCGTCGTCTGTAGGCTGGAGAGGACTCTGTCAAGGTTAACCTGTCCCTCCCCGATAACGGTGAAGCGATATCCGCGACCGTCAAGCCCTTCGTGGTCTGCCTTCGCGTCCTTGGGGACCTCCAGAAGGTCCTTCAAGTGGACGGAGAAGATTCTACCCTTGAGCCTTTCAATTGCATGGCAAGGGTCTTCCCCGGCCAGCATGAAATTGCCGGTGTCGGGATTTGAACCGAGAGCAGGGATGCCGACTGCCTGCAGTATGGCGAGAATCTGGTCGGCCCGACCTGCGAGCCGGCCATGGTTTTCCAGTGCGAGAAGGACGCCTCGCTCTTGCGCGTAACCAGCACTGGCCCGCAGCCCCTCAACTATTCGGGGAAAGGCATCCTCAAAAGTCAGAGCCCCGACATCGCCGGCAAATACCCGAACAATGGGAGCGCCCAGAGCGCAGGCGACATCAATCCCTCGCTTGGTTTCATCCACCTGTTGTCGCCACTCGCGGTCGCTTGCCACTGCAAAATTATTACCCAGAGCATAGACGCAAACAGGCAGGCCACGTTCTTTCAAAGAGGTGATAATCGCCCGCAATTCATGCTGGTAGTCATCCCAAAAGTAGGACAGCAACTCCACCGCGTCTACACCCAGTCCCTCGGCCGCGTCCAGGAATGCCTCGATGTCTTCCCTCCCACCTTGAAGGCGTGAGGCATAACTCCACATGCTGATAGCGATTCTCATATTAGATCCTTTCCTCCAGAGATGTTGATATACTCGGGGAGTGAGTTGAGTCAATAAGATCGAACCCGCGGTCTCGCCAGGGCGTGCGCTATAGATGATGTATGTATTCGTAAGAGGAACATCAATCGTCTTCTGTTCCGTGACGGATGAATTGCCGAATCTTCCAGTAGACTGAGCGCGCGTAGTTGTGCAGGTAGTTTGCTTCTGTGCGGTCTCGGGATTGCTCATTGAGGTTGAGGAGCCGAGAGAGTGCCTCTTCGGCGGCCTCCTCATCACAAGAGGCACGAAGGCGAAGGGCACGGACGGTCGCCTGAATAACCTGAATTTGCTCAAGCAGACGGTGTAGGCGACTTTTGACAATTGGACCCTGACTGGCATCTTGAATACGCAGCAGGCGAGAATGGAGTTTATCCAATTGCTTTTCAACCTCCGGGCGCTTCCCTAGCCGAGCGATGGAGCTGTGGTCGTAGCGGCCCAGCTCTATCATCGCAGCATATAGGTCATCGAGGTAACGCGCTACCGCCTGCCACTGATTGCCATAGGCGTGGGAAAGGAAGTCCCGACGAATGGCCTGAAAGGATCGTCGGATATCCCAAGAGGCTTCGGCCAAGAGAAACATCGTCAGGCCCGTGGGCCAAAAGGCTAGAGGGGATTGGCAATTGACGATCCCGCCAAAGCCTCGCTCATGTAATCCTTGCAGATCCTCAAATAGGGTGCGGGGGAGGTTCGCTCGCAGAACATCCCAATTACCGTTCCCCGGATCGAAGTAGTCAAATACGTAGGTGTCCGGAGCGCGCAGGAAGGCTTGCCGCCATCCCTCTAGGAAAGCGGAATATTCGACGTTCTTGGGCCACTCTAGTTGATTCAATCTGGGCCAGTCAGTTAGAGGATGACTCATCCGGCATTTCGGGTCCCACAATCCGTGTTCGTAGCAGCGCGCATATGGAGCCAGCATCATAACTACATTGTTATCTGAGTTCTTGATTCTCTCTGTTGGAGGTGGAGCCATAAGGCTTGTGTAAGCGATGATCTCCAACTTCATGCGCGGTGCTACTTCATGCAGGAGTGGTGCCAATTCGTTCACCCAACGCACATATGCATCACTGGGATGCAAAGAACGGCACTGATCGCATTCGCACCAATTGTTGAAGCCGTCTGCCAACCAGAATGCGAGGATATCCACCTCGGGATGTTGACGAGCAAAATCAAGCACATACTCTGTAACACGTCGCTTGCCCTCAGGGTTGGAAAGACACAACTGGGTGCTCAACGGCATTCGGTTCCACCAAGTCCGTTCGCCCCTTAATTGGGCGAGAAGCGGAGAGATTTGGATTGAGGGAGGCTCATCCACTTTCACCCAGCCCTCCACCGGGCGCCCAAGCGCCTCGTTGATCCAACCATGCCCCACTGCCTCAAGGATGAGCCCCCGCTGGCGGATCGCTTCCAGAACCCGGTGATCAGCGGCCCGCACTTCCTCTTCTGTCAACGCGACACCGGCGCGGTGATAGAAGAGCGCGAGGCTTCGGAATTGCCAGAAGAAATGGTTCATCCGGTTCTTGGCCATCCAATCCACGAAGGCGATCTGCTGTTCGGGTGTAAAGGCCCCTTCGGTGGCATAACCCCGATGACGCAGACTTGGACGATGCCGCAAGTTCCACCCCCGAAGAGAAAGGCGCACTCCTGTGGGGATCCGTTCCCCCTCTTCTCCAGGTTCCAACCAGCGGGCCCCGAGTTCGCGAAGCAGGGTGTAGGCGGCGAAGAGCGTGCTGCGGGGGTTGCTGCCTGTGATAGCGAGGCGGTTCTGGAAGGAACTGATGTAAATCTCGTCTTCTTCCGACACCGCCAATTCCTGCGCATTTCCCAATTCAGGGAAGCAATCGAATGTCCCTACTTGGATGGGGGCGCTTGCGTTACCGGTTGTTACGGCAAAACTTCCCCCGGTCATATGGTGCAGATAACGGGCAAGCTCTTTGCAGGCCAACTCCACCGGAGGCTCGTTGGGCGTTCGGTTGTTGATGGTGTATTCGACTTGCTTTGCAGTCGGGGTCATGCCTTTCTCCTGATATATTGGAACAGTTGCGAGGGCCGCTGTAAGCCAGGCAACGAGGATGTAGAAATAGCCTAAACCAAGGCTTGCCCACTTCATAGATCACGATCCAGTCTTCTTGACGAGCGCTCAATAATTCTCCCCCTGGATTCACGACACAAACTGATACATTGGAAAATGTCCAATCACGGAGATTGCTGACCATAGGCTTTGAGTCAGCAAGTCTCCCAGCACCAGTCCCATGAAAAAGGGCAGGAAGCGGCGGTATAGCCGCAAGCCTCCGGCCCGCAGGCAAATGCCCTTGATCATCCATCCCAATAGATACGGGAACCAGAAGTCCTCCGGAGTCCAGGTGGTATTCATGAGAAAGCCGACGGGATGCAAAGGCCACCAAATGAAGATCTCCCTCAGCCAGACGAGGAGCAACATGCTGAGGCCTCCGAAAAGGGCCAAGGCAATGGAGGTCTTGTTTGGGCCTTGGGGAAACAGGAATTGGCTGCGAGCGGCGTTTGCGATCGTGCCGCTAACATACTCCGCGCCCCCATAGGAACGAGCGGTGTCCCAGCCTAGGTGGTATGCAGACGGGAGAATAAAGAAAATTCCCGCCGGTATCGCTACGAGTGCGGCCAGGGCCAGGACCGCCAAGTGAGGACCCCGACGGATGCCTACGGTATCGCCCATCTTGAAGCCCTCCAGGTAGTGGGGCATGGGCAGGAAACGGATGTCCCAGAGAGGCCAACTTAGTAGATTGATCCCCGCTATTTCGCCTGGGCGCATTCCTCGCGTGCCGGAGAAGCGCAGGTAGGCATCCACCGCATTTCGGGGCCCCCAACTCCAAGGGGGGCCTGCTTCTGCCCGCAAACGCGAAAGCGCAACAGCAGTGGGCACCGCAATCGCCAACACAGCCAGCCAATGCAGCAGAGACACTCCCGCGAAACGGGCAAATGCCGCCAGACAGAAAAGGCAGATCAGAAAACCTGCGACCCCCCATGCCTCCGCACGGCGGCCCGCGGCCGACTGTCGGCGAAGGCTGCGCAGGGCTCCTGAAAAATCCCCGCGGGCATGCCAGAGACAGACCGCTCCAAATGCCACGAACGCTCCCGGGGCAAGTTCATCTGGAAAGGGAAAGGGTTGGCCCACGGCCACTTGCCAACCGCCTCCAATGCCATAAGCGACTGCGGCAATGCCGCAAGCCTTCTTGACAATGAAGAATATGGAAACGCTGCGGGAGATCTCCGCGGAGACGAGGAACGCCAGACCTATCGCAAACGGCTCTGAACCAAACAGCATTGGCCTAAGGCCTGACAGAGGGCCTTGGCCGGGCAAGAAATCGCTGATGTTTCTATGCCGAAGGGTGAGTGCAGGAATAGCCGGGTTCCAGTGGCGCAGGACAAGCAGGGTCTCGAGAATAACCGGCACGGCGATCCCGAACCATAGGACCGCCCAAGATGACCTGCCTTTATCTTCCACCACGCCCAATTCTACGGGAAAAGCGGCGATGGGAAAGACCAGCCTATCGCGACGGATCCAATGGTTGCTGAGGAGGAAGGATAAGCACATGAAAAGCCCTGCCCATGCAAACAGATAGCCTCCCCAGGCCAGCATTGGGATTCTCCAGGCGTGCCACGGCACAGAGGACATGCCAACGAATAGGCCTCGCACGGAATTGGCGGGAGGGTAAAGGAATTTGGGGATGGAGGCAGAGAGGTCTCCCCAGCGGCCGCCTTGTTCAGGGGGAAATGTAATGCCGCCCAGCACCGCGGTGAGCGACTGAAGCATGTTGTAGCCCACCAAGCAAGTGGTGGTCGTCAACATGGTGTAGATGAGGAAAGCAGTCGCCTTCGCAGGCCTGGGACGCCCTCGCCTTTGCAGGACGCGCCGTAGAAGGAATAAGGCTACCAGAACCAGGAGGGCGGGTGGAACGATAGACCATGAACTGAGGAAGACAGTGCCCGGGACCTCTACTGCTGCGATGAGGCCGACGACCGCTACTTCGAGGATCAGTCCGACAAAAATGCCTGCAACGGACACTCGACAGGGATTCTCACGCTTGGAAGGGACTGCCTCGGGATCGTCGGCCTCACGACGCAGCCTGACCAACTAATGTCACCTCTCGTTCTCGGTTCACTGTCCTCGCGAGTCTGGTTTCGGCTGAGGCATGAGTTTGTCGGGAATACTGTAGCCCTGTTGGCGAAGTCGCTCTATGCTCAGGCCGGGAGGAACGATTCCCCGGTTAAGCAATCTCTGGATGGCGACCTTATGCTCGGGCGAGGCCGTGGCCAGGGACCGCTTCTCCTGCTTCTGTGTCGCCTGTCTCACAATGGAAATGCATAAGAAGGCCAGGGCGAACACAATGATGCCAACGAGCACGACTACTTTTGAGATTTGCATTTTTCCTCTTGTTGCCATTTCATTCTCCTTCTCAGCGTATAGTGATGGTGGAATCCGACCTTTTCTGTTCAATCAGCAATGTTCCCCGTGGAGGCTGTTCCCAGCGAGAATCATAGTCCTCCGGGGATGAAGTCAGGCTTCTGCGCAACGCGACAGCGCTGTGTCGCTCATGGAAGTTTGAAGGCCTTGCGCTTCATCCTCGCGCCATGCTCTGCACGACTGGCGAATAATCAGCGTTGTCGACAGCAACTCCGTACCTGGTACTACACTCTTGGCCGAAGAGATGCGATGGGCCGCGCGCTCTCCCATGGACTCCAGGGGCTGACGAATAGTTGTTAGCGGCGGGTCATGAAGGGCCCCGGACATGGGGTCGTCAAAGGCCACAAGCGAGACGTCAGCGGGGACGTTTAGGCCCAGACGCCGCATCTGCTCCAACGAGCGAATCGCAGTGAGGTAACCTCCACCGAACAGCGCCGTTGGACGATCAGGTTTCCGCATCACCTCTTCGAAGCGCCTTATCGCCTCCTGCGACCACGGCCCCAGAGGTGAGGAAACATCCAGAATGGAGTCATCGGTTAACGGCAGACCGCACTCCTGGATGCCGTTACGGAAGCCTATAAGGCGGTCGCGGCTGTTGGGCGAGTTAAGATTGACAACGAGGGCCATTATGCGCTGATGTCCAAGGGATGCGAGATACGCCACCGCCTGCCGCGCAGCATTGATGTTGTCAGAGTCCACGCAGGGAAGGCTGGCGTCCTCCCAAGAGGAACCAACCACGACCAGGCGAAGGCCCGCGCGATGACAGGCAAGGAGTTCCTCTTTGCGGTGCGTCCCGGGCGCGATCACCAGCAAGCCGTCCAGAGATGATTCGTTCGCCAGCCTACGGTAATCCGCCTGCGGGTCCTCTTCCAGGAGCAGTGAATCATGCCACTTGCGAAAGACCCTCTGCACACCTCGGAGGATGGGGCCTACATAGTAGTCATGTGTTGCCTCTGTTGAATAGGGCAGAACCACCCCCCAGGTGCGGCGGCCTTTGAGCGGCTCGATAGGTGTCAGAGAAGCCAGAAAAGTGCCTCGCCCTCGCTCGCGAATTAGAATCCCTTCGCGCGCCAGTTCTGTCATTGCCCGATTAACTGTCATTTGACTGACGCCCAGCCGGTTTGCGAGAAAACGCTCCGAAGGCAAGCGCTCCCCAACCGCGATGCCCAGTTCGCGAATGAGTTCTCGCAGGAAATGCCGGACCTGACGGTGTCGCGGCGTACCTTCAGTTGTGTTGATCTTGAAATCAACCAAAACGGAGGGATCGGTGCCGCGATTGGCCGCATATCGCACTTTAGTCATCCTCAAAATTACTCCATAACACTTTACAGCAAGCCGAACAACTCGTCAAGCGCCGTCCACACTCACGGTTACCCATTTTTGCACTGCGTTGCGGGAGCAAGGCTCCCGCTTTCCAAAGCGGCGGCAAGCCGCCGCACTCCAAATCTCCCTCAGTGCTATTATGGAGTGCGAAAGCTTGCTTTCGCTTTCCTAGGGGGCAGCTTGCTGCCCCCTAATTTGCCTCCCGCGGTTCCTTAGCGCCAGCGGCAGCAAACTGGGTAACCGTAACCCGTCCACACTATAAATACCCTCGGGCCTCGGGTGAGAAGTCACCTTCTCACCCGAGGCCCACAGGAGAGGAGAGGAAAATGCGCAGATGCGGATGCGATCGTACGCGTGAGAAGTCTACGGGTTCATATACCACCACGCGAACGGAGCCTTCTTCATCCACTTGGCGTGACCATCAGCCAAGAGATAGTTGCTCCCTTCGTTGTGACGAAGCGAAATCCTAAAGTTACAGGTAGTCCAGTCAAAGCCGCCACCCCAGTAGTCAGGCTGGCACCAGGCGATCGTCCAGCAGGCCGATTGGCATACCGGCGGTGACAAGTCCTGGATCTGAGAGGCATCCGTGTTGGAATCCACCAGCAAGATGTACTGGGAAGGATTCGCAATCGAAGCCATCGCGGGCGGCGGAATTGGCAGAGGGTTACCCGGGTCGCAGGAGCGGATGCAGTTCCACACGGGATCTCCGTTTACGCCTGCCGAGTTGGTCGGGACCCACTCCGCCATGACCGCCCACAGCGGCGCATATCCGCCAGCGATCTCCTGGTCATTCGACCATTGAAGATAGTTGTTGGCCGCGGCCTCAACCAGCCCGAGATGCCCATACGACGGACACACGAAGAGGTTCTTGCTCTTGACATAGGGCAGCAGTAGCTGCATCCATGTGTTCTCTACGGCGTCGGGATTCCCGAGACCTAAGTAACAGTCACGGTGCATCAGCGGCACAGCGACCTCATCGTAATGTAGGCGAGGCCGAGCTGCTTCAGATTGCTCAAGCAGGCCGTCTGCCGCGCCTTTTCCCGTGCTCTGGCAAAGACGGGAAAGAGAATTGCCGCCAGTATAGCGATGATCGCTATGACGACGAGCAATTCAATCAAAGTAAAACCTGATTTGGACCTTTTGCCCATATCCTTGCTCCCTTTTCCTTATAGTTTAGTCTTTGTCCTACCTTGCCCGATGAGGCATTCCAAAACCACCTCACCTCCTTTCCGCCCCCCTCAGGCTTTGGCTCTCTTGCCAGTGCAACATGCACTTGACAGATTGCTATAGGTCTAGTATAACACTGAAGATTGTTCTTGTCAAGAGGGTGCTGGGGGATTTTTTGGTGGATTGATAAGTGAGCCTATGCTTTATCATCTTGAGCCCGTATCGGTTATGGCGGAGGTTGACGTAGTAGTCATTGGAGGGGGGCCGGCTGGCATAGCGGCTGCGGTTGCAGCCGCGGAAGAGGGCGCCTCCACCATTCTGATAGAGCAGACCGGGTGCCTCGGCGGAATGGCGACAAGCGGGCTCGTGCCCTCCTTCTGCCCATTTTCCGACGGACATAACTGGGTGGCGGGAGGGGTAGGCCGGACTTTGATGGAGCAGGTTAAATCCCGCGTATCCCTGCAAACACCCGCCCAGCGAGATTGGGTGCCCATAGACGCCGAGTCCCTCAAGCGGCTGGCGGAAACGCGTGTTCTATCCAGTGGCGCACGAATTCGCTATTTTACCACTTTTACTTCTGTGAGACAGCGCAACGGAGAAGTGGAGGCCGCCTTGCTTTGGAGCAAGGCGGGACTGGAGGCGCTCCGGGCTCGAATTTTTGTGGATGCCACCGGCGACGCGGACTTATCTGCACGGGCTGGCGCCGAGTGTTTGATCGGAGATGCCCGGGGGAGGTGCCAGCCCATGACTCTTTGCTTCCTGCTCACGAACGTGAATGTGGCTGCTTGGCGGGCGGCCGTGGGGGATAGGGACGCGATAGCCGCCGCCGAAGAACTCCTCAACCGATTGCCACAAGGGACTCTGTCCTTTCCTGAGCGCCGCGGGAACCTTGCCATCATCAACTCCTCCACAGTAGGCATCAATTTTGGACATGTCTTTGATCGCAGCGGCCTGAAGCCGGACGATTTGACTGAAGCCATCATCCGGGGGCGAGCCATCGCAGCAGAATTGACGGAGGCTTTCCGGGCGTGCCTGCCGGGCTTTGAAGATGCGCATTTGGCGGCCACAGCGTCGCTCATGGGGGTCAGGGAGACGCGGCGCATTGTCGGTGACGTTGTTCTGACAGTGGACGATTGGCTCCAACGGCGAGACTTTCCCGACGAAGTGGCACGCAATGCCTATGGCCTTGATCAGCATCGCCGCCCTGAGGACGATTGTAGTGACTTAGCAGGTATGGGATGGACCGACTGCAACCGCTACCCGGAGTATCGGCCGGGCGAATCCCACGGCATACCCTACGGGGCGCTGCTGCCGCGAGGCCTGAAGAACGTGCTTGTTGCAGGCCGCTGTATTTCCTCGGATAGGCTGATGCAAAGTTCACTGCGGAATATGCCCACTTGCTTCGCGACCGGAGAGGCTGCCGGGACAGCGGCTGCACTTGCCTGCCGACAACACACCTTCCCTCGTGGAATCTCCGTAACAGAGTTACAAGACGCATTACGAGCGCGAGGATGCGTAGTGGGCCCGCCTATTGAGTTTCGTAAATCAGAGTCATAATCCGCGGCGAGAAACGCGAGCCGGTAGCCGCCCGCCTCGGCGGGCGTGGGAACTGCGAAAATTGCCGCAGCCTAAAGGCTGCGGCTACCAACGGATTCATGACCCGAATATACGAAATTCTATAGCAAGCCATGAGGAGAAGAGCGAGATTGCGGACGATTGTCTGTAGGGGCGGATTGCTATTCGGCCACAAAGGGCCGTCTTATCGCTCATAAGAGAGCATATTGCTCTGTTGAAAACCTCCTCCGGCCCTCCAACTGTGGAGTCAGTCCCAAATTTCCTCACCCCTTGTGGGGGAGGAAACTAAAGAATGACACACCTTCCAACAGAGCGATATAGTTTCTTAGTGCCGGCCTATCACGGGCAGGCTGGCAGCGGCAACGGCCTGGCCGACGCGGCGTTCCGCCTCTTCAGGCAGGTGAAGGTTTATCCCCGCGGCGAGTTCGGGAAACTCCCTGTCAAGGACCTCCTGC
>Ga0315314_1002141_pt1 | contig 16595 bp, 10 predicted proteins | sample TDP9_MG_FD_203631 | JGI IMG/M metagenome (GOLD analysis project Ga0315314, IMG submission 203631) | Freshwater sediment microbial communities from Lake Towuti, South Sulawesi, Indonesia - TDP9 | ecosystem: Environmental > Aquatic > Freshwater > Lake > Sediment | place: Indonesia: South Sulawesi...
CGTAAAGAAGAATTCTAGGCTACAAACTTGAAGTGGTGGAGCCCCGGACGGGATTTGAACCCGCGACTTGCGGCTTACGAAGCCGCTGCTCTACCAGCTGAGCCTGCCCGCCTTCCGACGCCGGAAGGAACCGGGGCGTGACGATCCGGGGCACAACATCTTTCATGAATGCTAAGCCATACTTTTAAGGATTCATCGTGATAGTTGTTTCCATTGCTTGTGTGGAGTGCCGAGATTGTCTTCCGCTGGCAAGCTTGGAGAACGAAAGATCATTGAAATCTTCATGACGATTTTTGAGAGAATGCCTAAGATGCCCGTTCCTTTCGGAGACGATGTTTCAGCTATAGATCTGGGCAAAGGCAAGTTGGCGGTAATCAAATGTGATATGCTCATCGCGAAGACTGATGTGCCGCGAGGTATGAGTTACTGGCAAGCTGCTAGGAAAGCAGTCGTAAGCACAGTCAGCGACTTCGCGGCCAAAGGGATTCAGCCTTTAGGCTTGCTGACTTCCTTGGGCTTGCCGTATTACTTCAAGAGGAAGGATATCGTCCAGATAGGTCTCGGTCTAGACGCTGGTGCTAGAGAGTATGGCACTTATGTTCTTGGAGGAGACACAAATGAGGCTGAAGACTTGATTATAGACTGTGTAGGCTTCGGATTGGGCGATGAGACCGGTATTATGAAGAGGAGCGGCGCGAAACCCGGAGACTTTGTCGCGACAACTGGTTTATTCGGGAAGACTGCTGCAGGATTGAAAATGATTAAGGAAAGGTTGAGAGCTCCGCCTAAGACTAGACGAGAGTTGATGGAAGCTGTCTACATGCCTAAGGCATACCTGAAGGAGGGGTTAGCCCTAGCGAAGACGCACGCCGTGACCTCTTGCATAGACTCAAGCGACGGACTAGCACGGAGCTTGTATGAGCTAGCTAGAATGCGCAGAGTCGGATTCGAAATAACAGATATACCAGTAGCCATTTCAGCAAAGAGGTTTGCAGAATCTCAAGAACTAGATGCAAATGAACTCGCGTTGCACGGAGGAGAAGAATACAACCTCATCTTCACTTTCAAGCCCAGAGACATCGATAAAGTGAGCGAAGCACTGGAGGGAGCGTTCTTCAAGATCGGAAGAGTTACGAATCGAAGAGGAAGAGTCGAGCTGAAGGCGGAAGGAAGAGTTGAACAGATTAAGCCGAAGGGATGGGAGCACTTTACGCATGACTGAAACGGAAGAGAATTCTTCGAGCAACATAAGGGAGTCTCCATATCTGCACACAGAACCCGGAACGATCTGGTAGGTCTAGACGTCATACACTCAACAGGAATTGCTCTCTTCACTTCTTCTCAAGGTCTGCTAATAGAAAGAGTGATAATCCTTTCTGTAGTCCACTAGTAGATTGGCCTGCCTCCAGTGGTGGGTGATTTGACTGTCAGAAGGACAGAGTCGACATCAAATAGTCGATAGAAATCTCAACTTGACATTTCTATTCCTATTGCTTATTGCCTACGTGTCCACAGCCATGTCTAGAATGTCGATAAGTGTCGTGCTTCCTGAGATATCCAAAGAGTTCAACCTAGTCGAGGCTCAAAGTGGAGCTTTCTTCTCATCATTATTCCTCGGAACGGCTATGACCTTGGCGATTTCCGGATATATCTCCGATCGTCTTGGAAGAAGGATCACCTCCACCGCGGGGCTGTCTCTTATCTCGATGGGACTCTTATCGGCGGGATATTCCAGTTCATACTTGATGTTTCTAGGTTCATTCTTCACAGTCGGCCTAGGCCTTGGAATATTCGTCTCTTCCCTGTATGCTGTTATGGGAGAAATTCTTCCGAGATCAAGAGGTTTTCTAACTGGTTTGACCAACAGCTTCTATGGTTTGGGAAGTTTCCTCGGGCCTTGGCTTTCAGGTGTCATCGCGAGTCAATATGGTTGGCGGATGCCATTCTACATCCTTGGCTTGATAGGCGTTCCGATCGTATTCGGCCTCTGGTTTTCCAAGTTCAGACTCTCCTCAAATGTCAGCAGTAACAAAGAGGAGAGACGCACTAAGACTTCATACCTTCGAATATTGAAGACTCGAAATGTGCTAGTCGTTTCTATGGTGATGTTTGTCGCAAATCTTGGATTTGGCTCATTTGCAGCTTGGACTCCAACATTCCTCTCCTCAATTGGCAGGCTAGACATAGCCCAGACTGGACTAGCCTTCGGAATATGGGCGTTAACCGGAGGCGTTGGAGCGATCGTTCTTGGTTGGCTATCCGACAGACTAAGCCGGAGAGCAGCGATCCTAGGGGCCGGAATCTTGGCCGCGATAGTTGCGTATGTCTATTTCACATCCGTCAATTCTTTCTCGATCATTGTTGGGCTTTCAGCTGCCCTTGGATTCGCATCCTTTGCCTATTGGAGCCTCTCTATTTCCCTCGCTCAAGATTCAGTCGACCCAGCTGCGATAGGTAGCGTAACAGGCCTAGTGCAGAACATATCGATAATAGCTGAGATAATTGCGCCTCTGATGGCCGCGACTCTGATAATGACTGTAGGGATAGTCCCGGCTATGGTGACATCAGTTTGCACTCCATACTTAGTTCAAGGAATCCTTGTGTTGGCCTCCAAAGAGAGACTGAAACCTATATCAAGCCCTTTCTAGGGAGAACTTGCTGATGGCAAACACTTGTCCTCGTTTTCGTTTTGAAAAGTTAAAGAGTTGAGAAGAACAGAATCTAGGCAGCCTAATCACTACACCAAAGGAAGATCACGGTATGAGACTCGTTCAATTTTACTCGCCTGAAAGAGGAAGGCGAGTCGGATACGTTAACGGTAAGAACGTCGTTGACTTGACCAGCCTTAACGCGGGTTGGACGCGGATCTATCAACTCTTCTTTGAAGCTCGCAGAAGCCGTAAAACAGTCAGCGATTATCTCGCTGATATTCGAGTCCAGAACGCGAATGTTGTGCGTTACGGTCAGCTCTTGGAAGCGCATCCTGGGGATCCGAGCGGCTGGATCTTGCCTCCCCTTGACCACTCAGATCCCGCGCACTGCTTGATCTCTGGAACAGGATTGACACATTTGGGAAGTATGGAGAAACGAGCTGAAATGCACACGAGAGCTACTGAAGGAGCAGAGATGCCTAAGACGGACTCCCAGAAGATCTTTGAGATGGGGCTGAAAGGCGGCAAGCCTGGGTTGGGCGTACGCGGTGTTCAACCAGAATGGTTCTATAAGGGGAGCGGGACGATCTTGCGGGGCCACAACGACTTTCTGGATATTCCTGAATTCACAGAAGACGGCGGTGAGGAGCCGGAGATCGTTGGTTGCTATGTGATTGACGACGATGGCATTCCTTGTCGGCTTGGCTTTGCTATCGGCAATGAATGGTCGGACCATCGCATGGAGCGTGTGAACTATCTGTGGCTAGCTCCCTCCAAACTGCGAGTCTGCTCGGTTGGACCTGAGTTGGTAACGGATCAGGCGTTCACGGATGTTCGAGGAATCTGCCGTATCGTGCGGGAAGGCAAAGAGATCTACACTTCCGGTGAACTCCTCACAGGTCAAGATCATATGAGTCATAGCCTTGCAAATCTAGAGGATCACCATTTCAAGTATCCCCAATTTCGTATCCCCGGAGATGTACATCTGCACTTCTTCGGGACAATGAAACTCTCTTTCCCGAATCGACCTAACTTTCGATCAGGCGACCGGATCGAGATCCGTTTTGATGGAATGGGGAAACAACTAGTAAACTATGTCCGTAAGATTCCTTTTTCCCAGATCCCTATCACAGCGGAAAAAGGAAAGTCTGAAACGTGAAGAGTGAATTAGAGAAAGTATTTATGAATAGTTTTCCTGCAAGCGGGCAGTCGCGAGCTCTGTGGGATTCGCACTCTATTCAGTTCGAGTGCCTAGTACGGCGAATCATAGAACTTGACACGAGCTGGAAACGTTTACTCCGTGCTGCAGTACTGCATTGCCTCTAACAATAGAGACAGCCTAGACTGGAGTAACCTTGAGGAATCCAAGAGCCACCAGTTCTTTGAGCAAATCCATCGCCTTTGCGTCTATCTTATCTTTTTCGAATGTTATGTAACCAAAATCTTTGAAGTCTGCTGCAAAGTCAACTCCTTCCTCTTTGAAGATAACAATCCTATTTCCATACAGGACTGTGGCCGCTCCCAACTCATAGACTACATTGTCGCTCGGCTTGGCTGTCTTGTTGCCCGTCGAATCAGTATACTCCTCATCTGCAGTGAAAATGAAAACAGCTGATCCACACTCTCTCATGAGTTCAGCGACCTTCGCCGAAATGGGGCGTCCCTTATGAGGCTCGTCTACAGCGACTGTATATGGAACTTTGAACTCGTCCAGTATTCTCTTGAGTTGTTCTAGAGGTGTCTTATTCTTTCCATGAGCCACGAAAATCTTCTTGGCTGCTGGTTCGGGGGGTTTTAGCGGAGGAGCCTTCTCTTCAATCTTGGCCCCGATGGCTTCAGCGCCAGGAAGCTCGGGAGGAAGGATTTCCGGTGGTGCGATTTCGCCGAGAACCACGTGGGGCGATCCCGAGATTTCTCGAATAATTCCGGCAAATTGACCGTTTTTAATTAGGATATCTAAGCAGTCATCTACCCATTCACGTGGCACTCCAAATTCGCGCTCTAAGATGTTCTTGAAGAAGTCGTCTGAAGGCAACTTTGCATCCTTATAGTGCTCGTAAACTTTCTTGAATGTCTCCGGCATGAGCGCCGCCTTCTGAAGAGCCATCATTCGCTCCTCAGGAGATCTCGGTTTCGTAATTTCTTGCCCAGTTTGAGTGAGTTCGATATATTCTGCCTTCTCGGTTCCTAAAGTTAATCCATACTTAAATGATGAGCTCAGCAGAAACTTGAACTCAGAACTTGCGGGTCTTCTGCCTATAGCATCAGCCACAAAAATACGTTTCATTGGCTTTCCGGCGTTCTTGTCTTGGATTGCTTGACCTACTGTAAGCGCCTGCTCTATTGTATGCCCCGGATAAGGCCTAGGGCTTCGCCTGCCCTCATCATCAACCTGTTTCTTCTCTGGATTCTGTTTCGACATGACAATATCAACTAAAGAGACCCCGCAGGCAGCTTATAAAGCTTCCTCGGATCGTTTAGATTTGGTAAGTTGAACCAACTGTTTGTTTAAACGCAAGGCCACGAGATTGGCACGTATTACCTTTCTAATGATGGCTAAAGGTCTCCTCTGAAATGCAATTCACTTTGCATGGAACCAAAGTTGCGGCCAACTAAACACTAGCATAAACGATATGAAGTCACAGGGACTCTTGACAGATGCCCAAACCGGTCGCTCATGGACAAAGTCTCTTTGATACCGAATCTCTCGGCAGCCGTGAAAGTCAACTCGCAAGCTATATCGACCATCGACAAAATCTAAGAGATAATCGAGATAGTCCCTACAACCGAAACAAGTATCGCGGAATCATCTGCCTTACCGACTTGGCGCCAATATACTCTCGAAGGCGTAATCTAAACGCTATCCTTCAAGTTTTGCCCGTTTGACAAAGGCATTCGAGTGAAAGTTGACGATTATGCTCATGTTTGGTTAGTATTACTTGCATCGTGTTCGCGTATCTTCCACTGTGTTTGGCGGTAGTTTTTGTTTGTTTGCGCTCTACCTGCATTCGCTGATGCATTTCCGTCCGGCAATAAACTGTAGATACGCGTCGCTGATCTTGCCTTTCAGTTCAGCGCTGATCAATTGTGTCTCCGCGTGGGCTCTCATTGCGTATGGTCTCTTGCAGACTAGTGCTGCCCGTATATACTTCCTGATGAAATCGATTATTTTCTTAATTGTTGGCGGGCCCGGTGGGATTCGAACCCACGATCCCCGGCTTGCCTCATCCAGCGAAGTTTAGAGGGCCGATGCTCTCTATGGGATAGTTCTTCTCTATCCATGCTGAGCTACGGGCCCGACCAAGTTTTAGAAACTGTTAGGAACAATGCTTAAACTTTCTGTTTGTAGGTGGTGCGCGGAGTATATTGACTATTCTTGTCGTGAAGGACAAGCTAAGCAAATAAAGTAGAAAGGTACCCGTTAAACTCTGAAGAGCAGTAGTTTGACCAGCTGATCCATACAATCGCTGATACACGGTCTAAAAATTTCACGGTTAAGTTAAACAAGAAAACTTAAGCTATTCTTGCTTCGTTCCGCAGATCAAGCAGTATATGTCATCTTTGGGCATTTGCGCTCCGCAATAGAGGCAGCGTTTTGTTTGGACTCCGGTCGGAATCTTCTTTGAGACAACTCTTCTTCTAAGTATCACCCACATGATTAAGGCGCCAAGCCCAAGGCCAGTAGATGTTCCTGCTATTACGTAGACTTGAATCATAAGGTTCAGTCTTGACACTTCGCCTGTGAGTGTCTGTACGTTTTCTCGTAGTGACTGTATTTCTTGTTCCAGCGGCGTTGTCGATTCAGGGAGTTCTCTTGTCTTGTTACTGGCCGTGATAGCAGTTTCTCTGGCTTCCACTGTTTTCTTCAGTGCTTCAACATAATTCATTCTTGCATATTCGCTATCAGCTTCTTTGAGGAGGCCCTCTGTGGTTTTAAGAAGAGTTTCAACTTCAGCTGACTTAACTTTGCTCTGAAGAAGTTGTTTGGTCTCTTGCATCGTTAAGAGTGCTTGCGCGTAATTCTTATCGGCGTGAGCTCTTTGAATGGCATCCTTATCGAACTGACCGAACTTGTATTCGTATGTGAAATAGCTCATCGCTGATGCTGAGAAATCGCCTAGAGACCCGTACTGATGCGGATGCATTAAGCCGATCATATGCCCAAGTTCATGAATTATCGTCTGGGAGAAACCGTAACCCTTTCCAGATTGCGCGGGCGACACATGTTCACCGCGTTCAAAATCAAATTGACAGTGGCCGATAATAACCATATCATCTAGGGCAACTCCCCATAGGGCACTTGTTTCCGGGTCTCGTTGATCTATGAACCATTTGTAGCTGTACGTGAAATAGGTCTCTTCGCTAAAAGCAAAAGCAAATACTGGAATCGTAACCTCATCTTCGTTGCGGGTAAGGTTTGGGGCGAATTTGGCCAGGTTATCCTGCAGATACTTGTAGACAGGTCTTAGGTCTACCGAGCCTATCTTCTGAGGTTCATAGAAAACGTACGTGTATGTCCAGGAATCCAGATACTTATAGTGAGCATCGATAAGGTTTTGCAACTCGGGATATTCACTTGTTTCTTTGAAAGTTATGTCTGTCTCAACCGCTATGTATGGGGCAATGTCTTCGAACGCATTCTTGACTAGACTAGAGTCTACCGTCGAAGTTATTGGAACGGCTGATTTCTCCTCACTTGTTCTATCATCAAGAATCTGAACGATGAACCGATATTTTGCGGTGAAGACCGGGTCGTATACGAATTGAGGAGCGGCAAAATTTCTGACGAATTCTTGTATATAGTCAGCAAGATACTCGGTGAACCATTTCTTGCCATAGGCCGTGTGAAGACTTACCGCGATATCTTCAAGCACGACTTGAAGAGGCAAATCCCAAGGGGACCAATAAGTGGGACCGGCACTTAGATCCAAATACCCGAATCTGCGTGTGCCGATCCATGCGGTCATGAAATCTCGTTTTGACGGTTTGTATCCTAAATCAAGATCTTCATAAGTCATACTATAGTAGTGAGGGGTACTTGGCTCAGGTTTCCTAGACATATCATTCCAATACCCGACATATTGATCAAAAGTCATCGACGGAAGCTCAGGCAGATACGACACAATCAGTGTCCAACCATTGTCTGGGAAACCCCCGAAATCTATTTTGTTCTCATTCAGCCAAGTTTCAACTTCGTCTGCCGCGTAGAATGCTTGTTTCACGCTTTTGTATTTTTTCGTCCATACGTCGTCCTGCTGGACCCAGTAGTAGAACCAAGGATTTTCTGCTTCTTCGACTGATGCTATGTGTCTTAGATGATCTACTAGCTTCTGCTTGAATTCTGTTGGCGCAAAGACGTATTCGTAATTCAGATAGAATACAACACCCGTATCATTTCCTGTAACTATGACCTCATTGATAACTTTCGAAGGTAGATTTTCTTTCCAAGGTAAGTAGTCAACGTCAATCGTGGCTCTTTCTATCCCAACGAAAACGACCTTTATTGCGAGCGGTATCACTCGTTCAACTGTTTGAAATATATTGCTTGATTCTTCTCCTGTGACTACATTCATGGGAGATAGCGTTGATGTTACCAAAACCACGAAAAGCAGGGCGGATTCTAGCTGCATCTCCCTCTTGTCTCCAAAACGGATCCATTGGAATCTTATTGTACATCGCATCCTTGTAGACCCGTCTGTGATTACTGTCTTCCTCCGCACTTGCCACAGTAAATCGCCTCAACCGGGATCTGAGCACCACAATGCACGCAGTACTTCACTGTGGGAACAGGTGCAACTGTTGGAGCTTCTACAGGTGGCGGAGGAGCGGGGGGAACAGCGGGCACCTCTGGAGTTGGTGGCCAAGGCGCAGCTGGTTTTCTCTTTCTCCTGAAGGCAAAGGCCACAACTATCACTATGGCGACGATCACTACAAGTCCCAAAATGTCGGGAACAAATACGTTCGTCGGCATAGGATCTACTGAATCGTTTAGAAAGTCCCCATCGGTATCCAGCTTGAGTGGGTCAGTGCCTTTCGTCTTCTCTTGGCTATCTGTCAATCCATCTCCATCGGTATCGGCTCGAAGTGGATCTGTTTTCATCGAAAGCTCATCAGCATCACTTAGACCATCTCCATCACTATCAGCCTTCAACGCATTCGTACCTTTGAGGATCTCGTCCTTGTCAGTCAAGCCGTCTCCGTCAGTATCCGGCTTCAACGGGTCAGTCTGATATTTCATCACTTCTTCCGTGTCCAGCAGTCCATCTCCATCCGTATCGACTTTAAGCGGATCTGTCTTATACTTGTTGACTTCATCACCATCATTCAACCCGTCTCCATCGGTATCAGACTTCAAGGGATCAGTTCCAGAATCTTTCTCGATCTTATCGGTGAGACCATCATCATCCGTATCAGCTTTCTTGGGATCTGTTCCGAGAACCTTCTCCTCGTGATCATATATTCCGTCACCGTCAGAGTCAATAGGTTGAACAACAGCACGAATCATGAAATCCCCATCAGGCGAACGATATTCTGTCGTTGCCCTTGCAGATGATTTCCACTCACCGTCTTTTTCAACAAACCAGCTTCGTCCATCAGGGTCAGTTTCATCAAATCCCAAATAGGGCTTCTTAGCGACTGTTTGCTCTAGACCTACGTAGAAGTCAGCTTCAATAGTGATTTCATGCCCAGCAAGATCTACATCATACCAGCCCGTTGAACTTGGCGTCACGGTTAACGCAGACAGAACATCGTTCTTGTTGGAGTCAAGGATACGGACCTTGAAAGTAGCCGGGGCTTCGTCAATGTAGTAGCGCGCCTTCGTCAATAGACAGGGGGTATATGGAGGCGTAAATCTCACCGCGAACATTCCGCCCAAACCGTATCGAGTCCAAGTCCACGAGTTTTCCTCCGATCCATCGTCATATTTGATTTCAGTTGCTTCTGAGTAAACTGTTGCTATGTTACTGCAAATAGATGATACGGTCAAGCAGACGAAAATCAGTAGAAAGGAAAAATTTTTTCTATCAAAAGAAAACATTTCACGTCACCTGAACATATCTAAACGTGTGTATGGAAATTTAAGAATTGTCAATATACCGATAATTGGTGTTGTCACAGTGCATGCTCAAATTTAGAACCCGAGCGGTCTTCGGTAGTTTAGCAGTGTTCCTCTTGTACGGCTCCAAGCAAACATTTTCAACAATGAAGGATCAGTATCGTGGTGCTGTAGTTTTTCTTTAGAATCTTGCCTGCCAAATCAAAAACAGCTCCAGCCTTGGAGATTAAGACTGAATCGCTTGTTGCAACGATGTCGCCGAAATTCAATGTGGATACGTCAGCCCGCTCCACGGCGTAAGCGCTTCCAGTCAAACCTGAATCTTTTAAGGTTCTTCGAACGTCCGAGGCGAGCTCTCCGCTCTTGCTCACTTGAGCGTCGAAAAAGAAGTCGGTCTTAGCCGGTTTCAGTTCCTGTACTGCTTTAACAATCATCTTCAGCGCTTTCTCGGTCATGCTGGTTATTCTATACTTTCCATGAACCGCCGAGATATCTCGAATGAACCCGTCGTCGCAGAGAAGTAGAAGTTCACCGCGGAGGCCGCTCTCAACAGTTATCAGAACATTGTATCCGTCTACGGCCAGCTTGCGGCCTCTTATCTTATCAGCAGTGATGATCTTCTGTTTATGCTTCGCCCCGGTTGAAGAATCGTAGACAGCCCTATATAACAGGAGTTTCTGTTTCGTTGAAAGTTGATACTTGTCAACGATTAGTCTCAGAGCGCTTTCTCTGTGATATCCTCTCTCAAGAAGGTATCTGAGATCTTTAGCTGCTTCGAAGACTTTGTTCTCCAAATCTCTCCCAATCTACTCTATGTAGATCGCAGGCCTGTATGGTTGTGCCAATTGTGCTCTATTCTTCGGATCGTACTTCTCCGTATCATCTTCACGATAGACTTTGACCTCTGCGTCGATCTCCTTCTTGTAGAAGTCTCCAGCAGTCTTCAAGGCATCAAATTCATCTATGAAGCCAGCTTGAAGTCTGCTCCGCCTCATGTCGGGGGCCATCTTCGGCAGATCATCGCAGCACTTCTGAACGAACTTCGCCAGTTCTTTCGCTCTCCTCTTCATCTCTGAGTCAGCCAGCAGCTCTTTCATCAATTCGGAGGAACTCAGTTTTCCAGCTTCAGCTCTCTCCAAAGCTTTCAAGTAGACTTTCCATTTCCAGTCTGCAGACGTATAATAGTAAACGTCCTTGGCTTTCATCTTCGTTGCCTTAGCTATGTTCGCTGTGTCCTCCAGCGTACTCTCGATAATGCTCTCCGCCCCTTCAACCGTTACATCTATCATTTTCTCATCGTGCTTCGGCCATTCAGCTCTCGATACAAAACCGGGCCCACCCATCTTCTCCCATATCTCTTCACAGATGTAAGGGGCGAAAGGAGCTAGCATTCTAACTCTAGCGTCAAGGACCATCCTGAGCACTATGGCCATCGCTTTCTTTCTTTCAAGCGATTCGTCGACTGAGCACCTTTTCAAGTACCATTGGAGATCTTGATCGAAAGTGTATAGCACGTGGTGAACAGCTTCTCTAACCTTCAATCTGTTCATCGCTTCAGTAGTAGCCTTGATAGCTCTCTGCAATCTACTTAACAGCCACTTGTCCTGAAGGCTCAACTCAACCTCTTCATACGCCTCTGTCTTGACTGCTTCAGAGGCAAACGTGTAGAAGCGTTCCAATTTCTCTTGCAATGCCTTCGTCAATGCAATGCTGAAGTCTGCATCTTGGAGAAGCTCCGCAGCGACCAGCATCGCTAGCCTTAATGGATCGGCTCCATAGTTCTTGACGGCTTCACGTAGCGGAATTATATTTCCAAACGATTTCGACATCTTCTTGCCTTCCATCAAGACGCTTCCATTGACGACTATCTGCTCCGGCCAATTCTCCTTCGGGAAGATGGCGACATGATTGAATATGAAGAAGGTCAAATGGTTCGGCACAAGGTCTCTTCCTGAATGCCTACTGTCCAACGGATAGAAGTATTCGAACTCCTCTCTAATTGACTGGAGAATTTTCCTGTCGATTCCTGACACTTTGGACACATCGTCGGGTTCTCCTTTTCCTAGGAGAACATAGTCGAAGACCTCGTCAGTCAACTGCTTTGCGTCAATAGCTTGATTTTTGAGTAAACGCGCCATCGTATAGTACGACATGTATATTACCGAGTCTGAGAGGCTCTCGATGATCCAATCTTTGTCCCAAGGAAGCTTCGTGCCGAGCCCGGATTTTCTAGCGCAAGCTTTTTCATGCAGCCAGCCGATCGTGTACTCGAACTCTTGACGTATCTCTTCGGGGAGGATGTTCATTCTGTCTAGGCAGTCTTTTGCGGCTGTCTTCCATTCTGGATCGCCGTAGTTGATGAACCATTGCTCTTCAAATATCTTGACGATGCATTCAGCGCCGCACCGGCAGACGACGGGTCTATTCATAATCTCATACATGACATCTGCTTTTCCAGATTGGAGGAGGTCCTCTTTCACTTTATCTCTGGCTTTGGCCACTGGAAGCCCAGCGTAGCCGTCAGTATTGGCCTTCATCCTTCCTGAATGGAACTCATGAGCGTAAATCTCCTTAGTCGCATCCTCCAACCGATTGTCATTCTGACTCTTGATACCTATCCTCTTTATGACATCGAGCGCCGGAAGATCGGAATATCCTTCTACTTCGATTATCGAGATTGGAACAACGGAGACTAAATCATCGCGTGTTATTCCATACCCCGCAACTTCATCCGGCTTCGCTTTCAAGTCAACGAGTGCCTGATAGTCGTAAGGTGCATGTCCTGGAACGGACATAACGACTCCAGTCGCATTATCAGGGTCAACGAAAGACGCAGGCAGAACAAGGATGTTCAATCCTGTCACTGGATTCAAAACGGACTTCCCTATCAATTCTCTACCCTTGAAGCGCTTTTCCTCCGCAATTTCTCTCCCGAGAAAACGAAGCTTCCCTACACATTGGACGCTCACTATCCATTTCTCATCTTCAACTTTGACCTGGACGTACTCTGCGTCAGGGTGTAACCATATGTTCGTCACTCCGAAGATCGTCTCAGGCCTCAATGTAGCCGTCGGCAAAGCATATTCGCCGTAATAGAACTTTAGTAGAGTAAACTCTCCTATCTCAGGTTCCACATCGCCCACTGTATCGTGTTGGCCAACTGGGTTTCCGCAGTTCGGGCACCATCCAACGGGATGGCTACCTTGGGTGACTAGTCCCTTCTCGCGAAGCTTCTCGAACTGCCATTCGATGAACCGACTGTATTGAGGGTCTATCGTGGTGAACTCTCTTCGCCAATCGATAGAGTACCCCAGCTCCTTCATTCCTTGCTTGATCTCTTCATGGAAATACCGAGCGATCTCTAGAGGTTCAGAAAACCCTTCGATAACATTTGATGGAACTTTGTAGATTCTTGTGAAGGTATCGATGAGATCTTGATCGCCAGATGCTAGTCGTCTAGACATAGCGAGTATAGGTGTACCAGTGTAATGGAAGGCCATGGGGAAGAGTACATTGTAGCCTTGCATTCTGCGGTACCGGGCATGCACGTCAGCGAGCGTATAGGTCCTGCCATGCCCAATATGCTGCGGAGAGTTAGGATAGGGATAAGCTACGGTGAGAAAGAACTTCTCTTTATTCGGATCTGGGTTCGATTCGAAGACATGGGCCTGCTCCCATCGGGAACGCCACTTCTCTTCTATATCAGCCCAATTGATAGGCGTATGCTTCACCTTGATCGCGGGCTCTTGGTTAAGAGTCTCTTTGTGGCAGTCAAGACTTCATCCGCCATCGTCACGTCTGTCCCTCCGCCTTGACCGAAGTAAGGCTTGCCTCCTCCTCCGCCCCCTACGATCTTCGCAAGTTTCTTCGCTAAATCTCCAGCGTTTACGCCCATTTTCAACGCCTGTTTGCCGGCGGCCACAAATATTCTCACCGTTTCCTTAACCAAGACGAGCACGCATACGGTTGACGGTTCAACCTCGACCACTTTACTAGATAGCATGATCAATTCATCTTCGGTTCCAGAGGTTCTCTTCGCCGCAACGAGTTTCAGTCTTCCAACTTTCTTTGAACCCGCTAAGAGTACTTGTGCTTCTTTAGTCGTGGCTTCCTCTCTGAACTCTTCAACCTGCTTTGTCAAGATCTGCTTCTCTGAGACCAGGTCTGAGGCAACTTTCTCCATCTTGTCAGGAGTGGTCTTAAGGATTTGAGCGGTTCTCATCAATAGCGCTTCTTGATCTTGAATCGCCTTTAGGGCAGGAACTCCTGCCACGAATATTAAGCGTTCCACTCCGTCTTGAATCCTCTCGGCGCGAAGTATCTTTATCAATCCGACCTCACCTGTCCGCTTACAATGAGTTCCGCCGCACGCCTCAACATCCCAGTCTCCAACCTTGACGACGCGTATCTCCCTCCCTGGAACAGCCCCTCCTTGATAGAGCCTGAAACCGTATGCTCGTTCAGCTTTCTCTCTGGGCATCCACATCGTCTCAACAGCCATGTTCTTTGCAATAACTTCGAATGCTAACTTCTCGATCTCGTCTATCTCGTCTTCACTGAGGTGTTGGTAGTGAGAGATATCAAGTCGACTTCTATCAACATCTTTCTGCGCTCCAGACTGCCAAGCATGATCTCCGAGAACTCTTCTAGCTGCACCTATGAGTATGTGCGTAGCTGTGTGATGGCGCATCAAACTGATTCTTCGATCCCAGTCTATCTTTCCTTCAACAGCCTCTCCAACGTTTGGGAGTTCGCCCTCAACAACGTGAACGATCACGTTACCGACTTTCTGAACATCAACTACGTTCACTGAGCCACCTTCGAATCTCAAAGTTCCATGGTCAGCCATCTGCCCTCCTCCTTCAGAGTAGAAGCATGTCTGATCGAGAATGACATATTTCCCGTCGAAACTAGCAATGACTTTGGCTTTGAACTCTTTCATGTAAGTATCTTCATAGTATAGCATGCGCGTAGCAGGAAGACCGGATATCTTCTCTTTCAACTCCTTGATGAGGCTTGATTCTTGAGGAGGTGTTGCGGAGAGATGTCTTTTTGCTACCATCCCGAAGAAGTTGCTCGGGATCTTCACCTCCATCCCTTCTCTTTCGCCTATCTCCTTGACTATGTCGGGAACAAGCCCATGTGAGTCGTAGAGCTGAACCAGCGTGTCTTGAGGTATCTGTTTCTTTCCCTCCGATTTCAGGTCAATCGCCATACGCTTAACAAGTTCAGAGCCTCTCTCCAAAGTCCTACGGTACTTCTTCCCTTCAACCTCTAGAGCTTCTAGAATCTCAGATCGCATATGTTTTAGGTTTGGAAAGTCTTCCCCCCAAAGTGAGATCTGTAAGTCAAAGATGTCAGGCAACCTATCTTCGATACCGAGGAGCCTCAGCATCCGGTATGTTCTTCTGATCAAGAGTCTATTGAGATATCCTTCACGGACGTTTGAGGGGACAACGCCTTCAGCAAGCATGAACGCTAAGGATTTCGTGTGATCAGCGACAGCGTACGCACTTTCAATCGGGGTCAACAGTTTATCCAGCTCCTTCCAATCCATACCTAGAAGTTCTGCAACCTTCCTTCGCGCCGCTAGCTTATCATCGAGAGTTTCGACGCTCATCTTTCCCGAGAATCTGGTGCTCTCAACGATCAGTTCTCGGTCGATTGAGATCCCAGCGTAACCCATTATCTTGTCCAGCACTGGGCCGTAGATTGCGTGAAAACCGCTAGGTGAGCCTTGAGATAGCCAAGCCCAACGTTCCATCCCGTATCCTGTATCGACGGTTTTGATAGGCATCTCTATCAACTGGTCTCCAACGGTCTTATATACCATGAAGACGAGAGTTGAGATCTCAAGTCCATTGACGCAAGCTTCAACATCTGGTCCCGCGTTTCCTCCTCCAGACCAGAAATGCTCTTTATAATTGACAAGTTCGGATTTGACGCCTAAATCCTTCGTAAGTAATTCGTGATGATAGCGGATCGTCTGGTCCTTCCAGTAAATGCTCTTATCAGGGTAGTTGAAAGCGTGAGCGCCGCCCATTTCGAATATCGACAAATGACGTCCGGCTGTCGGTCCAACATTGTCTATGTCAGTGAATCGGAGGCACGGTTGACTTACCACGAGGGGGTTTGCTGGCGGGGGGAGAACCCCGTCGGTTACGTATGGTTGAAAATCGAAGATTGATGCGCCGACAAGGAAGACATCGTCCCTCCATCGTGCTATTACCGGGTAAGGTTCTATGATAGCGTGACCGTTCTTCTCAAAGAACTTGAGGAATTTTCGACGAGTCTCTGCAACACTGTAGCTCTTGTTGACAGGAGAGTTCCCTATGAAAGTATAGTCTTGGCACGGCGCATCTCCGCAGTTGACGCTTTCATGATCTTGCGTCCAGAAGTAGCTTCCGCAGATCTGGCAGCGCTTTCTGACGAAATCATTCTCTCTGAAGAATGGAACGTCAAACTCATTCTGATGCATACTCATCAGTGGAATGTCCTCCAGCCAATAGAAGTAGAAAATGAGTCGTTACGTAGAAAAAACTGTTTGCTTCCTACCCTACTGGCTCATCCGAATAGGGCGCCGAGACCAGCTAGGGCTTCCTCTTCTTTCTTCTTCTCTTCTTCTGCTGGCTTCTTCTCTTCCTTCTTTCCTTCAGCCGGGGCTGATCCGGAAGCCGACGCTGCGGGCTGAACAGCTATAGTTGAAGCAGCCTTTATCGCTTCATCGATCTTGACTTCAGACAGCGCTGCGATTAGAGCTTTAACTCTAGCTTCATCTATCTTAACTCCAGCAGCGGTCAAGACTTTCTTCACATTCGCCTCATCGATAGGCTGAGCGGCTGAATGGAGAAGCAGAGCCGCATAGATGTATTTCACCAATCATACCC
>Ga0315314_1002142_pt1 | contig 16591 bp, 17 predicted proteins | sample TDP9_MG_FD_203631 | JGI IMG/M metagenome (GOLD analysis project Ga0315314, IMG submission 203631) | Freshwater sediment microbial communities from Lake Towuti, South Sulawesi, Indonesia - TDP9 | ecosystem: Environmental > Aquatic > Freshwater > Lake > Sediment | place: Indonesia: South Sulawesi...
ATCAACCTCGCTGATAGACAGGAGGCAAAGGCCGTAATGGTGCCACATAAAGGCTTTGACGTAGGCGGCGGTTCTGGACACAAGTTGGAGAAGACAGTTATGGGTGGAGTAGTTGGTATAGTGCTTGATGGGAGAGGGCGTCCCCTCCAGCTGCCAGAGGATGAGAAGGCGAGGAAGGATCTGCTGTTGAACTGGTTCCAGGCCCTGAATCTCTATCCAGAGGAAGAGCTTAAGGAGCTGATATAGGATGGGAGCTCTGAAGGAGTCGAAAACAGTTAGAAGGATCTCAGAGGAATCTTATGCATATACCCCTGGGTTGGAGGTGAAGCTAGCTACAACGGCTTCTAAGACTAGGAGACTGCCAATAGCGGGCGAAATCTTTGTCAAGGTCGGAGATAAGGTTAACTGCGATGCCGTCTTAGCGAGAACCCAGATAAAAGGGGACCCAGAGGTTGTGAAGGCGGACATCCTTCTCGGCGTCGAGACCGATGACATGCCTGAATACATGAAGAGGAAGGTGGGGGATTCTGTGGCGAAGGACGAAGTAATAGCTAGCTATAACACCCTGTTCGGGCTCGTCAAGAAACAGGTGACTTCTCCTGTGGATGGCATAATAGAATCCATATCTGACATGACGGGACAAGTCGTCATCAGGGGTCTACCTGTCCCAGTGGATGTCAACTCCTATATCCCAGGGAAGGTAGTAGAGATTCTTCCAAGGGAAGGAGCGGTTATTGAGACGAATGCGGCCTTCATCCAGGGGATCTTCGGCGTCGGGGGTGAAGCCCATGGGAAAATAAGGGTGACGGTAGGCTCTCCCGATGATGAGCTGACGGTGGACCGTATCAAGCCTGAGGACAAGGGTGCCGTGCTCGTCGGAGGCTCGCTAGTGACCTTGGAGGCGCTTAAGAAGGGTGTCGAGGTCGGCGTCTCGTGCATCGTCTCCGGAGGCATACAGCACAGTGACTTGAGAGCCTTTGTTGATGAGGAGATCGGCGTCGCCATAACTGGGACGGAGGAGGTGGGCTTGACTCTCATCATCACCGAGGGCTTCGGGAGGATGAAGATGTCCCGGCAAATCTTCAACCTCATCAAGCGTTTCGAGGGGTATATGGCATGTGTGAATGGAGCTACCCAGATCAGGGCAGGCGTCCTCCGCCCTGAGATCATCATACCCCATGAGGAGGTCTTCGAGCAGAAGAGGGGAGACGAGTTAGCCGCGGGCATTGCCCCTGGCACACAAGTCCGAATCATCAGGGAGCCTTACTTCGGGGTTATTGGTAAGGTTGTGAGTCTCCCAGTCGAGCTGCAGGAGATCAATACGAAGTCCTATGTTAGGGTTCTAGAGGTAGAGCTCGAAGACGGCAGAGTCGTGACGGTTCCTAGAGCGAATGTTGAGATCATAGAGGAATAGGGTCATAATCGACGAGTAAGCTTCTTTTTTGCACTTTTTGGTGCTCCAAAAAAAGGAGGGATTTATTCGACCCAGAGCTGCATACCCATATCCTTAGCAAGCTTCTTCAGAGTAGGATCGATGAAGATTCCTTCCTTCTCGATGAGCGTGTCGTCGACCCATATGGATGGTTCGAGTATGATGCCGTCGGTGTGGCAGGGAACTTCGGTCATGCCGATGCCGATCTCGACGCAGCCGAAGACCCTTTCATCCTCAACGATATCGCCGCTTATTCGCTTCACACCTGGATTGTAGCCTGTCGAAATGTGGTTTATTTTGTAAGCCCTGGGGTCGTTAAAGTGGGCGAACCAGTTCTTGAGCAGCCTTGCCTCAAAGCCCCCTGAAACCTCCTTGACTACGCCGTCCACCACTTTCAGTGTGATAGGTTTCTTGATAGCACCGATCTCTGAGGGAGGCCAGATAGCGCCGTCGAAGACAATTATGCCATTGACAGTCACCGCGTTTGCGTTAAGTCCCCCTTGACCTCCTAGCATGCCACCCCGAACTGGTCTACCAGCAGCGGCGGCTCTGAAGGCTCGCATGCGTGCCTCAAGCTCTTGCGGAGTGAAGATCTTGTAGGTGATGTCTGTTCCAGCTGGGCTGGTGACTCTACCCTTCTCTTTTCCCCTCATTACCACTTCTCTGTAGGCATCGCCAAATTTCTTCATCTTCTCCTCGAGGTCAGGGCTGATGCACCTAATCATCATGTCGACATTCATACCTGTCAGGCATTTGAGAGGAATCCCCGCCTCTCTCGCCTTTCTCCACATCTCCGAGTGGACCAGATAGGCGACGGCGTATTCGATGACTAGGTCTGCTGCCAAGACCGCTGCCTCAACTGGCTTTGGGGGCGGTAGGTCTATGTCGCCCCTTGTCTCGTACCACAAGACTACTGCGTGCGCACCAATGGTGTGGACTGCTGCTGCAGTCGCATTCACGACCCTCGGGTCTGTGGCTGAGTCGGCGTAGATGACGATGTTCTCGCCTGGCTTAATCTCCAAAATGTTTCTACACAGGAAGTCCGCGGAACGAGCTAGCTCCATCCATCTGTATGTTGGGTATTGTCGCTCGGTTCCAAAACTACTCCAACCTGCAGAAGAGAAAGACATCCAAACTCTCCTCCGTTATTTCATCAACCAGAATTTATTTAAGAGTTATGAGCAGAACAAGCAGCTCTCTGACCTTCCACTTCGCGAGGCTCCAAATAGGTTGGATGCGGGCTGGATTTCATGAACTAAGCTATGTGATGTGGAGATAGTCAATATCTGGTCTCGCCCTTAAAGGCTGAATAGATTTTTAAAGAGTTCACATAGATAAGGGATCGGGAAACTCTATGATATCAGCAACTGATTCTTTAGTGGGACAAATAGTCAAGAAGGGTCTGGGATTCCAGCTTACCTTACTGATAATCATGGTGATACTGACGTACATAGCCTACTACCTCGGAAAACGCGGAAGAGTCTGGGAGATCAGGCCGCTAGAAGGGCTTGAAGCAATCTACGAGGGCATAGGCAGATGCGCTGAGATGGGTAGACCAGTCATGGTTATACCTGGAATCAGTGGGCTGGGCAGTGCTGAGACTCTAGCTGGCTTAAGTGTACTCGGAGAGGTTACAAAGAGGAGTACGGAGATAGGGGTTCCTACGCTCGCTACGGCTTCTAGTACTGAGACCATCATGGTTATCGAGGCTATGACGAGGAATGCATACACCGCCGCTGGTAAACCTGAGTTGTACGAGCCCGGAAAGTATGTGAGATGGTTCGGATCAGACCAATTTAGCTACGCCGTGGGCGCCGCCGGGTATATTCTAGCTGAGAAGCCAGGTATGCTCATCCAAGTAGGGTATTTCATAGCGGAAATTCCAGCTGTCGCCGAGGCAGGGGCTAGAGTCGGCGCAATACAGGTAGGCGGAACCCTTAGCAGCATGGATCTGATCGCCATGTTCGCTGACTACATCTTCATAGGGGAAGAGATCTTCGCCGCAGCCGCTGCGATCACCCAAGACCGAATTCAGATCGCTACTCTAGCGGGACAAGACTGGATAAGGCTTCTTACCATCGGGATACTTGTAGTCGGAATGACACTCATGGCGACAGGGTCCAAGGTGATTGTAGACCTCTTGGGGATGTGATAGGATGTCTTCAAGTATAATCTACGTAAGAACCTACCTAACCCGCATATTGTTGATCATCGGGTGCATCGCTACGCTCACAAGTTGGTACTTCGTCTCACCCCATGCAGACATCGTCGCTAATGAACTCTACAATTGGAACGTAAACATCGGAACCTTCTCGCTTTTCGTCGGTGTAGTAACACTCTTTTCGCGTTATCTGAAGGACATATCGAGCCGCAAAGAACAATGGGAGTATAAATTCCTCGGAGTAGTGCTCATACCCATCTGGGTCATCATGGGGCAGACGGCAGGAGTATTCTCAGATCTGTACCAAAAAGCATACTTCAACACGAAGATCACCCTTCACGTGGCAATTCTCGGTCAACTGATGTTCTTTATGATCTCTGGCGCCTACAGAACCTACAGAATACGGAACTTCCGAACGCTGCTATTCGCATCCTGCACCCTGATAATCGTGGTCTGCAACGCCTCTTGGCTGATGACTCCCTTCCCAATAGCTGACAAGATCTCGTACTGGCTTCTGAACAACCCGTCGATGGCCGGCTACCGCGCCATGATGATCACAGGTGCAATCGGGGCAGTAGTCATGGGCATACGAATCCTACTGGGCTTGGAGAGAGGCGCTCTCAGAGCAACGGAGGCGAGGTAAAAATGGCGAAAATACCAGAACTGAAGTCGCATCATATCTGGGCATTTTGTCTCATACTCTACCTAATACCAGTGGTCGTTCCTGTCGGATCTCCCTTCCAGATAAGTGAGATTACGTTGAAGATCTATAACATCATAGAAAATCTGCCAGAGGGGAGCATCATCGTCATGGGAGGGTCTGGTGTCTTCGCCTTCGACTATGAGCCCGGTGCTGCAATGATAGCTTCTATTAAACAGATGGCAAAGAACAAATTGAGACTCGTTGGCATCCCCTTGGGGATGGAGTCTCTGCAACTCCATAAATACGTCGTTGATACAGCAAAGGTCATGCAAGCAGACGGCGGTCCGTGGAAATATGGCGTGGACTATGTGCAGCTTCCATTCATCCCTGGAGGTGATGCCGCACTCGTCAGACTCTTGACGAGCGTACAGTCTGTAGTGACCGTGGATGCGAATGGAACGCCTCTAGAGAACTTGCCGTTGATGAAAGATTTCCGCAGCTATAAGGACATCACCCTATGGATCTGCCCACATTGGGGGTACCCGAGTATAGTCCGATACGTCACTGGGGAACGAGGTGTGCCAAGTGTGATGTTCGCTCATGCATATTCGTATACCGTTTATGCCCCATACATGATGATATACCCTGACAAAGTTTGGATGACGAACGGATTTCTAGGTGGAGCACAGTACGAGAAACTCGTCGGCTTCAAGGGATTGGGCCACGCAGCTGTAGACTCCTACACACTCATATCCGTGGCATATGTGTTCTTCGTTGTACTAGGAAACATCACCCTGTTGACCAGGGTGAAGAAGGAAGAGGAGGAAGCGGAGGCAAAGAAATGATATCGACAGATCCATGGGTTTGGCTATCAGCCTTACTGACTATATGCTCATATACCCTGCTGTACGGTGACAACCCTCTATTCCGCATTGCCGAACAGGTCTTTGTTTCCGTTGCTGTCGCCCACTCCGTTGTGATGGGTATAACCACTGTGAACACTAGGTTCGGACCTCTGCTCACCCCTGCGGCAACACCACAACTCTTCATAACATTGATACTGGGCCTCATGTCCTTGTTCGTGGTCTGGAGAAAGTATGCGTGGATAGCGTCAATTCCAATTTCGATAATGATCGGTGTAGGAACAGGGCTGTCGATGAGGGCTATGATGCGCACGGACTTAGTCGGCAACCTCAGCACAGTGATCATGGAGACCTCTAGGATCTTCGTAGGTTCACCCACGGACCAGCTGGGCTACTTCATAAGGGTCACATTCACATTGGCGGGACTCGTCTACTTGCTCTTCACGGTGTTTATCAGGGGGCCCGTAAGCAAACCAGTGGGATATATAAGGACCTTCGGTAAGTACGTCTTCCTGACCTATTTGGGGCTGCAGGTTGGTAACGACATAATAATGTTCCAAGGGCTGGTCACCAGCGCGGTAGTCAGGCTCTTCACAACGTGGTTAGGTATCTAGTCCCATTTATCATCCCTTTTTTTAGAGGAACAATTGGCACAGTCTTCCTATGATATAGCTCGTGTTTTCACTGTTTCGCCTCATCAAGCGGGATCCTTATGAAAAGTTTTATAGGAATCGAAGATCGAAAATGTATGAGGTAGGAAAAATGCCTAAATTATACGAATTTGAGTTGGGTAAAGCCGCTGATGTTCTTGTACGGGAGCTTTTCAAACTCAAGGAGGGAGAGGAGTTCGTCATCACGGCTGATACGGAGTCGGATGAGAGAGTCGTAGACGCAACTGCTAGGGCTGCCTTCGCCGCTGGGGCGAAGCCCCTTGTCATTTACAATGCGTCTGCACTGGGCGTGGGCAAAGCCGCTGATCCTATGTTGCCGTGTGAAACCCTCGTCGGCGCGCTGACGGCTGCTGATGCTTGGGTCGAGTTCAACAACGAGTGGATCTTCTATTCGAACACCTATGACAGGGCCATAAGGGGGAACAAGAAGCTGAGGTACATGTGCCTCGTCGGGATGAACGCCGACATGATGGTCAGGTGTGTAGGAAGAGTCGATTATCCAGTGCTGGAAAAATTTCTAGCTAGGATCTCAAGTCTAACCGTGGCAGCAAAAGAGGTGCACATGACGACGCCCGCTGGCACAGATATCAGATTTACGAACAGACCTGGCCAGACGCCTAGATATGCGATGGGCTACGCGGACAAGCCTGGGGTCTATATGATGGCTGGTCAGATAGGGTGGGGCATCTTGCACGAGACGATTAACGGTAAGATCGTTTTCGACGGTTCGGTGAATCCTCCCTTGGGGCTTCTCAGGCAGCCGATAGAGATGACCATCGATAAAGGCGACATAGTTAAGATCGAGGGCGGAAAAGAGGCGGTCGAATATGAAGCGTGGCTGAGGAGCTTCAACGACCCCAACATGATCAAGGTCGCCCACGTCTGCTACGGCTTCAATCCCGGCGCCAAGCTGACTGGAGATGTCGTCGAGGATGAGCGAATCTGGGGGTGCACCGAATGGGGGATCGGACACATGGCGTTTAGACCCGCCGCGTCGCACTCAGATGGGATCTGCCTAAACACCTCGGTCTGGCTTGATGGGAAGCACATCCTAGATAAGGGCAAGAGCATCGACCCAGAACTAGCGGAACTCGCAAAGAAGCTCGGAAAGCAATAACCTTCTTCTATTTTTTTATCCAGAGCATGGCTTTCAGTATTATGTCGCTTCCCTAGAACAGTAGTGCATAGATGGTGCCTAAAGTGCGACTATTCGCCATTCATTGAGTAGAAAAAAGAGGATGTAGTTTCTTTCTAGGCTTTCTTTAAACTCATCTCACATCAGTCTCTTCTTTTTCTGCGGCTTCGGAAAAGCCCTCTTGCTCTGAGATAGACCAAGCTTCACCAGCATCTCGACGGTCTTCAATGCCACGGCACTGTTGGAGACCACGGGGACATCTAGGTTTTCTTGGAGGTATTCAACGGGCTCTATGAGCGCCCCGCACATCGCTAGGATTACGTCGGCGCCGTCCTCTTCTATCGCCTTCCTAGCTGCTTTCAACATACCTTCCTTAACCTCACCCATCTCTTCAAAGAGGTCGAGGAGATTGTCCAGCTCTCCGCCCATCCTTCTCGATATTGGAGCAGATAATCCATACCTTCCCTCATCACCAAACGTAGCGTAATTCTTCTCCAGTATGCCCGTGCGCCCTGGACCGACCGTAGCCAGCCTCTTGCCCAGCTGGAAGGCTAGGTGGAGGCTCGGCTCCGTCAAGCCGACTACTGGGATGGTCAGTGCCTCCTTTGCTGCGATTAGCGCGGGATCCATGCCACAGTAGAGGATTACTCCGTCGTAGTCTTCTTCCTCCGCCTTCTCTGCTTCTCTTAATGCAAAGAGCTCAGCCCATGCCACATCGTATGTGGAAGTCACTGACTCGGGTCCCTTTTCTATGTTCACAATATCTATCTCTGTATCGGGATCCTTGTACCTTTCATATTGTTCTCTGATTATACTATTCCATTGGTCTGTTGAAACTGGTACAACGACTTTTATCCGCATAAAATTACCCGGAGAGGTATATCCTTGTTTTGAATTATATAAGTTTCGCATGCATGTTCTCAGATTCTTGAGATTCAGGTCCTTAACGGGCTGAGGCTTTCACCACTAGAGTCCTTGAGAGGTAGCTGAAGAGTCTCTGTTTCTCCTCTCGGTAGAAGATTAGTCCGATGAGGACATCGATCGGCAGCAGAAAGGCTTTTCCTAGGCTTTCAATGGCTGCTTGACCCATGTCTGCTGGTCCGCCGTCCAGTCGCACCACTTTTATCTTCATCACGATCTTTCCGATGGACTGGCCATTTGTTCCTTCCATGAACATCCAGTACAGGAAGTGGATGATGTCCTTGAAGCCCAGCTCAACGAAGGGAAGCCACCGTGGCAGTTGAGGCATCAATAGGTAGCCAGGCCAAGATATCAGTCCGAGGAAGGCGCCGAGGATGATTACATCTATCAGCCAAGCGATGAACCTCTCTCCCCAGTTTGCTAGAACATGAGCTCTAGCAGCTGCTCCGCAGTTTGGACAGTAGGCCGCTGCCTCAGGAAGCTCTGCTCCACACTGTCTGCAGTAGGGCATGTGGTTCGATCTCCTTCGTACAACACTTCGTTGTGTCTTCCCTTTACTAATATCTTTGCTTGTTGACGCTGAAACATCTCTTTAGAGGCTCCGACGGTTGCCGTCAATTGGTTCAGGTGTCGAGTTGGATGCTCGTGGGAAAAAGAGTAATACGTGCTGAGTGTGGATTCTAACACTGAGGATTTGGAAGTGATTAAGATGGAGAGCGACAAGTCTGATGTTTATCGGGTTACTGATTGCCCGATTCCTAAAGGCTTGGGGAACCACCACGAAGGACTGGACGCCCTCTTAGGTCTAATGGGGAGCCATGGCCTAAAGCTCTATCGTACAGATAATGAGACGACCCTCGGAGGTCGAGAGGGTTTGATCGAGAGTTCGGACGTTGTTCTCATCAAGGTGAATGCCCAATGGAAGTACAAGGGATGTACGAACTCGGATGTGATTCGGGGGCTTGTCAAGAGGCTTCTGGAGCATCCTGACGGGTTTGATGGTGAGATTGTCCTCTTCGAGAATGGGCAGGGCGGAGGCAGCTTAGACTGCGATACGATGTGGGGCAGGCGATATCCCGACACGGGTGTCCATGCAAACGCCGAGGTTGAGAGTCACTCCTTCTCTTACTTGGTTGACAAGGTCTTTGCAGACCCGAAGGTTTCAAAGTATCTTCTCGACCCGATTCGGCAGACCTTCATCTCTGATGACGACCATTCAACTGACGGCTACAGGAAGTCGGCCAACGTCTCGTATCCCTGCTTCACCACGGCGAAGGGAAACAGGCTGGAGCTGAAGGAGGGCGTGTGGAACGGCACAGGCTACAGCCAGAACTTGAAATTGATCAACGTTCCAGTCTTGAAGCATCACGACGGCTGTGGGATCACGGGGGCCTTGAAGAGTTTCTATGGAGTGCTCTCAATGGCTGATGGCAAGTCCACGGAGAGGCACTACGAGAAGCTGGGGCAGCACTGTGGCGAGATGATTGTGAAGGTCAGGACGCCTGTGATAAATATCCTCGACTGCATCTGGGTTACTCATATCGCATGGGCTGGGTTTCCACCCGAATACACTAGGAGGTTGAACCAGCTCTTAGCCAGCGTCGACCCCGTGGCTTTGGATTACTGGGCATCCAAATATCTGCTCTACACCATCGACAACAACGAGGAACACCACCCCGACAAGTTCACCGTCCTGAGGAACCATCTCGTCCAAGCTCGGGACACGATAAACGAAGCAGGAGGCATCGGTGGCCACAAGGTTACCTTCGATGAAGACAAAATCAACGTAATAACCACTGACGCACGGTCAAATCCACATTTATGAGTTCATCGTCTTAGCGATTCTTCTATCCATTGAAGGAATCTTTCGGCATCCCTTACGGATTCTCTTGCTTCACCTTGGGACATCAGCCTTTCCTCATATTCTGCAGCATTCTTGATTTCTAGCAATCTGCTTAATTGTCTTCCTTTATTCGATAGAACAGCCTTAGGAAGATTCAAGGTTTGCAGTAGGCTGATAGCGTCCTCATGTCTCTCTCCTGCATGTCTGACGCCTATCATGAAGACTGTTAAGGCGTCGCAAGCGTTAATACCACAGTGAACTGCGTTGACCACTGCGGAGTTCCATCGCTCAGCGTTTAAGCATTCTCTGGCTGTTTCAAGGTTTTCCCTTGCTTTCCTCAGATAGTTCTCGAAAAGGGCTTTATTCACTTGTCTAGTTCTGAACGCCATAATCCTCTCTACCTCGACACTAACGGCTTTCCACATACTAACAAGTGAGCTTGTAGGATTTGCTGGACTAGAGGTGTGGCCTTCCTTTCTTCAAGATCGTCCTCTGTTAGGTAGTATGGCGATAGGGCGCTCCCGAATTTTAGAGCAACCTCCCTTTGGAGTTCAGAGATTATCTCTTCGACTTTTTCCCGTTGGTTGCTTACTATGAGAATGTCGATGTCGCTTAGCGGTGTTTCCTCCCTTTGAGCGATGCTTCCGAACAATGCGGCAGAGACGACCTCTGGCACGCTCAACCTCTTCGTGAGTAGCTCCACAAGACCTTCGAGGGTTTTATCTTCGAAGATAAAGACGCTTTCAATGAGGGGTATGATGTAGCTTTCAGTGTTGAGCCTAACCGCGTGGGATTTCCCAACCGCCCTTATGGATATGACGTTCATCTTCTCTAAATCTGAGAGAGCCTTTCTAACACCCATGTGGGAGATTTGCAGGTAACTTGCGAGCTCTCTGATGGTAAACTCCTTACCTCTGTGCTTCCACAGTGTCCTCAATACCTTGATCTTCACCTTTGAGCCCAGTAACACCTCAGCATAGTCATGGAAGAGCATGGAACCACCGTAAACTAAATCATCCATGTGGAAACTAAAGTTTAAATAACTTTCGGACCCATGGGGATAGGTGCTCATGCGTCCGTGGAATACGTTGACCTAGACTCGGTGGTTGCTGCCGCAAAAATACTTGAATCGACTGCACTCCGATTCTGCGGATCCATAGTTTAAGCTGACTAAGTAGCTGTTTTTCGAGTCTAGGGCTATTGTTTGCTATCGCTGTTATATCAATTTTGGGAACCGTGTGATGGGTGCAGAGTGATGCCTGTAGCGCGCGAAAAGTCAAATGAGAGAGACACGAGTTGGGTCAACATATTTGCTAAAGCAGGCACACGAAATTAGGGATGTGGTAAATTAGCAGTATTAAGTTATATAGGTTCGTCTGCAATAATAAAGGGTTGGAGAATATGGAAGAAAAATATCAGCGCAACCCCTATGACTTCATTAATCCCATCAGAGAGCCAGAACTTTTCGCTGGAAGGCATGAGGAGCTCAAAGAAATAGAATACTATTTAGAGCTTTCTAAAGGGGAGAAGCCTAAATATTTTCACTTGGCTCTCGTGGGTCCAAGATCTGTAGGAAAAACAAGTCTACTCAATATAATTGAACACAAGGCAACCAATCTAGGCTTACTTGCAGTAAAGATTCCATTAAATATTGAAACTGTTGAAAATGATGTTTTGTTCTTTAAAGAACTATTTGATGGAATGCTGACAAAAGGGGCAGAAAAGGGGTTATATGAAGGATTTAAAGGAAAAATTTACAGGGCGTTTAGGAAAGTCGTTGACACATTAGATCTAAAACCTGAGATTCCTTTCCTTTTTGGAACTGTATATGTAGGACTGAAGAAACAGCAAAGTATCGCTGGTATTCCTCAACATGTTTTGCTTCATGACTTAAAGGAAATATTTATCGAAGCGAAAAAGAGGGACATAGCAACTATCGTCTTACTCTTCGATGAATGTGATTTGTTAGCACAAAACGAGACCGTATTGCAGAAAATAAGAAATGCTTTCATGGAAACAGAAGGCTATATTTTAGTCTTTTCTGGAACTGAAAAGATGTTTCCTCTTATGAATGAGGTATTCTCTCCTATCCCGAGGTTTTTTAAAAGAATAAATGTTGAGAACTTTAAAGATATCAAGGAGACTGAAGAGTGCTTACTTAAACCACTCAATGAGGATGAAAAGAAAGCCTTTGACAAAACTTGTATTTGGGAAATACACCGAATGACAAATGGTTCTCCTTATGAAATAAATCTGATAGCTCACTATATATATCGCAGATGGAAAGAGGGAAGAAATCCAAATATTGGGTTATCTCCTGAAGTATTAGACGATGTCTTGAATGAGATTGAGAGACTGAGGAAAGAAGGACATCACGAAATAGCCAACAAGATAAAGCGATATTGGATAGATCAATTAAAGGTCCTAATATCTTTACTTGAGTTTCCAAACGTACCTAAAGAATGGCTCGCTGAATTCATGTTACTTGATGAAATTGACACACTGCAACTTAAGGATGTCTACATCAAAAAATCAATCACAGTAGATTATATCGAGCAACTTAAAGATGGCGTTATATCGGAAGAAGGGGGAAGGATCTGCTTTAAAGGAGACCAGTTTGATATTTTGTACTTGAAATATACCTGTGCATCTAAAGGAGTTCGAGATACGAAAGAATTCTTTATAGGTTCGCTAGATGATCCGCTTTTGAATCTACACCATAAGTTGATACAGTGCATATTTCTCAAAGATTTTCAAGAGTATTATATTCATGCAGGATTTGATAAAAGAGAAAAGATCGATGGAAAAACTGGTCAAAAATTTATTATTGGAGCCAAGGTAATCTTGCCTCCCGGAGAGCACACAGTTTTAGAGATATCTCCAGAAACAACTAAAGAATTTTACTTAGGTGCGTCGAATTCGGTTAGATTCCGAGTTAATATTGAATGGATGAAAGAAGGATTTGTGAACCAAATCAAATTCAAGAAAGAAGAGGATAAAGAGAAATTCCGAAGCCGATTGAATATATTAAGAGATAAATTAGACTTTTTAGGATATGAAATTCTCCTCAAGGATGAAATCTCATGGAACACCGAAGGTACGGAATTTTCAAGGCAAAATAAGTTATCACAAGCTATTGAATGTTTTGACGAGGCAATAGAAATAAATCCTTCATTTGAGCTTCCTTGGGCTAATAAGGCAAAGGTGTTTTTTAATCTTAGAAAATATGATGACGCTCTAGAGCATGTAAATAAAGCTTTAGAATCGCATCCAAATTGGTCAGATGCTTTAAAGCTCAAAGGAATGATTTTGATCAATCTAGGAAGAAATGAAGAAGCTTTAGAATGTTTAGAAAAATCCACGAACATAGATCCAGAAGACTGGGACAATTGGGACAATAGGGCAAGGGCATTGTTTAATCTCAAGAAGTACAACGAGGCTGTAGAGTGTTTCGATAGATCATTAAAATTCAACCTAAGAAATCACGAAGCATTGTATCTCAAGGGTTTGTCTCTTGGGGATCTTAATAGAATCGACGAGGCATTGATTTGTTTTGACGAAGCATTAAAAATCAACCCAGATTTTTTACCAGCTTTACTAGTAAAAGGAAATACTCTGCTAGATAAAAAGAATTATGTTGAAGCTTTAAATTGTTTTGATATTGTTTTGGAAAAAGAGTCGCATAATATCGATGCTTTGATTTTAAAAGGGCTTACACTCTCTAAGTTGGATCAATATGAAGATGCAATAGATTATTGTGACAGAGTTCTCAGAATTGATCCAAACAATGGAGTAGGATGGTATAATAAAGCCTGCTTTGAAGCACAAACTGGTAATTCGGATAATGCTTTAGAGTCTTTGAGAAATGCTATAGAGATCGATGAAATATTCGTAGAAAAAGCTAAAAATGATGAGGATTTAGCAGTTTTAAGGAATGACGATCGTTTTTTGTCTTTAATCCGAAAGAATAATCAAGGTACAAAGAAACAGATGACATGAGTGTTGCAGATCTATTTCTTGCAAGCGTACGCAAAGGGAGGCTTACGGTTATCTCAAGTTATATTAGAATATTACTCAATGATCTCCCTGCCCGCTTGATACTTGTCCAATTCACGAAGAATGTACTCGTCCAGCGGATGTTCTCTCTCTGGGATCTCTAACTCCTTTTTCTCGCCGCACAGCTCAGTGGATAGGCACCGCTGTCCTATATTGTTGATCATCGTTACGATGGTCTCAAACTCAGAGTGAGCCTTGGCAACTTTCAGAGCGGCGACAAAATTACACCCTGATGAGATCCCGCAGAAGATGCGGTTTTCTTAGTTTTGACTATTGTTGGTGGAGGTTGTTCTGTTTTTCTTTGTGGGGAGGAGGAGAGGGATCACCAGTGTTTGGGTTAGGGCGCTGAAGAGGAATATGGTGCCAGGTGCGTAGGTCGTCCACAGTGCAGAGTAGATCGGTGGAGCGACAACTGTGCCCAGGTTCTCGAAGGTGCTGTAGATACCCATAGATGCTCCGAGAAGCCTTGGAGGAGCAACTTCCGAAAGCATCGCCAACAGAAGCGGAGTCATAGGCAGAAAACAGGTCTTCAAACCTATCAGCGCCAAGGTCAGGTACAACGGCGTCCCTGCGAAGAACAGGCTGCACAGCATCGTTGCCGACAGAAGGAACCCAGAGAGCACAACAGGTCTTCTGCCAACTCTGTCAGATACCCAGCCAAACAGTGGCGTCGCTAAGAATCCTGATACGCTGGCTATGGAGAACAGTGTTCCGATTTCCAGAGTTGACATGCCGACAGTTTCTGAGGCGTAGAGAGGCAGGTACGAATTGATAGCGGTGTTCCCCATGAAGACGATGACGGGAAACACGAACAAAACAGCAATCTTATCCTTTGCGAAGAGCTGTCTCCAATCTTGGCTTAAACCTGAAGAACTATCTCCCGTGGAACTGGATCTGTTTCCCGTCTTAACAATGGTCAAAGTCATCAGGACTCCGACGACAGAGATGACCGAGTAGGCGTAGAGGGCATGTTCATAAGACCAGAACTGCGCAACGGAGCTACCTAGGAAGGGACCTGCCACGCCTCCAAGCGTCCTAGTAGCCGAGTACAACCCCATCGAGAGACCAAGCCTCCTAGACGAAGAAAGATCCGACACAAGAGCCTTCACAGCTGGACCAACCATGATGAAGAGCCCTCCCCTGAGAAACTGAAGCACATAGAAGAGTGGAATCATGTTTTCGAAGGTATAGAGCCAGACGAAGACAGAGCCAGAGACAAGCCCCAAGGCTATGAAGGCTCTCCTGTCAAACCTGTCGGAAAGCACTCCCCAAATCCATTCAAAGATAAAAGTACTCACGGCATACGTCACCACAAGGTTCCCCCACTCCTGAATAGAGAAGCCAAGCGAGTGCACGTATTGGGAAAAAACCGGGGTGAATAGGCCTGTTCCAGCACCCCAGAGAAAGATCACGGCGTAGAAAGACAGTAGACATCGCGTCTTTGACCCCAGAGCATCTGAATCATAATCTCACATCGCTGATATACCTTTTGAGAACTCCATGTCGGGAAGCAATGGGGAACCTACAAGAACCACAAGCTGAATACAAGTATCTTCAAGGCAAAACACAACATTGAAGTAAGGCATAAAAACAAAAACAACAAGTGTTGCTGTACCTAGGGCTTCCACCATTCGAAGCCAAGGTAGGTTATCCTACCACTTTCCTCATCAACCACTGCCATAATAAAGACCTTCCGGACAGTAGTCGCAAGCCTTCCTGCCCTCACAACCTCAGCAGCAGAAAGCTCCTCCCCGGATCTCTTAACTTGAACAATATAAGGGGCATGATCCACGCCAGGCCCCTGCTCATAGACCGCAAAGTCGCAGCCATACTTGATCCCAGGGGTCACGACATAGTCCTTCTCCCGTAGATCCCAGTAGACCTTGTACTTGATGTCAAACCTGTCGTGAACCTTCTCAGCGATCCCTCGAAGCTCTCCCGGCGACACCTCTCTTCTCTCAGAACCAGCCACAACCCTGATCCTCTCCTTCTCCAAGAGATAAACTCCCTCGATCAAGTCAAGGACCAGAGGAACATCAAACGCAGGCTCCTTAGGCTTCGAGATGCCCAGAGGCTTCCCAAAGAACCCCGAGGAGTAGAGATCAGCACCTTCCCTCGGAGACCAAACGATTAGCCTCTTATCTTCAATAGCCTCAGCCGTGACGACGTTTCGTTCCAAGCAACCTCTGCCTCACATGACAAGTATTCTCACAAGCTCAGCTGCTTCCTCAATCTTATCAGTCGTATTTTCCAGATACTGAATGATATCCCTGAGGAGCAAGATCAGGGGAAGCTCAACCTTACTCGTGATAACCTCAAGATCAATCTTCCTGTGGAGTGCATCAACCTCCCGCTCAAGCTCTTCCACCTGCTTTGCTAGGTCTAGTGTCCTCGGGGAGCTCTCACCCAAAGCAAGGAGGCTCTCCCTAAACTTCAGCAAGGCTTGTAAGGTGACCTCAGACAATTTAACTATTCCTTCTTTGACCCTACTTGGGACCTTGCCGCCGATCTCCGCAGCATCTCCTATGATCACACCGAGACCCTCCATGTAGTCAGCCATCTCCCCCAACTTATCTGTCAGCCTGAAGAAGTCCTCTCTGTTGGCGAGGAGCTCCCCTACATCATTCAACTCCTTGATCAAGCTTCTCTCGATCTCCGAGGACCTTCTATAGAGCGCCTCAACCTCCTTCAGCTTAACCTTGATGCTAGACCTCTCCTCTTTGGCCAAGTCCTCTAGCATTGACACCACTTTTCGGAAGAGCTCAACAACCTCCCGAGTGTAGTCTTGGCAAATTGCAATCAGGTCTCTGAGAGTCCTATTCCCCATAGTAACGCGGAAAACCATGGAAACCACTGAGAGTTATTA
>Ga0315314_1002143_pt1 | contig 16586 bp, 17 predicted proteins | sample TDP9_MG_FD_203631 | JGI IMG/M metagenome (GOLD analysis project Ga0315314, IMG submission 203631) | Freshwater sediment microbial communities from Lake Towuti, South Sulawesi, Indonesia - TDP9 | ecosystem: Environmental > Aquatic > Freshwater > Lake > Sediment | place: Indonesia: South Sulawesi...
GCCTCCAGAAAACAATAGAATATTTCAAAAAGAAACAACGGGTCGGATAAATCCGACTCCTACGTTATTAATTGTAGGGGTTCGATTTATCGAACCCGTAATTGAATGTAGGATTTGTAGGCACAATCTCGAATTGTGCTATTCTTAATAAATGAAATCAATAATCATAATTCCTACATATAATGAGAAGGAAAATATCGGAGAACTTGTAAAAGAAATAAGGGTACTGAACAAGGGTTTCCGTATCTTGATCGTTGACGATAACTCTCCTGATGGCACGGGCGAAATAGCCGATGGTTTAGCAGGGAAATATTCAGAAGTATCTGTAATCCACCGTAAAGCGAAACTTGGCCTGGGAACAGCTTACACTACCGGGTTCAAATATGCCCTTGAGAATAATTATGACTTGGTATTTACGATGGACGCTGACTTCTCCCATCAGCCGAAGCATCTAATTGGCCTTCTGGAAGAAGCAAAAAGATATGACCTGGTAATTGGCTCCAGATATATTGAGGGTGGGGGAATTCAGAATTGGCCTGCTCACAGGCTCATCCTCAGTCGAGGAGCCAATATTTATGTAAGGATGGTAACTGGGCTTCCAGTTCTCGATTGCACGGGCGGATTTAACTGTTATCGGAGGGAAGTTCTGGAGAAGATAGACCTTGATAGAATTATCTCGGATGGATACGCATTTCAAATAGAAATGAAGTACAGACTGTGGAGAAGGGGATTTTCCATTAAAGAAGTTCCCATAACATTTGTTGACCGCACCCGCGGCAAATCCAAAATTTCAAAAAGTATCATTTTTCAAGCCTTCTTCCTGGTCTGGAAACTTCGAAAAAAAAGGGGACAGGCTACTTTTTTTTCTTTTTTTTTCTTGACAGGATTTTTAAAACTTTGTATATTGTTTATTAAGTTGATTTAATAGGTAGACTTTAGTCGCAGGTGGGATAAAATGAGAATTTCAAAAAAGGGAGAATACGCTTTAAGAGCGATGATAGACCTTTCTTTGAATTACAAGAAAGAGTTGGTGCAGATCCAGGAAATATCAGGAAGAGAGAAAATACCGGAGAAATTCCTGGAGCAGATTTTGCTTGAACTCAAGAAAGCCGGCCTACTCCAAAGTAGACGTGGCATTGGCGGGGGATACCGTTTAATCAAATCTCCGAAAGAGATTACTCTGGCTCAGGTGATTCGCATAATTGACGGACCACTTGCACCTTTGAGTTGTGTGAGCAAATGGGCGCACATAAGTTGTCCGGAAGAGAAAAACTGTGGACTTCGCAGTGTAATGTTAGATGTACGAAATGCTACCGTGAAGATTTTGGAAGGGATTACCTTTGCCGATGTTTGTAAAAGAACTAAAGGTGTGCTGGGAAAAAGAACAAAGTTGACGAGAGGAAAATAATTTTTTTAGATAAAGTCTACCTAATCAATAGACTTGGTAATGTTCAGGGCGAGCGAAGATTTCTTTGGTGAATTGTTAAAGGTGAGGTAGAAAATATGAAAAAAATATTGAGTAGTTTATTAATTATTATTTTACTCTTTAGCGCGGGAGTTGAAACCAGCCAATCGGAACTTAAAGAAGAGGGATTAGAAGGCACCATAACTATGTCAGGAGCCTGGGCACTTTATCCCATGGCGGTTAAATGGGCTGAGGAGTTCCAGAGGAATTACCCGAAGGTGAGGATAGATGTAGCTGCCGGAGGTGCAGGTAAAGGAATGGCTGATTGCTTAGCTCGAATTGTGGATATCGGTATGGTCTCTCGGGATATCTATCAGGAGGAAATTGAGAAAGGTGCTTGGAAGGTTTCAGTCACCAAGGATGCAGTAGTAGCTACATTTAATGAGAATAATCCTGTGCTAAAAGATGTTCTAACTAAAGGTGTCAATAGAGAAACGCTTATTGACATCTGGGTTACCAGCAAAATCAAAAACTGGGGCCAGGTCGTTGGTAGAGAAATGCCATATTTAATCAATGTCTATACACGCTCTGACGCCTGCGGCGCAGCAGAAACATGGGGAAACTATTTGGGTAAGAGACAGGAGGACCTCCTGGGAATAGGAGTCTATGGTGACCCGGGATTAGCCGAAGCGGTAAAAAAAGATGTTTTAGGAATCGGCTTCAATAATATTAACTATGTTTATGATGCCAGGACTAAAAGACAAGTTAAAGGGATAAGAGTATTACCCGTTGACCTTAACGCCAATGGCCAAATAGACAGTGACGAAAATTTTTATGACAGCAGGGATGAGATTGTTAAGGCTATAGCCAGAGGGAAATACCCTTCTCCGCCAGCAAGGGACCTGCATTTTGTTTCTTATGGTAAACCTGAGAAGAAAGTAGTGAAGGAGTTTATTAAATGGGTTCTTTCAGACGGCCAGAAATATGTGCCTGAGTCTGGCTATATCAATCTGAGTGAAGAAAAACTTCAAGAAGAACTAAGGAAGCTCGAAGGTGAATAAAGACAATGCAGCAGGTAATACGAAAGGGCTGAGCAAGTATACAGGTAGAAAAAGATTGCTAAAAGATAGACTTGCCAGCAAGTTTATGTTGCTCTTAACTCTTTTCTCAGGCCTGCTCGTATTTCTCATGGCCTTTGGATTGTATCAGAGGTCGCGGCCAATCCTGGCGATTAAACCCTTAACTGAGCTAATGTTTTCCACTTCATGGCATCCTTTGAAGGGAGAGTTTGGGTTATTTCCATTTATTATGGGCACCCTCTGGGTAACCGGAGTGGCTGTTGCCATAGCTATCCCCCTTTGCCTTCTCACCGCAATCTATCTTTCTGAGTATGTCCACAAAACGGTGCGGGAATGGACAAAGCCCGTCATAGACTTACTTGCCGGTATACCCTCGGTGGTTTATGGAGTGTGGGGTATATTGGTGATAGTGCCGTTGATAAAGAATCTTATCGCACCCTTTTTTGGAACTTTCTCAACCGGGTATTCTGTTCTTGCTGGCGGCATTGTTTTAGCGATAATGGTTTTTCCTTTGATTATTCATGTTTCAATAGAGGTATTTAGCTCAGTGCCTTATGAGGTTAGAGAAGCCTCTTTGGCCCTGGGTGCAACGAAATGGCAGACAGTAAAGTATGTTGTCATCCGTAAGGCTATGCCAGGCGTGATAGCTGCTATAGTACTGGGGTTATCACGGGCCTTTGGAGAGACAATGGCCGTCCTTATGGTAGCGGGAAATGTAGCAAAAGTTCCATCCTCGGTTTTTGATCCCGCCTATCCACTGCCAGCACTGATCGCCAATAACTACGGAGAAATGCTATCCGTACCTTTATATGATTCGGCACTCTTGCTGGCCTCTCTGGTCTTATTGCTGGTAGTTTTATTTTTTGATATTGTAGCGAGGATTGTGCTTATTAGAGTTGAAAGGCGGATACAGTAAAATGCCCAGGAGAAAGATAGAAGAAAATATTTTTAAGGGCCTAATGTTCACCTCTATGCTTATAATTATCTCAAGTCTTGTGCTCATATTAGTCACGGTTCTCGCAAAGGGGCTGCCTTCTATGAATTTGGCAATGATTACCCAGACCCCTAAAGGGGGATACTATCTTGGGAAAGAAGGCGGAGTACTGAATGCTATTGCCGGCTCTCTTTATCTGGCAGGAGGAGCAACCTTTTTGGCTATTTTTATAAGTCTGCCTGTCGTCTTATATCTCAATGTATATGCAAGAAAGACTTCCCGCCTGGCAGCTTTTACGCGATTTTCCTTTGATGTTTTATGGGGCGTTCCCTCCATAGTCTACGGAGCTTTTGGTTTTACAATTATGCTTTTCTTTGGACTCAGGGCTTCGTTATTAGGGGGCATTATTGCCGTATCGCTTTTAATTCTACCGGTTATGACTAGGGCAATGGATGAAGTAGTAAGGATGGTGCCACAGGAACTCTTGGAGGCGTCATACGCTTTAGGGACAACAAGATTTGAGACTGCATTGAAGGTAGTAGTGAGACAGACTTTACCGGGGATATTAACTGCCGTCTTGATTGCTTTTGGAAGAGGTATAGGAGATGCTGCCTCGGTAATATTTACTGCTGGCTTTACTGATTATATACCTTATTCGCTTTTACGCCCCGCAGCTACATTACCATTAGCCATCTTCTTTCAGTTGGGGACTCCTTTTCCCGAGGTTCAGGGGAGGGCTTATGCCTCTGCACTTATTCTTACGGTAATAATCTTGATAATAAGCATAGTTTCCAGAATTTTGACTAACAGATTTACCAAACATATAGTGAAATAGGAGGTTGAGATGGAATTTAAAACACATATAAGCGTACAGAGGCTAAATGTATTTTACGGAAATGTACAGGCGCTAAGAAATATAACTGTTGATATCCCTGATAGAAAGATAAGCGTTATTATTGGCCCGTCTGGGTGCGGCAAGACGACACTCTTAAAATCCTTTAACCGTTTGATAGACTCAGTGGATGGCGTTAGGGTTTCCGGTAAGGTTTTAGTTGACGGGGAAAACATCTTTGACCCAAATGTGGAAGTTACTCATATCAGGAAAAAGATGGGACTACTTTCCCAGAAGCCATATCCCTTACCGATGTCAATCTATGATAATGTTGCATACGGTCCGAGAATACACGGAATAAAGAATAAAAAGGAATTGGATAGAATTGTAGCGCATTACCTCAAGGAGTCGAGTCTCTGGGATGAAGTAAAAGATAGGTTGTACCAACCAGCGTCAACGCTTTCGCTGGGTCAACAGCAGAGGCTTTGCCTGGCCAGAGGGTTAGCAGTTGAGCCTGACATAATCTTAGGTGATGAGCCAACATCAGCTCTTGACCCCAGGTCGAGTCAGCGTATTGAGCAAAGATTTCTTGAACTAAAGAATGAGTATACCATTGTCATCGTTACCCACATATTACGCCAAGCAAAAAGACTTGCCGATTATGTAGTTTTTCTTTATTTTGGCGAGTTAATAGAGCACGGGCCAGCAGAAGATATTTTTGAAAATCCCAAGGAGGAAATGACCAAAGAGTACATAAAAGGAATAATAAGTTAATAATACTCCTTGAATTCCATTAGAGTTCACAAAATTTTTTCTCAGAAAGAGATTTTTCCTCCTTATTTTATCATTGTGTTTAATTTAATAGAATCTTAGTGACCCTGCCTAAGTCGCGGTAACAATTTCTACAATTCACTTGACAAGAAATCAGCAATCCTGTATAATGTTCAAAAAGTGAACAATTTTGCTTTGGAGCTCAGGATGGCCGAGCGAATCGAAGATTACGAATTCAAAATCATCGACGAAATTGGCAAAGACCTAAATACCACTCAGAGAAAAATCTCCCGCCAAATTGGACTATCCCTGGGGATGACGAACCTGGTCATAAAAAAGCTCATTGCAAAAGGTTATGTGAAGGTAAAAGGGTTAGACCGGAGAAGAGTGCAGTATATTCTGACGCCCCGGGGATTTGCTGAGAAAGTGAAAAAGACCCACCGTTACTTATTGAGGACTATAGATACACTACAGACAGTAAGGGAAAAGATTCAAGATACTGTTTTGGAATACTACGAGAAAGGCGAAAAAAACTTCACAATTCTTGGAAAAGGAGAATTTGCTGACCTGGTGGAGATATCCTTGCGCGATATGGGGAAGAAAGACCTCCGGTATCGGAGGGCAAAAACTCCAGAAGAAATCAACAGCAAACACTCAGTTATACTATTAGCTGACAGAAATATTCAGAAGAGAAATAACCGCTATTTCAATATTTTAAAAGCCGTTTCTGGAAAAATTGTTCTCTGACGCCAAAGCCGGGGATCCGTTTGTAGGCACAAATTCAATTTGTGCAATTAAATTCTCTTTTAGGTGCAGATTAAATTTATTTATCTAAATCTGCCGAAAATGGCAACCCCAGGCAGCTCAGTAGATTTTACGATGAAGAAGTTTTAAGTGAACGAAGTAAAAGGCAAGATTACGGGTGATATAAGACATTCTGGTAACAAATAGTATCAATTAAAAACGCTTTTTGTGAAAGAGTTATCTTTGAGGGGAAAAAATGTTTAATGTAAAGATTTATGGTGCTGGTTCAATTGGAAATCATCTTGCTTATGCCTGTCGTAGTAAAGGATGGAATGTTTTAATTTGTGATATTGATCCCAAGGCCTTGGAGAGGACAAAGACACATATTTATCCTGCAAGATATGGATCTTGGGATGAGAAAATTCGGTTGTCAACGATAAATGAACTTAAGCCTGAAAAATTTGATTTAGTTATTATTGGGACTCCACCTGATACGCATTTAAAACTGGCTTTAGACATTTTGAAAAATGAATCCCCGAAAGTTATACTTATTGAGAAACCATTATGTAAACCAAACCTGGAATACTGTAAGGAATTATTGGTTCTTGCAAGCTCTTCTATGACTTCTGTTTTAGTTGGTTATAATCATATTTTAACACAAAATACGATTAAATCAAAGGATGTTTTAGAAAGCCAGATATTAGGGAACGCCTTGGCGATAAATGTTAGATGGCTTGAACATTGGGGAGGTATTTTTCAGGCTCATTCATGGTTAAATGGTCCTCAGGATACTTATCTTGGTTTTGCAGAGCGAGGAGGTGGAGCTTGCAATGAACATTCTCATGCAATTAATATATGGCAATATTTTTCTCGCATTCTTGGTAAAGGTAGAATAGTTGAGGTGTCCGGAATGATGGATATAGTTGATGATGGCAGGGTGAAATACGATCGTGTTTGTCAGATTAGTGTAAGAACTGAAAAAGGGCTTGTAGGTTCAATAATTCAAGACGTGATAACAGAACCGGCAATTAAAACCCTACGTATTCAGGCCGATAAAGGATTTTTGGAATGGTACGTAAATTATGATAAAGGACAAGATGCTGTTTTTTATACTGATGACAAAAATAGATTGCAAAAAGAAATTATTTTTAAAACACGCCCGGATGATTTTAAAGGAGAAATTAAACATATTGGTGATATCCTTGAAGGGAAAAATATAGATTCTCCTATCTCATTTGAACATGGGTTAGAAACAATGATGGTTATATCAGCTGCATATAAATCACACCGGCTTAAGAGGACTGTAAGAATTAATTATGAAAAGGGGTATACATTAGATGCGATTGAATAAGACAAATATCAGGTCATTAAAGTGTAATGTTTCGGAGCGCTGTAGAAGCCTTAAATTCACGCATAGTGATAAAGATTGACAAAAAATTACCTTATTAGTGTAGAAATAAATTCTTGAAAAGATAAGAAAAGGAGATTTATATGAAACAGTTTGATTTTAGCGGTTTATTTATATTTGATATTGCAAATAATCATCAAGGTGATTTAGAACACGGATTAAATATTATTAGGGCGATTGGTGAGGTAAGTAGACATGCCAACATAAAAGGAGCCCTAAAATTTCAGTTTAGACAAATAGATACATTTATTCATCCTGATTATAAAGATAAGAAAGATATTCCGCATATTCCAAGGTTTGTAAGTACAGCTCTTACAAAAGATGATTACAGAATTCTTACTAATGAGGTAAGAAGACAGGAAATGATGACAATTGCTACTCCTTTTGATGAAGGTTCGGTAGATGTGCTTTTAGATTTAGATATTGAGATAATTAAAATTGGTAGTTGTTCTGCTGATGATTGGCCATTACTCAAAAAAGTTTCTGAAACAGGTAGGCCTGTAATTATTTCAATAGCTGCTTTGAGTATGAGTAAGATTGATAACCTTGTAAGTTTTTTTGAGCACAAAAAAGCTAATTTTGCTTTAATGCATTGTATTGCGTTATATCCAACTCCTTACGACAAACTATGTCTTAATCAGATTGAATTACTTAAAAACAGATTTCCAAATATAACTATAGGTTTTTCAACCCATGAAGCTCCTCAAAATTATAAGGCTATACAAATAGCATTTGCTAAGGGGGCACGGCTATTTGAGCGCCATGTAGGATTAGAAACAGGCAAATATAAACTTAATGCTTATTCTTCAACTCCCGAACAGATTGCTGAATGGATAGCATCCTACCATGAAGCAGTAGATACGTGTGGGGGAGAGGAGCGTATGCCTCCATATATAGAGGAAATCCATTCGCTTAATTCTCTCAAGAGAGGGGTTTTTGCAAAAAAAGATATAAAAAAGGGTGAAATAATTAAACGTGATGATGTTTTTTTTGCAATGCCTGTTTTAGATGGTCAGCTTATTAGCGGTGAATGGAGAGAAAATATTGTAGCAGACAAAGATTATTCTGTTAAGGGACCATTAAGTAGATGTTTGGCTAACTATGAGGTTTCAGAAAAAGATTTGATATATCAAATTATGCTTCAGGTAAAAGGTATATTGAATAATGCAAGGATATTTATTGGTAAAGATAGTACGGTTGAAATATCTCATCATTATGGTCTTGAGAGATTTAGGGAATTCGGGGTAGTAATTATTAATTGTATCAATCAAGATTACTGTAAGAAACTCATCGTTCAGCTTCCACGTCAAAAACATCCTGTTCATTATCATAAAAAGAAAGAAGAAACCTTTCAGCTTCTTTATGGCGATGTAGAGATTGTGCTTGATGGGTACAAACATAGACTTGATTTAGGCGATACCCTTTTGGTGAAACCAAAACAGTGGCATAAATTTCACACATTGGATGGTATGGTTATGGAGGAGGTATCGACTAGACAATATGATGATGATTCTTTCTATGAAGACGAAAAGATCGCACTTCTACCTAGAGAAAAGAGAAAAACTAAAATATTAAATTGGGAGTCATCGGTGGAGAAAAATGATTAAAGTAATCGTTTTCAATGATGGAGAATCTGATTACTTTTCGTCTGTTAAGGTAGTGTGTACATTTTATGGTGCTGATAAAGATAGAAATCGTGAGAATGATTAAGAGATGATTTTTAATAAAAGTGTATTAGTTGTTGTTCCGGCGCGTGGGGGCAGTAAGGGAGTGCCCCTTAAAAATATAAGACCAATTAATGGAGTCCCTTTAGTTGCCCTTGTTGGTAAAGTTGTTCGCCGACTTACTTTTGTTGATAGAGCAATTGTTTCAACAGACCATCCAGAAATTGCCAATGTAGCTAAAGATGCAGGATTGGATGTTCCATTTTTTAGGCCAGAGTCTCTTTCTGGTGATTTTATATCTGATTGGGATGTTTTGAATCATGCCCTTTTAGCTATAGAAGAAATTGACAAGAGAAAATACGATATTATCGTAATGCTTCAACCCACTTCTCCTTTGAGAAAACCAGAATATGTTCAAGAGACAGTAGAAAAACTAATCAAGGAAAATTTAGATTCAGTCTGGACAGTTTCGGAAACAGATTCAAAAAATCATCCCTTAAAACAACTTAAAATTGTAAATGGTAAACTAGAATATTATGACCTTAGAGGGGAGAAAATAGTTGCGCGACAACAGCTTGAACCAGTTTATCATAGAAATGGCGTAGCGTATGCAGTTACAAGAGAATGTCTCTTGGAACAAAAGACAATTAAGGGAGTAAATACAGGTGCAATAATCATTAAGGAAGAAATGATTAGTGCCGATACATTACGGGACTTTAAACTTGTAGAATTTTTACTTAGGGAGCAAAATGAAGAAACTAAATGAGTGTAAGATATGTGGTAATTCTAACTATAGAGTTAGGTATGAAGGTCCAATTCGTTTAGGAAAATTTGGTAATATCTCAAAAAAGCAATATAAAATTAATGAATGTTTATCGTGTGGTGTGATTTCATTGCCTAACGTTATTGGAGATTCAACAGCATATTATGAAACCGATGCTTATCGCAAGGATGTAGATGAAGGGCCGGATGTTTCTGATTATTTTCGTATTCACGATAAAGAACAGGTTAGGAATCTTCAAATAACGGGAACATCCATTTTTAGAGATAAGATTGTTGCAGACATAGGTTGTGGAGCGGGTTCTTTTTTAGACAGTATAAAAGGATATGTTCGAGGGGCAATTGCTATTGAGCCTTCTATACTGTTTAGGAGGTCCTTAGAAAAAAGGAGATATATTACATATCCTTATATAAGTGATGCTTTGAGTGTTTATGAAAATAAGGTAGATATCGCAGTAAGTTTTAGTGTGTTAGAGCATATCGAAGACCCTTTATCCTTTCTGAAACAAATTCGTAGACTTTTATCACCTAATGGAAAGATTATTCTTAGCACTCCAAATATTGATGATGTCCTTTTTCAGGTATTACCGGATATATATCCACGATTTTTTTACCGGAAAGCCCATTTATGGTATTTTAGTGCAAGTTCGCTAACAAAAGTGTTAGAGTTTGCAGGATATACTGAAATAAGAATTATTCCCTTTCATCGTTTTGGATTGGCTAATTTCCTCATCTGGTTAAGAGATAAAACTCCAGGAGGTGATTTTAAAATTAATTTCATAAGCGATGCTATGGACGCGGTTTGGAAAACTGAATTAGAAAGAAGCTTGATGTGTGATTATCTATTTGCGGAAGCGATAAGTAGCACATAAGTTAGAATGGGATATTTTTAGATGAGAGTTTATTAGATGAGAAAGAAAGCGATTCAGCTTATTTCAGGAAATGTTTTGAATACTTTTCTTAGAGGTATCCTAACTATTTATGTGGCGAGAATACTTGGCCCTTCAGATCAGGGTATTTTAGCTTTAGCAATGGGGTCCGCTCTTCTATTTTCAATGGCGTTAAACTTTGGGGTTCCCCATGCGACAGCTTATTTTATTAGGCAAAGGTCTGTTTCTGTTTCCAAAATTTTATTCTATTTAAATAGCACTTTATTCTATGGTTTTTTTATATCAACAGGATTACTCTTTTTAGGAAGAGGGTTTTTTTCTGCAGTTTTTTTAGAGGGTAAGAATGTCGATTCCTTAATGGTATTTTTATTAATTGGAATTATTTTGCTTAACTCTAATAATACAATGCTCGATGCTGGCATAATTGCAAAGGGTGATAGTAAAAAACATGCGTTTTCCCTAAATATTGGAACTATAACTAGTTTTTTGGTTATATTGGTTCTGGTTAATTTTACTTCATGGAGAATTCATGGGGTGCTATTAGGATATTTGATAGGATATGTTGTTACAGGCGTGATGTTTAGAATGGTTTTTTCTGAATATATGAAGAATTATATTGTAGATAATAGAAATATATTATCGTCGAGGGTATTTTTTGGTTTTGGATTGAAGGCTCAGATAGGGTCTGTAGCATCCTTTTTCTTTAAACGCGTAGATTTGTTTGTTGCTGGATATTTTTTGAACACCACTGCTGTCGGTTATTATAGTGTAGGATTGGGATTACGAGATATAGCTTTAATTGTTGCACGGGCTATGGCTGGCTTGATTGGTGGAGAAATGGCAGATGAAAAGTCAAAAATTAATGGAACAGGGATTAGGTTATTTAAAAAAGGGATTTGGTTAAACGTAGTATTTTCAATTTTAGTAATAATTGGAAGTATTTTTATATTTCCTGCTGTAATCCCTTTTGTTTATGGCGTTGGTTACGAAAATGCAGTTTTAGTTTCGATACTCATAATGGTTTCTTTACTTCCCCTTTCCGTTGCCATTATTGCTGCTGTTGGATTACCTTCTTATGGTAAGCCTATGCATATGAGTTTTGGGACTGTTTTTGCTGCGAGCCTGGGGGTGATTAGTGTTTGGTATTTAACTAAATTTTATGGGATTATAGGTACAGGATTATCAAGCATTTTTGCGTGTACAATTTTGGCAATCGTTCATTTATCATTATTCTGGTTCTTTATTTTACGTGTTCCTAATTATATAAATTTTCGTTCATGTCAAGAAGAGGCTCTAAAATGAAGACTATATTTGTTGTTGTAACGCATGGTTTTCATGTTAGGAATATTTTATATTCAGATATTTTTAAAAAATTTAAAGAAAAAACTCGTGTTGTTATATTCTGTCCATTTGATGATGTGCAGAATTTTATTAGAGAATTTGGTGATAATAATGTTTTTATTGAACCATTATTAAGTCATTTTAATAAGAAAATGGAGCAAATATTCCAAATAATTAGAAAATATATGTTATGTAATCCAAAAAGGACTAGAACAATTAGTATATTTAGTATGGCTTGGAAAAAAGACCATTATTTTTTATATTGCCTTTTTAAGATACTAAATAACATTTTTGGTAGATTTAAATTCCTAAGGGATATATGGTTGAAGATAGAAGGTTTTTTTGTTGATGGGAAAGAATATGAATCAATTTTTAGAAAGTTTAATCCGCATATAGTTTTTACTTGTACATACGGAACTAATCCAGATGAGATAAGAATATTACGATATGCAAAGAAACACAATATTAAAACTGTATCTATTGTTCTGAGTTGGGATAACTTGACTTCTAAAGGAATCATAGGAGCAAGGCCGGATAGACTTATTGTGTGGGGTAATATAATGAAAACTGAAGCAATTGAAATTCATGATTACAAGGAAGAAGATATTTTTATTGGTGGTGCCCCTCAGCTTGACGTTTATTCCAAAAAGAATTTATTTAGAAGTAGAGAGGAATTTTGTAAAGATAAACGTTTTGATCCAAATAAGAAAATAATATTTTTTGGGACTATAACACCAAAATATTTTCCATATAATATTGAAATGGTGAACATATTAGTAGAGTGTATTAATAAGCGATTATTTAAATATCCTTGTCAGGTTTTGGTAAGACTTCATCCGCAAGTAGTGGATAATAGTGTTTGGAGTGATAGACTTTCAGATTATAAAGAGATAGAAAATAAATATCCTTTTGTAAGATGTGATATTCCCAAGATTAAAAAATGGTTGAAGATGTCTCCACCTGATAGGTCTGACAGTCTTAATTTAGCTGAATTACTTTATCATTCAGATGTATGTTTACATCCGGGATCTACCTTGACTGTGGATGCAGCTATGGTAGATAGGCCAATTGTGGGTATCGGTTTTGATGGGTACCAGAAATTGGACTATGGAAACTCCATAAGGAGATTTTTTGATTTTACTCATCATTTGCCGGCAGTTAAAACCGGTGGTATTAAGGTTGCAAATAATATAGAAGAGTTGATTTCTTATATAAATGCTTATTTAGAGGACCCTTCCTTGGATAGAGAAGCAAGGAGAAAGGTTGTTGATATAGAATGTCACAAAGCACTGGATGGCCGGTCAGGCGAAAGAATAGCAAATTATATTTTTCAGCAGATGGGGATATAAGATGGCTAATGGCTTGATTCTTTTGCCAATTGATTGACTGAAAGCTATATGGGGGAATACAAATTTCCTGCTATACGTTGATTTTATTTCACAAAGAGGTTTTTAAGTGGTAAGCGAAAAAGAAATGGCATGGTGGAATAAATTTTCAAAAGTAATGGAAAAACACTGGATGTTAACGCCCGCTTTAAATAATATTATTCGAAGTGAATACTATAGAGACTATGAAAACTATTTGTTTAAAGAGGAGGGCAAATTTCTTGACGTAGGATGTGGTACAGGCTGGGTAGGACATAATTTTGCAGAACAGGGCATGCATGTAGATGGAATCGATTTTTCCGAAGAACAAATAAAAGTAGCTCGGGACACTGCAGAAAAAAAGGGTCTAAAAGATATTAAATTTTTTTGTCGCGATATAGTAAATGAGTCTATTGTAGGAAGATTTGATAACTATGATAGTGTCATAATTAATGCTTTTTTACATCATCTGTCAAAGGAGGAAATGAAACAGGTTCTTGGCAAAATCTATAAGATTTTAAATGAAAATGGGAAACTTTATATATATGAGCCATTAATACCAAAGAAGGATAGTATTCTCAAATTTTGTCTATTAAGTATGATTGATTTTCCTATACGTATTGTTTTTTTCACATTAAAAAAGCTATTAACTTTTTTTGGACCTCTTGATGTTGAATTTAAGGAAGCAATTAGACAAGGTTATACGGGAGGTAGTCCAGATGAAAAGGCTGTTGATTTAGATTTTTTAAGAAAAATTTGTGAGGAAAATAACTTAAAATTTGTTGAGTTAATACCATTTCATAATTTAAACCTCACATTTAGTATGAATATTATGATTATCGCCGAACCTTTTAGAACTTATATCCAGGGATTTGTGAGATTGTTCCATTGGTTTGATAAATGGCTATTTAAAATATATGGATGGAATAATTTCAGTAATTTCGGTCTCAAAAATATGCGTTCAATATTATGTGGCATTAAATTTTATAAACTTACCAGTGAATAGTTAAAATGAATGGTGAAAAATGGAAAGAAGTAGTAAGATGCCCTCTATGTAATTCTACAAAAATCACTTTCTTTATGGATTCATCAGATCCACATTATGGGATAAAAGGAGATTTTTCAAATGTAAAGTGTGGAAATTGTTCTTTAGTTTTTCTTAATCCTATGCCATCTGAGGATATAATTGATTTATATCCGGATACATATTATTCTTTCCAGAAGTTTTCTCTGAAAGAAAGTAGGGTCAAATTATTTGTTAAAGCAATTTTGAAAATAGGAACAAGAGACCCTCATTTTTTAAAGCCGGGAAGGATGTTAGATATTGGTTGTGGAAGTGGTAAATTCTTGTGGCATATGAAGATAAAAGGGTGGGATACTTATGGAGTTGAAATTAATAAATCCGCAGTGGAGTTAGGCAAACATTATGGATTAAATATTTTTCTTGGTACTCTCCTTGATGCAAAATTTCCTGATAATTTTTTTGATTACATTAGGTTAAACCATTCCTTTGAGCATATGGTGAATCCCAATGAGATATTGGTAGAAATTCGCCGAATATTGAAGTCTACAGGAAAAGTACTTGTTGGTGTGCCTAACATTAATGGTTTGAATGCAAAAATATTTGGAAAGTATTGGTGGTATCTCGGGGCACCTGTACATCCATTTAATTATTCCGTAAAAACACTATCGATGATGCTTACAAAACATAATTTTATAATCGAGAATGTTGTCTATAATTCAATTTATTCAGGTATCCTCGGGAGTATTCAAATATACTTCAATCGCAATAGTGAAAAGCTATCAAGTGATGGTTTTTTTATAAAAAATCCAATGTTTATATTTTTCTTCCACCTGGTATCCAAATTTTTAGATTTGTTAAAATTAGGCGATTCAATTGAGATAACTTCACATAAAAAGAGAGGTAAATAATAAAGTGAAAATTTTAATAACCGGTGGGGCTGGATTTATTGGTTCAAATCTGTCAAGGCGACTTTTAAATGAGGGTTATGAAGTAACCATTTTAGATAACTTTAATCCCCAAGTTCATGGAGATAATAAAAGTTTACCACTAGATCTGGCAGGACACGTTAGTTTTATTTTAGGTGATATTAGAGATAAGGAAGCTTTTTCACAAGCTTTGGATGGGCAAGAAGTAATAGTGCATCTAGCAGCAGAGACTGGTACCGGGCAATCTATGTATGAGGTGGAGCATTATGAAGACGTAAACATAAAAGGTACTGCTATTCTTATCGATTATTTAGTGAATAATCGAAGGAGCAAGGTTAAGAAAATAATTATTGCTTCTTCTCGTGCTATTTATGGTGAAGGCAAATATTATTGTCCAACCCATGGAGTGGTATATCCCTTTATAAGGGGGCGTGAGAATATAAAAAGAGGTAACTTCGAACCACTTTGTCCCATATGCGATTCACGGTGTAAATTCTTAGCCAGTGATGAGGAGTCTAAATTGGCCCCCGCATCGTTTTATGGACTTACAAAAATGATGCAGGAGAAGATGGTTTTGTTATTTGCTAAAACGTTAAATATATCAGGCTTTGCACTGCGGTATCAAAATGTATATGGTCCGGGACAATCCTTGAGAAATCCCTATACTGGAATTTTAAGTATCTTTGCTAATCGGGCAAAAATAAATAAGCCAATTTATATCTTTGAAGATGGCGAGGAGAGCCGTGACTTTGTTTATATTGATGATGCGATAGAAGCAACATCTCGTTGTATTTCTCCTGAACATACTGGAATAGAGGTGTTAAACGTTGGTAGTGGCGAAAGAACTTCGGTTAAGAAAGTAGTCCAGGAGATCGTTAATTTTTTTAATAGCAATTCAGAAATTTTAATAACAAAAGAACTTCGTTTAGGCGATGTTAGACATAATGTGGCTGATTTAACGAAAATTCGACGATTGCTTGGATATGAACCAAAATGGAAATTTATTGATGGTATTCGTGAATTTTTATCATGGGCAAAGTCTCAACAAGAGACTACCAGCAGATATGAGGAATCGCTGGAAGAGATGAGGTCCAAAAAACTCATAATTACTGTTTAATTTATTATCAATGTAAGGAATTTTTTAATGAAATTTTTAGTTATCAGTAGTGATTTCTATGGTTACGGTTCTTCCATTGCGAATACTTTAAGAAGACACGGGTTTGATGCAAATCTTCTGTCGATGAACAAAAATGGATTTATTCCGTATATTCGAGATAAATCTCTCCCAAGATTGGGAATATTTGGACCAACAAGATACTCTCTTGAAAAATTTCAAAGTAAGATAAGGAAATATATTAGAGATAATAAATATAATGCGATTATTGCGTTTTTAGGAGATATAATTATTACGTCAGATACTCTCG
>Ga0315314_1002144_pt1 | contig 16577 bp, 13 predicted proteins | sample TDP9_MG_FD_203631 | JGI IMG/M metagenome (GOLD analysis project Ga0315314, IMG submission 203631) | Freshwater sediment microbial communities from Lake Towuti, South Sulawesi, Indonesia - TDP9 | ecosystem: Environmental > Aquatic > Freshwater > Lake > Sediment | place: Indonesia: South Sulawesi...
TTTTTTGGTTTGGGCATAAGTGTTCTCCATGCCATAAACAGTTATTTGTCCGATAATATATCGGCAAAAAGGCCTCTTTATGCCCAATTTTATTGTTACTCTTTACCAATATCATGAGTGAGAACCGAATTTGAAGATTACTGGGGTGAGTTTGGATTGCACATGGGACCTTTTGGATTCGGCTTTTTCGGTCCGCGGCGGCCAGTTAGATACAGCCGTACAGCGGATTCCCACACTCTTCGATTGCAGATAAATCCGAATATCAGCAAGGAGGAAATAAAAGTTCGGCTGGTAAAGCCCGGCATCCTTGCGATTGAATGGCCCAGACGACCCGAAGGAGAAGAAATCCCGGTCGAATAACGTGTTTCTATGGCTGTATGCAAAAAATGCGGCAAGGTCTCGCAGGAAATAGCCCAAATTCTGTCACTTTGCAGCCAGTGTATTCGCCAGGCTGATGCTGCCGAGATGGCAGAGCTTCACGAAATTCACGCTCGAAGTCGCCAAGAGTTTGGCCTTCCTGCTTCACCACCATCTGCTCCGGACGGCCTGCAGTGTAGGCTATGTCAAAACAACTGCCGGATTCCTACCGGCGGCAGAGGCTATTGCGGTGTGCGAAAGAACCCCTGCCTTCGCAGGGGTAAACTTGTCCCCGCAAAAGCGGGGAATGGCCGCTTGGCCGGCGGAACTGCCGATGCTGCTGTGGTCTCGTGGTATTATGACCCGCTGCCAACTAACTGCGTAGCGGACTGGGTATGCGCAGGAGGCAGCGGTGCCGGCTACCCACAATGGGCACACAGTAACGGGCCGGAAAGGGGCTTTTTGAACCTGGCAGTATTCTATGAAGCCTGCACATTCAATTGCCTGTTCTGCCAGAACTGGCACTATCGCCAGCGCTCGCTTAGGAACCAAACACGCACTGCTGTCGAACTGGCAGAGAGCGTAACGCCGACTACTTCTTGCATCTGCTTTTTTGGCGGTGACCCAACCTGTCAATTGCCTCACGCGTTAGCAGCAGCAAAACTGGCACGAAGAAAGAACAACAAGACTATACTTCGCATTTGCTGGGAGACAAATGGCTCTATGAACACACAGTTATTAGACGAAATGATAAATCTTTCATTAGAAAGCGGCGGCTGCGTGAAGTTCGACTTGAAAGCTATGGACACAAATATTCATCGTGCTCTGTGCGGTGTTGATAATACCCGCACTTTAGAAAACTTTGCTGCCGCAGCTCGAAGGATTTCCCAAAGGCCGCAGCTACCGCTGCTTGTTGCCAGCACCCTTCTTGTGCCAGGTTACATTGATATACGGGAGGTCAAGGCGATTGCTTCTTTCATCGCCGAGTTGGACCCGAATATACCATACGCCCTTCTTGGATTTCATGGCGATTTTCTAATGATAGATTTGCCACCCACATCCTGGAAGCAGGCCGAAAGCTGCCTTGAGGCTGCCAAGACAGCAGGCCTTAAACGAGTGCGCTTAGGCAACATTCACATACTGCGTTAATTAGTAATTGGTAATTGGTAACTGGTAATTGGTAACTGGTAATTGGTAACTGGTAATTGGTAACTGGTAATTGGTAACTGGTAATTACCAATCTCCAATTTCCAATTACCATTACGAATTATGGCAGCTTCTCTTTAAGTTCTTCCATTGTATCTTTTAATTCTTCGCGTATGTCCTCCAGCTTTTGCCTGGGGCCTTCTATCTCCTTGGCAGTCTCCTGCGGAAGCGTTTCGCCGGGCTCATCTACCACAAAAGGCGTAATAAAAACAATCAACTCATTGTTGGCCTGCAGGGTCTCATTATGGCGAAACAGGTTGCCGGCTACGGGCACATCACCGAGTAAAGGAATCTTTCGTTGTATAATGCTGTCCTTTTGGAAAAGGATGCCGCCCAGCATAATGGTTTGACCGTCCTGAACTATCATATTGGTTTCTGTCTCCATCTCGGTCCTGGCCGGCTGGTTATTTACAAGGTCTCCCGAGAGCTGCGAGAGGATTATGTTTATAATCATGTCCACTTTCTTTTCGGGTGTAATACTTGGCCGCACCGCCAGTGTCATGCCCACTCTTTCAAATTCGTAGCTCTGTGTGGTTGTTTGCTGTGTAACTCCCATCTGCGTCTGGAATGCAATTCTATCACCTTTGAAGAAACTGGCTTCTTCATTGTCTTTTGTCCACAAAGTCTGTTGATTGAGAATCTTTGCGTTAACTTTCTTGATCAAGAAATCAATCAGCACGTTGATGTTCGCAGAAAGGGTATTGGTATTTTGAATTCCTCCTCCTGTGGTAGCACCCACAGCAAGGTTATTGCCTGGACCGAACACTAATGCGCCGTGCCTTTCGAGATGGGTTAGCGCGTTCAAAGCGGTTATTGCGTTTTCTTCCAGAGTACCGAACTGGGAAGTGCTCGATGCCAGTTGCACGCCCAACGAGGTGAGATTCTTGTGGTCAACCTCCAGGATTACCGCCTTTATCATCACCTGCTTGCCGGGGATGTCGAGCTGGTGAATCAGCTCCTCTATCTTGTCGATAAACCCTACCGGCGCCAGAACAAGGATAGATTTGGTGTGCGGATCAGGAACAAAGCGAATCTTTCCTATGACGTTGCTTATCGGCGCCTCTTCGGTGGTCCCGCTGCGAGCACCAGAGCCGGACCACCAAGGTGTATAGGTGCCAGTCGCAGTCTGGGTTGTGGTGCCGCCGGTGGTGCTGGTTCTGCTTGTGTTGCTGCTGGTGCTGCTGGACTGATTGGTCTGTGTTTGTTGTCCATCCATCGAGTAATCGCCCAGCCCTGTTTCACTGCGCCGAATGGGGGCGGAAGTGCCAGGCGTGTTGAACATCGCATTCAGTCTCTCGGATAGGTCCTCCGGGTCTGCATACTTGAGTTGCACAATTCTGGGCACTTCGGCCATTTCCTGGCTATCCAGGTCGCGTATCATAGCCTCAACGACTGCGTATGCCTCGGGGATCTTGCTTATTACGATTATCTTCTTTGTGCCAGGCACCTCTTCAAAGGTCAATTGCCCATAGAGCGGCCCGACAATCTTTTGCTTATCCGCTGCTCCTGTGCCGAATAAGATATCGTAAATCGAAACCCGGCCACTGGAACTCTGTTCACTGAAAAGCGTTTTCAGCAAGTCGGCCATCTGCACCGGGTCGCAGTTCATTAGTTCAATTATTCTGGGCTTGACCTCATTAACATCCAGTGGAGCATCCCATTCTGCTATATGTTTTGCGATTTCTTCCATATTCTCAGGCGAGGCGATGACCGTGACCTGTTTTAGCGAAAGATATGATATTACCTTCACCGTATTGGCCGACGGCGCAGCTGTCCCCCGGGAACCGCGCCCACCATAGTAGTATATAGAAGTATATCTGCTGCCGGTTGTCAGGCTTTGTTCGCCGAAAAGTTCCTCGATATTTGTCTTTACTTGGTCTGGGTCTGCGTATTTTAGCTTAAAATGCTTCGTCTCGAATTGGCCTGGAGGAATATCTATTTCTTCAATCATTTTCTTGACGATCTCGCGCAGGTCCTTCCTGCCGAAGACTATAACCTGTCTTGTTTCTTCCAGCGGCTCTATAAGAACGCTGGGCAAAAATTCCGTTCCTGGCAGGTCTCTAAAACCGTTCTCGACACTGTCCTGCACTTCACTGGGATCGGCATACATCAGTGCGACTACCTCGTATTCCGACTCGACCGGCTCTTCCATATCCAATTTGTCTATCCATTCACTGATTTGCTTTATATCTTCGGCTGATGCCTTTGCAATAATCCACTTGCGCCTCGGCTCCGGTATAAGGACGACCGGCCCCCGCGTCGTCCCAACCACCACCGAGCTGGCCGCACCGGTCCCGAAACTACCTCTGTATGAACTGCCACTTGCAAAACTGGGCCTCGGTGAATACGAGGAACCCTCGCCTCGGCTGTAGTAACTGCTGCCTCGGTCGTAACCGCTGCTATAACCAGGCCTGCTGGACCGGCTTCTGCTGCGACTGGTGCTGCTATAGCCCTCGCTCTCACCCAACAGGATCCTTAGCATCTGAACAATCTCCGAGGGGTCGCCATAACGAACCTCAAAAATCTCCGTCACGGCCTGCTCAGCTTCGGGCACATCAAACTGTGCGATAATCATCTCGATGCGCATCAAATTCTCAACCGTATCAATCACCAGCAGCTGGCTGGTGTTCTCATCAGCGCTTACATAGCCGTTGTCGCTAAGCAGAGGTCCGACGACCTGGACCATCTCCGCCGGGCTATAGTTTTTTAACTTAAAGAAGTATTGCACTATCTGATTTTTGTTTTCAATGCTGGCAAGTGGATAATCAACCGACACAGTTGGAACGGACCTATCGAGTTTATCAATCCACTGGCGGATTTGCTCCATATCTTGAGGCGATGCTTTTGCAATAATCCACTTGAACTTAGCCTCTGCGATAAGCACCATTGGCGTCTGGCCTGTCCCCACCGTGACCGAACTTGCCGTACCCTTGCCACCGCTTTTGGATTTTTCAGGTTTAGATGAACTACTGCTGCTGCTTACCGGCATGGGCCTTGGCCCCATCATGGGCGGCCTAAAATCTCTACTATCTCTACTATCGAGGCTTCTGCCTCTTGTACTTGTGCTGCCGGTGCCTAACAGCGTTTGTAACAACTGAACAATCTCTTGGGGGTCGCCGTGACGAATTTCAAAGATTTCTGTCACGATCTGCTCAGCCTGGGCCACATCCAGCTCTGTAATAATCCGTTCAACTCGCATCAGATTGGAAACCGTATCAATCACCAACACACTGCTGGTAGTTTCATCGGCACTAACGTGGCCGTGCTCGCCGACCAAAGGCGCAATAACCTGACCCATCTGAGAAGGACTGTAATTGGCCAGCTTAAAGAACCGCTGCACTATCTGGTCCTTATTTTCGATCGACGCAAGAGGTTGGGAAGCCTCTATCGTTGGAACCATGCCCAGCTTTGCATCGGCGATAGGCTTGAGGTAAATCGTGTCGTCGGCGTGCTCGGCAACGTAACCTTTCATAAGTAGCGCACTATAAATCCTCGCAAGGGCCTTGTTTCTGGGCAGCTTGCCCGGCGCGTACACGGTAATTCTTTGTTTCATTGCCTCATCGTTTGGAATCACCGTCTTGCCGGTCCATTCTGCAAGTTTCTGGATAATATTTTTCATCTCTACATCTTTAAGATTGACAAATTCCATTGGCTCATTAGCATCGTTGACATCGGTTATCCTTCCAGACTGGCTCGGCGGTCCTATACGTCCTTCAAATCCGGTGAATCTTCCAGGGCCTCTACCCTCACCGGCGTCAGCCAATCTCACTGGCTCATTAACATCGGATGCTACTACTGGCTCATTTGCCTCACCTGACTTTGCGAATTCGACTGGTTCCTCGGACTGACTAACTACCACGGTTTCAGCAGGCTTTTCTGCTGGTTGAGGAACCGGAGGGTAAAAACCGACCCTCCAGACAATAAAAACCGCAGCAAAACCTACTGCTACTGATACTATCAATTTTGACCGTTCCATTTTATTTACCTCACTTTCTCATTCATTTCATTCATTTTGTTGCTGTCTTCGGCCGGGCCTGCGACCTTGTCCGCCACCTTGCTGCCGTTTGTCGCCAAATCTCTGGCGCATTTCGGCCCTGCGTTTTTCTATCAGTTGTTGTCTTTCTTCCTCAGACATATTCTCCCATCTTTCAGCCATTTGGACCCTGAACTGTTCCCTTTCCTCCTCGGACATATTCGGCCATCTTTCCTTTAACTCGGCTGCTTCTTCGGGCGAGAGCATTTGAAACATCGCCATGCCTTCACGCGGCCCGCCCCCGCCAAAGGCGGGCTGCCCTGGCCCACCTTCCGGACCAAACATTGGTCTTGCCTCAGGCGGGGCTTGAACCATCTCGGGCGGGGGCTGAACCAACTCGACAGGTTCCCTTTCAGGCTCACTTGTGCTGCTTGACTTTTGTATCTCGGCTCTGAACTGGGGTTCGACCACCGTTGTCGGTTTGATCGCCGCGTGGCGGAACCTGACTTCTCTGATGTACAGACCAATCCCATAAGCGCCAAGAAGCACGGCAGCCCACACTATCACAAATATTATTGCTGTTCCTGAGCGTTTCATTTTATTGCCCTCACTTCAATCATTTTATCAGCGTCTGCCACGCGGTTCCCGGTCGGCACCCGGTCCACGACCTGGCTCACCGCCGCCTGGTGGCCCTCCGCCGCCAAATCTTTCGCGCATTTCTTCTGCGAACCGTTGCCTTTCTTCCGGGGACATATTCATAAACCTCTCCCTTCTTTCCTGCATCTCGGCCCTTAATCTATCCCTTTCGGCCTCAGACATGCTCTCCCATCTGTCTCTAAATCGTTCTACTTCTTCCGGACGGAACAAGCCGAACCCGCCTCTGCCCTCCGGGCCAAACACTGGTGGTTTTCGCTCGGCCTCAACTGTAACCATCTCGGCACGTTCTTCTTTAGATTCTTTTGCCTTGGCCGCTACAACTGGCTCTTTAAGCCTTGGCCCTGCTGGAGCTGGAGGGCTTACCGCATCGATTGGAGATAAGCCTATTTCCTTGCCATCCCATGCGATCCTCACTTGTGTAGGTGCAATTGCTACGATCTTTGCATCTTGTACCATGTCACCGACTTTGTACCATTTATCATTTATCAGTACTTCATCACCCAATATGCCCCATACCTGCTTTATAGGCTGCTGTTTTGGCGGAGGCGGAACAAATAAATTTTTTCTCTTCAGCTCATTAGCCACTTCTCTGGATTCAGCAAAAAACTTCTGCATATCTTTGGCGCTGACGTTATTTTGCGAAATAGCCTTTTTAACCAGGTCTTCCGCCCGGGCTTCGGCCACAAAGAAACCTACCACCTTAGTCAAGATTAGAACCGCCAGAAATGCTGAAATCCCAAGCAGAGCAACTGACGCAATTTCCTTTTTCTTTCTTAGGCATTTTACGTAATCAAGATTCATAACAGCCTCCTACTTCACCTAACAAACGTAGATACCGTTAAATCTAACTCTACTTCCTGTGGGTTTTTGGGATCACATCTTACCTTGAACTCTTCTATCCCCACCAAATACGGATTCTCATTCAGCCCGGCAAGCAAATCGAGCATCTGTGCGAACCTGCATTTGGCGTTACATTTCAAACGCAGTAACCGGTATCCTGCCTGCTGTGATTTCCCGCCAGGAAGAACCTGCAAAGGCTTACTATTAATCCCGGCCTTCTTTAGCTGCTCGTTGAGCTTATTTCTAAACAGAAATTTCTGAGTCTCTTCTTTCTGCGGCATCTCGAACACAGGCACAATCGACAGCAAGCCTGCTTGCTTAGCCTTGTCAACGTCGATAAGTTCTAATTGAGCTTTCACCTGGGTAAGCGTGTCTTTAGCCTTTGACCATTGGTCAAACCACCTGGATACCAATACAAGCACCAAAATAGCTGCTATACACACACCACCAATCTTCAGTGCCCGTATATCTTTTTCACTTAACTTCTGTATCATGGTTTTTCTAATTTTTCAGAGCTATGTTCGAGTACTTTTTTGGGTAAAATTCTTATAATGAAAGGTTATAGTGAACTTAAATTTTCTACTCTTGCTGTCTAATGATGAACTTTGTATCTCTGCGCCTTTTACGCCGGTTTTGCCCTGCAGAGCTTCCTGGAATTTGTATAATTGGTCAGAATTCTGCGCCTCTCCGCTTATGCTCACTAACTGACCCTTTTTGAAATGAAAACTGTCCAGCTTTATTCCGATGCTGCCGCTTTCATTGACTATGCTTAAAAGGTCAAGCAAATCCGGCCTTTCCAGCGCAATGGTCTTGATCAGTTTCTGTCGTTGCATAAGCAGATCGATATCGGTACTCGCATCCGATGTTGTTAAGCGTTTTTGGATCGCATTCGGACTGATTATATCAACCGCATAAGAGACGATAACAAACAGAGCTAACATCGCCACAGCAATCGCCCCTGCTATTTTGAGAGAATACCAGGCGGGGATCTTCTGCTCCTTACCCACCGGCTTATACAGATTCTCAAAAAGATTAAGGCCTTCTACAGGCATCTTTAGTGCCATCAGTGCAAGACCTATCGGCACCCGATACTCGTAAAGCGCAACTGCGCCGAACCCCTTCTGCACCTTTATTTTCCCGATCTGTGGCAAGGCAGCTTGTGCATTCAACCCCGCTGATTTAAGGCAAGAAACTATCCCTTCTATCGCGCTGCTGCCGTCCGACAGCACAAAAATCGGCCCGCCAATGCGGTTAAATGATTCCAGCGCACTTTTAATATCCTGGACAAACCTTTCCGTAGTTTCCGTTTGTTCCAGTTCAGCTTTATATGTGAAATCTGACTCGTCAGACAAGTCTGATAGGTCGTTAGCTGTTTTTAGGAAATCCTCCATCCCCGTATCTAAAACCACGGCGTTGCTCAATCGTCCATCCTCAGCCAGACAAACCTGTGTATTTCGCGCTGCTAAACTTACGATTACAGCGTCTTTTTCATCTGACACGAAAAGTTCCTTCCACACTTTTACAATTGCCTCGCAGTCCAACAGTATTTCTGCCGGCTCAAGACCACGCACATTTTCTACAAACTTTTGCAGGTATTCTCTTCTGGCAGCGGCAATAGTGACGGCAGCTTTGCCTGCTTGCGTGGGTCTGGTCCGCCAGGTCAACTCCATCTGTTCCACTGGCAGCGGCAGCAGAGTTTCAGCTTGCAGCCTAACCATCGCTGCCAACTCTTGTTCTTTAGCCGCTGGTAAATCAAGATGGTAGAAAGCCACGCCTGCCGAGCCAAAGCCAGCCACCCGCCACGGGAGGGTCTTGTCACCATCAGTTTTGGCTTGCTCTGTTAGGGCGATGGACAAGCCACATTCGCTTGCAAAACCAGCCCAGTCCGCGTCAGGAGCCTTGCTGCTTTTCGCCCAGAGAACCTCGAAGGCCTCACCTTGCTTTGTGATTTGCACAGCTTTAAGCCTGCCATCCACATGGGCTATTGCAGCTGCGGACCGCCGAGACTCGGCGTCATTTGCATTATTGCTCATCGTAAAGTTGCTCCTTGATACCAGTAAAGTACTTCACAAGGACTGGAGGTTCTATCCACCACCGCTTCTGTCTGAAGCGTCAGCCCGTCGGTATCGCCTCGGTCTGCTGTTGCAACGCAACGAATGGTAAAAACGTTCGAACGCGTAGTTATGTAGTTTGCAATTCTCTTAAAATCATCAATGCTAATTGATTCCAACTGCAACAACTCGGCGATGCTTTCCATTCCATACAGCAGAGTCTCTCGATAGGCGACGATATCCTGGGCGATCGAGTCAGCCGTATCATCGCCGCCCAGCAGAGCAGCCAGGACATATTCCGATGCCGTATTGATGTTCACCTTACCAGGTATTTTTTCCTCGCCGCTTATGGCTATTCTGTCTGCTATCTGAGAGAACGTTTGCATATCCAAAGGCTCAGCTTCGTCCGAACTTCCACCGGAACTCGGCTTGGGCTGCTTGGGGCTGTTGCTATTTATCAAATCGCCGATGCTCTGGTACCCGTTCTCCGGGCGTTCTTCTGCAATCCATTTGGCCTGGGATCTCTTTATATTCAAAGATCTTACCAATTGGTCCTCATCAGCTCCATTGATGTTGACTCTCGCGTTGCCGCTGGCATCTGTATTATTGTCATAGGAGTAGCACGTCAAATGCGCAATCCAACCCAGGTCGAGTTCACCGTCTTGGTCATCGAGCGGCGCGCTTGCGTCACCGTCTCTTTCATTATAGTCTAACTGGCCGTTGAAGTTGGTGTCCTCTGCGAAGAATAAGTCTTCGGTAACATCCTTGACCAAAAGTAGCTCACGTATCGTTCTGAAAGGGCCGTTGCGGGTCATGTATCCAAACTGCAGATTCTCATAATAGCCCGCTTCAGCACCTGCTGAACTCGGCGTGTCGTCTTTATCCCGCCAGTCGATTATCGCATCTGCGATTTCCTCAGTCATATACTCCAATGCCAAAAGCTGCTCTTTCGTAGCGGTATTTATGTTCAATTTACCCGCCTCATCCACAACTGTGACAGTAAAGCTGCATTTCTCCAATGTAATATCATTAAAATATTCGTCGTTATCGCTCCAATAATCTATCAAGCTGTCACTTTCTCTTGTGTCCTCGTTAAGCACTCCAATAGCTGTCTCTATCCCTGCTCGGCAGGCCCATTTACACCGAAGCTCCTCCATCCTTAGCAGGCTGACTTTTGTATCGAGTCGGCTATCTCGCCCCAACGTAGCCACCATCGCCATAAGCACCACCATTAGCCATAGCACTGCTACCAGAACAAGCCCTTTTTTGTCGCCGCAAGTATTCATTTTCCTATCTTTCTTACCTAACTGTATCAACACTGGTACTTTCGCTGCTTTGCTCGGTGACTTCTGTGCCGGTTTGTGTTTGTCCCCCGCTTTGGAGCATAACGCCTGTCGCAGCGGTGGACCTGGCGAAATTCACAAAAAAAGATTCAACAATCGGCTCTCTTTGCCCTGACTGTTGTGCTACTATATTCACCTCAACCAACTGAGGTAAAATCTCCATCTGCTCCGGCCACTCATAAGACCAATCCTCACCGTCAAAGTATCTAACCTCGAAGGCCTCGATATTCTCAGCGAGCACAGTTAAAAGTCCGCGCGGTTCTGTTTCCTCTTGGTCAGGATTTGGCCACAATCGCCTCATCAGCATCGACTTTTCTTCATCTTTTAGCAGATAGTATTCCACTTCGTATACATCGCCTTCCGGCTGGTCAATCCTGGCTTTTGTCCTATTGATAGCGTAGAATACTAAATAACTAATAGTGCCCTGCCCTGACTCCTCGGCTATGCCGATGAATTTTCTATTTACTTGATTTGGATCGCGGTATATATTGCCCAAGTCTGTTGCGAGCATTTTCGATGCAAACCGGACCTCAGCCGAAGTACCAATATTATTCTCGACCATTTCGGCGCTGGCTGTAATGGCCCTGAGCGTACCGACTGCCACCAAGGCAATAAATGCGCCTATCGTCGAGGCCACCAACACTTCTACCAACGTGAACCCCATTAGAAATGACACTCCAAAGGCGCCTGTCTTGCCTTTAACAAGAACTTCTAACGGGGTGAATCCTTTATTGGCCGAATACATCCTCGTCACACTCACTCTGTAACAACGAGCGAACTGACCCCATCGAGCATTGTATCGACCGAAATACTGTAGGGGCGATTGCGCTCTACCCAACTAACCGTTATGGTCACCAGATATAGACTATCAATATCCTGATATTCAGTGACAATTTCCCAGTGATACCCCGGCTGGGGTTCTTCAAAGTCTCCTTCCAGTTGTCCCAATTCGACGATGTCATCGATACCGATAAAATCAATCAAAGTAAGCTGTTTATCAATCAATGACGCTGCAACTTCGAACTGGCGGTTGAGCCTTGTTCCAGTTAGGGACCTGGTGCTGATTGCCCCAACCGTCAAAACAGCGCTGGAAAGAATGACGCTGGCAACTACAGTCTCAACCAGATTAAAGCCCTTATTGTTTGTTTTTGTCCGCACCATTATTCTGCATCCAAATCAACGGTCCCGACTTCAATATTTTCAGTCGTGCCGAAATACATTTTCGCTTTGCCGGTCGCGGCATAGATACTTATCGCATAGTGGTTTTTACCGTCACCAATCTGAATTACCGCCGATTCTGCAGTGCCATTCGGCGAAAAAACTATTGCTTGTTTCTCCTCAGTTTCGGTCGATGATTCCGTAGCGGTCGGTATGACTTGAATATCTTCAAATTGAACCTCGCCTTCAAATTGTACCGGCTTACAATAATAATCACGCACTATCACCTGCTCAGCGGCTTCAGTTTCTTCATCCCATTCGGATGTAGCCAGCCAGAACCCGCCATTGGCTACATCTAACTGAATCTCGCAAGGTTGCTGCCGCTCAATTGACATTATCCTTGCGTATTTAGCGGTAAGCACGAAATCGCGCGCTGCCCTTTCGACCAGCATCCTCTTGTGTGTCCCTACATAAAGCCCTCCGCCTACGCCGCCAATAAGCGCAATGATAACTACCACCATCAGCAGTTCAGCAACGGTGAAACCGTATTTTGTATTACGTATATCGTGTCTCATTTATCACTTCTCGGTTAAAGCCGAATATTAGGTTATCTGGGCATCAGGATATCAGGTAGTGGATATCAGAGTAGCAGGTTATCAGTTTAACTTTACTTTTCCTGATATCCCGATCTCCTGGTATCCTGCATCCTGATTTCCTGATGACCTGATTTCCTTCTGCTGCTTATATCTACGATGCACTAATCATTGTATATATCTTCACTGTCACCTTCGCCACCTTCCATGCCGTCTTGGCCTAAACTTACCAAATCGAAACTGCCCGGATTGTATTGGCCTTCTGCCGTGTAGATGTAGGGATTATCCCACGGATCAAGTAATTCGCTTCGTCTCAGATATGGGCCGTCCCACTTATCTTCAACATCTGCAGGTGGTACAATCAACGCTTCAAGCCCCTCTGAGTCATCAGGATACCGCCCACAATGAATATAAAATCTGGCCAGCGCATCCTCAATAAGTGCCATCTTAGCTCTTGCTATGTCCCTCTTAGCCTTGCCGAGCCCCCTGAACATCCTGGGCGCGACAAACGCAGCGAGCATAGATATAATCAAAATCACTACCAGCAATTCAACAAGCGTAAATGCCTTCTGCTTTCGTTTCGTCCGCTTCATTTGGCCACCTTTCCAAAAAAACTGCCTCATCATTAAAATGCTCCTGCACCAAGCTCCATTACCACTATTGGCAGCAAAGTCGCCGCGATTATAAAACCTATTACTAAAGCCAGCAGCAAAATCAAAACTGCCGGGAAGATTGCCATGAATCTACTTATCGCCGAGTCCGCCTCGGTATCGAAGGTCTCCGCGGCGTTGAGCAGCAATTCGTCGAGCTTGCCTGTCTGCTCACCTATCGAGACAATTTGCACAAGCAAAGGCGGAAAATATCCTGACTGGCCTAAGGGAGCAGCCAGCGACTCACCACGCCTTACCTTTTCCGCTACGGTATCAATCTCTGTGCCCAACAGCTCGTTACCCAGCGTATCCCGAACAACACTAAGAGCCTCCAATATAGTGACACCTCCTTTAGTCAGCGCTCCCAGCGTTCTGGCAAATCTGCCTACCGCTATGGACCGCAAGACCGACCCTAAAATGGGGACTTTCAGCTTGAAAGCATCCCATTTGATTCTGCCGTCGGACTTGGTCCATCGAATTAGGTAATATAGACCCGCCGCAATTAGAGCAATAACAACCCAACCGAATATCGTTGTAAACAAACTTTGCATAAAGTTACTTAACGCTATTAGTATTCGAGTTGGTAACGGCAGTGCCGGAATCCCGCCTCCTATCGTTCTTATTATCCGTGGCAAGATCGATGTCAGGACAATAATCACTGATATAATCCCAAGGCACATAACAAAAATTGGATATGCCGACGCATTTTTCATATTTGTTTTTATTTTCTCATCTCTGTTCAATATATTTGCCAACTGAGCCGTCGTCTGCTCAAGCATTCCGCCTGTCTCACCGACTCTAATCATCGACAGATACAGTAAGCTGAAGACCTTCTCATGTTTCGCCATGGCCTCTGAAAGTGACTGTCCGGAACTTACCGCCTGTACAAGGTCATCGAGCATCTCTCTCATTGCTGGCTTATGCTGTTGCTCGCGAATAAGCTCAAGACCATTCAGCAGCGGAAGGCCTGCTTGCAAAGCGGTGCTTAACTGAGTGGTCATAGCCAAAAGATCTTTGCTGGTAACCCTTCTGGAGGCGAACCTCGCGAAACTGGCTAAATCCAGCAGTTCTTTCTTCTGGCCGGTGACAGTCGTTGCCCGCGCCTTTTCGGCCAGCTCTGTTACAAAGTGTCCCTTATCAGCGAGAGCCGCAACAGCGCTTCTGCGGTCAGCCGCCTCTATCGCGCCTGTGACGTGTTCGCCGCCTTTGTCAACCGCCTTGTAAGTAAACTGGCCCAAAATTTAGCCTCACATAATACGATTACTCTTCTTCCTCGATAGTCTTTGCGACTCTAAAGACCTCCTCAGGCGTCGTGATACCTTCTAATACCTTAGCAATACCATCGTGCACCATACTTACGTGGTCAGCGGGGGCCGCCTTTACAATCTGGTCGCTGGTTGGTTTTGTCGCTATCAAATCCCGCAGCTTACCGGTTATTCTAAGTAGCTCGAATATGCCCGTCCGTCCAGCCATGCCTGTCTGGCTGCACTCATTACAACCGGCGCCATGATAGAACTTCGTACCAGAGTTAATCTCCACCGAGCCATTTAGGGCTCTGATTAGATTTTCGTCGGGTCTGTAAGGCTCTTTGCACTTGGGACAAATCTTACGCACCAATCTTTGAGCCAACACCGCCTCCAATGAACTGGCCAACAAAAATGGTTCAACACCCATATCAACCAATCTGGTAACCGCCCCCGCTGCATCGTTAGTGTGAAGCGTGGAGAAAACAAGATGTCCGGTCAACGCGGCACGAATTGCTATATCAGCGGTTTCTCTGTCTCGGATCTCCCCTACCATTATGATGTCAGGATCGTGCCGCAGTATATGTCGCAGACCCGTAGCAAAGGTTAGGCCCCTTTTCGGATTGACCGGTATCTGGTTAACATCTTCAAGCTGATATTCAACCGGGTCTTCTATGGTTATCATTTTCACAGCCGGCGAATATATCTTGTTTAGCGATGCGTAAAGTGTCGTTGTCTTGCCGCAGCCGGTCGGGCCTGTAACAAGCACAATTCCGTGTATCTTATGCAGGCACTTTTTGAAACCATTGAGGCACTGGGTGTTCATCCCCAAATCCTCAAGCGCGAACAACGATGCGGACCTATCAAGAAGTCTTAGCTGAACATCTTCGCCAAACACCGTTGGGACGGTCGAGACACGAATGTCAATCCTTCCGTTTTTGCCTACAAATTCGATGTGTCCATCCTGCGGCACAAATCGCTCGGCGATATTCATATTTGCCATAATCTTGATACGGGATGTAATCGCCGCTTGCAGTCTCTTCGATGAAGGCGTCTTCTCCACCAGCATCCCATCAACTCTATACTTTATCTTTACGGCGTGCTCAAATGGCTCGATATGTATGTCGCTTGCCCGTGCCTCAATCGCCTCCAGAATTATTAAATTCACAAGATTGACCAAAGAAGGCTCTCTGGCTAACTCATGCAGCTTGGCAGGCGAATAATCGCCATTATTTAGCTCGGCCTCGGCTCGTTGGTCGGCTGGTACCAGGTCATCCAGCATCCTTGCCACATTGCTGCCGTAGAATTTCAGTATTGAATTTTCCATCTGTATTGGGTCAGCGTAATATCGCTGCACCGGGTAGCCGGTTACCAGCCTTAAATCCTCAATAACCCTCGGCTGAAACGGGTCTGTCATCGCCACTGCCAATCGGCCATCGTCCTTCCATAACGGCAAGATGTTGTATTTGCTGACCAATTCTGCCGGTACAAGAGAAACCATATCAGAGCTTATCGAGATATCAGCCAAATCTATCTTTTTTATCCCGGCCTGAAGCGCAAGTGCCTCATTTAGCTGAGCTTGCGTTATATACCCCAGCCCTACCAAAATCTGGCCTAATGGCCGATGTTCAACCTTCTGTTCTGCAAGTGCGAACCGAAGGCGTGACTCGTCCAAATACGCTTTTTCACGAAGCAACTGACCCAGCTTTTTCTTCCTACCTTTGTTCTTATCTTCCTGTGATTTCATTTCTGCTTGCCTCGGGACCAAAACTGCCTACAGCACTAAGTATATATAACAAAAGAACTTATATCAACCCAACCAATATCAAAACAGTACAAGGCTTGGACGAACTAAAGTCCTATAATGCGCAAATTTTTTTTATAAAACGTTTGTATAGTTAGACGTTTAATAATGCGATTTTATTACTAAAAAATGGTTTTTTATTAGCAAAAACTCCCAATCCCGGACGTTTATTTCACCTGGCTATACTGATTTGGCGCTACTAAAATGGGGGTTAAGCTACTGGTACGGAGGTTCCAAATAATGTACAAAAATCGTTTGACAGCCGAATTATATCCTGCCAAAATATATAACGGAGCGGGAGTACCGGTCCGTGCGCAGGGCTTAAAAACTCGTTGGCTGAGGGATCAGAACAAACGTGTAATTAAGCGTGAATAGCTCTGTTTTCAGAAATGTCTATCATATTGGCCCTGCTCTGCTTTTATCGTGCATCTGCCTGCGGGAGTTTTTAAGACCGAATTTGGCTAAAGTTACGACAGCTATACATCAGGCAACCGATGTAGGACCAAACATAACTTGCTCCTTTAGAAAAACAAAATCAATAGCATATATTTGCCAATACATGGATGGGTGGCTTTATGAAGTTAGAAAAAAGAAGGCCTTCTGGCAGGGAAAAAGATGAAGCATCTATAAAGCTGCTGGCCCAGCTAAGAGAAAAATTATACTCTGAGCATTTAGGCAGTGCCAGGCGGGCTGCCTTTAAT